>Ga0137333_1000078_pt1 | contig 22811 bp, 38 predicted proteins | sample EasRivERMLT231_2_FD_102286 | JGI IMG/M metagenome (GOLD analysis project Ga0137333, IMG submission 102286) | Soil microbial communities from meander-bound floodplain in the East River, Colorado, USA - East River MetaG ERMLT231_2 | ecosystem: Environmental > Terrestrial > Soil > Floodplain ... | reverse complement strand
GTGTATCTGAGCAAGTAGTCTGAAATTCCTAGAGAACTGCGGATTCATTGCAATCTCATAGAATACTCGCATCCAAGCTTTATTTAATGTCTGTGCATTCAACGATTGTGGAGGATGTGCAACATACGAATTAAGGTCTGATTTGTTTTTATCTGGTCTACCGAAGCAATAGCGAGTCCAACCGCCAATTGAAATTCTTCGTCGGATCTCTTGTTCAGAAAGTGGTGGAGAATCTGTGTGATGGTATGCCCTAGACACAAGCATAGTAGTAGTGATAACTTCTTGAATAATACTTGCATACCATTGTCCCTTCAATTTCGGATATGTTGCATTGAATCTACTTAGAAGATATTCTGCTACTGTCTTAGGAGACCAAATCTTAGGTAGATCAAGAAGTTTCTGAGCTTCTCTAAGAGCTGGAATTCCCATTGTATCTACAAGGACATTGGCTCCCATATTGTAATTCGCTCCATGATTGACTCTCTTTGCAATATTGCGAATTGGTTTATTCTTACTCCGTCTGGCAACATCGTCGTAGAGGTCATTGTAGCTAAGGCCGAAAAAAGCCGACGCATTAATGGAATGAAAATCTTTCGATCCTGAAACATTAAGGATAAGGTTTTCGTCTCCAGAGATATATCCTGTATCGCGAGATTCAGCTTGCTCAAGATCTGCCTCTCCAAAATAGAATCCTTCGTCTGCTTTGAAGCATCTTCTGACTGAAGGTCCAGTGGTAATATTGTGTATTTGGAGGCCACACCAGAAGTGATGTTTACTACTTGCAAGTCTACTCGAATCGGTCCCTTGTGGATTGAGAGCATAAAGTATTCGACCATGATAATTCTTTCCTTCCACTAAATAAGTTGAGTTTTCTTTCCTAAGTTTCCTAATCTGTAGTATTCTTGTACCATACCACTCAATGAGTGGATGAATAAGAGAGTATTTAAGTATATTCTTTTCATCCGTAGAAGTAACATCTACTCCTAGTATTTTGAAAAGTGTTGTACATTGTTTAGGAGATCCGGGATTGAATGATCTACCCCCAAGAGATTGTTGAATTTCAGCAGTTAAATCATTTATTTTAACCTCAGTTTCTGCATACGCCGCAGCCCTAATTTCTTGGTCTTGTTTTATTCCTGTCATTTCCGCTAGTAGACAAGGAAACACTAGTGGAAACTCATCACAATAATTTTGTACTGCCCACTCAGGAACTTCTAGAAGCCAGTACAAGAAAACAAGTGCAGTTGTCCAAGAGTCTTTAGCATTATACAGGTAATAATCCATCATATCGCCTGTCTTTGCTAAGTCTTTCCAATACATTGCCTCTCGTACAAAAAAAGCTCCCAAGAAACCTAAGTCTTTTGGGAGTTCCGAGAGCCATGCATGAAACGCATGAGCTGTATCGAATAGGTAATTATGAACTGAACTTCCGTAATGCAGGAAATAACTTATATCATATTTCCCGTTTTGGAATATCTTAGGGGCTGGTAGTTGATTGAATCTATCTACCCACACCCAAGTATAATCATCTTTTATTGGTATGACATAACTATAAGTTTCGAGAGCACCAGTAGCAGAACTAAAGACTCCAGTGTAAGAACAACAAGTAATACGGAGAGGGTTCTCTGTTGTTTCAATGTCAATAGAAATGACGATCGCAGTTTTAAATCGTTCATAAATAGCTTCACAATTGGAGGGCTCATAGAGTTTCCAGTGAAATTCAGGTGTAGGATTCCACTTTTCAGGAGTCAATAGTTTTGAAAGGAATCTCTTGAATGTAAATGGAGCATAGTTCACTTTTACCAGATGCTCCAACGGATTCAGTACAACATACTCTATACCATTTCTCTTTAGGTATGAGCCTTGATAAGAGTCTAGAGAGGGATTTGCGCGAGATTCTACTCCCACTAATTTCTTTAGGAGGTGTTTCTGATTCAAAAAGATCCCAGTAATTGATCTTTCTTTCGCCCATAGTTCAAGCTCCACGAGAGTGGATATTTCGTCAAGACGGACAAATACTTTTGCAGTACCTACAAGAGATTTAAGACGGTGGAGATATTCTTTATCCTCTGGAGTTCCTACATAGGCTAGAATTTTATTTTGTGTCATCAGGCTTGTATACCTGCATTTCTAATGTAAAGAATTCTACATTAGCTATTCCCGGAATCACTGTGAATTGTAGAGTTTCTAGATCAAGAGCAAATATATCACCCCGATTAACTATTTCCCAGACTGTAGTAGAATTGAATAGTCGTTTCGTTGGAAATATGCGCAGATAGAACCTGTCACGGTATTTAAAACAGACATTAGTTATTTGCACAAAAATCTCCCGAGAGAAGGTCCTAAGTTTTTTGGTATTGGATAACCTAGGAAACCAATTACAACTCTACACTACCATCAGCTTAACAATATCAGTATTGAACATATCTGTTTGCTTGTTAAGCCGCTTCTTCGTTACTACTAGGACTTCCATATCCTTCGCAGCTAACATTGCATCACGAAGTTTAGTCTGTCCTGTTGCTTCAATAAGAGGCTTCATGATAACTTCTTTGAATTTCCCTTGAGAGACTTCATTTGGAGTACCATCATCTTTCTTCATGATGTATAGTACTTGTGTCTCTTGTCCTACCTTGATAGGTTCATCACCTTCACCCGGCTCAGCAAGTTCTTCCGTAGAAATACCTACAAGTTTCAATTCCACGGCGGGCTTTTTATTAATTACTTTCTCTTCAAAAGAGATTCTCACCCGATGAGCACCAGCAGGATAAGGTTCAAAGACAGGAAGATCAGCTAGATCATCAAGAGTACCATCAAGTAGAGTGTCAAGATCTGTATTAGCAGTCATATTAGTTCCTATGGATTGTGGATTGTATTCATGAACTTACTTGTCTATTGGTGGCTGCCTCCTTTCTAGAAAAGCTTGGACTTTCTCTTGTAATTGAATCTTCACTGTTTCTGCATCTGAAGTTTGTTCTGCTAGCTTCTGTAATCTCATAACCATATCTACATGCCATTGTCTGTTAGAATTATTATAATCCATTCCATGGATATAGTGTTTATGCCAGTCAGCTAATTCAACTAGCCATGCAGATGTCATGATTTGTACTCAGCGATCAAGCTGCCTAGTTTCCAAATACTAAAGCTGATAACGTTCCCAAACACGACCGCGATTATGAGTTCAAAGAATGTCATGGTATCCCTTTCAACATAGTATCTGTTTCTATAGCCCACTTTTCCCATCTGGAATCATAAGCAAATGGTTCCATTGGATCATCACTGTCACTATCTTCCCTGATAAGTTGCATCACAAGTGCAAGCAACTCTCGCAACTTGGTATTTTCTTCCTCAGCTTTAATGGCGCGATTGAAGTTTGTCTCTGCTAACGATAAGGCTCTCTCTGTTCCCTGCTTCCACTCATCGCGATCGCGCTTCAACCGCCTAATCTCTACCTTATATGGAGCGATGGCAGCAATAACATCGTCTTTCCGCCACAAGTTGTAGTTAGATGTTGCATCACCGTAGTATTCACCTCTCTTAAAGAATGGCTCTGACAACTTGTAGTCATCTTGTGAATTCATTTAAGATCTCCCACTCGCTACTGCCAATCGTTGTCTAAGAGATTCATTCTCTGTAATTAACAATAGATTCTTCGCTACTAGATTTGATACCGCTGTATGTAGCACTTGCAGATCTTTTTCAAGTTTCGCTAGCTTGACATTCTCATCTGCGATACAGCGATAACATGGGCCACTAGCTCCATCGAAATGATATCCCCAACCATGCCCACAATCTCCACTCATTTTGTTTTTCCAATAAGTTGAGTGAGATTAGTAACTGCTCTTTGCGCTGGAGTTTTCTGTATCTCGCGCGGTGGGATTGCTGGAAACAATTCAGCCTTAAAGACTCGCAAAAGAGTAGGAAACTCATCAGTCTCAAGAGTAACATCAGTACGAGAACCTGTAAGAATATTGTTTGCATAAGTAGTTGCAGATGCAAAGTTATGTTTCTTATTCTTAACTTCACAGTACACTACATCATCAAAGTATTTAGCTGTGTTCCGAGAGAAATTAGTAGTGCCTGCTACTGGTACAATCTTCTTTCTTCCATCTTCCATTTCAACTTCAGCTTCATGTGTGATGAATACAAAATTAAATTTCGCTTGTTGTTCTTGTGATAGAAACTTATCCATGAGGGCGCCTTGATTTCTATAATCAGACCACTCAGGTTTGTATGTATCATCATGAAGTTTTGTGATGTGATTCATAGCAGAGTTTGCAAGCTGAGTACCAGAATCAACAACCACAATAGAGTTATTTCCCAACTCATTGAGAGCAACACGAGTGAGAGGTTTAGAATCTTTTCTACAAAGTGGACACGAAACTTTTCCATGCTCATCACAGATCTCCACAGAGTTACCCGGGATTACTTTAAGCATAGTTTCGATAGCGATAGGAAAAGTTTTTGTGTCTGGAATTCTTATGAGTTCGATTCTTTCTTTCCATTCCTGAGGAAACTTAAGTAAAGTATCCCATCCATTCTCAAGATCAAACCAGAGAAGATTGAAATGCTCTGAAAGTCTACCTACAAGTTCCGTCTTACCTGTCTTAGGTGCACCAAATACACAGACTCTATGAGTCTTAGATGCTTCAAGCGTTGAAAGTTTAGCCATTATACAGCCTCGTAAAATTGAGCGTCCGGGCCGCAGTAGTGTGTTGTGAAACCTGCACGCTCTGATTCACAATAGTTATATGTGACTATTCCATCCATGAAGGATACGTGTCTTGAATGAGCACACTTCCATTCTTGTGGTTGTAGAGTTTGAACAACTCCTCTACCCACTGGATTCGTATTGATACAGTATTTACAGTCTTTACAGAATCTGGTCTGCGGTTGTGGGGATGTATCCAGAGTTGGTTTCAGTAACATTTTCAGTGTTCCTAAGTTGAGTAGCAATTAGATCCGCGAGAGACACTTCAATATCGTAAACTTCTTCTTCTTTCTTCACCACTGGTTTCACTGTTGTAAGTACGTCTGTAGAAAGTGTACATACACCAAGATATTTACATTCCTTGTAGAACTTCGACACACAAGACTCACCATGCATTGGATACACACCACGCTCTTCATGCATTAGAATGATATCTATGTCTGACAGTAGTTCTTGTATCCATAGTGCTCGTTGTAGATAGGATTTAGGATACGAGATTGGTTCATACTCTAGTTCTTTTGTTTTATAAACAAGATAGAGTACTTTATATGAAGAGAGAGTGGGGAATATAAAGTCCAAGACAACTGAGTATCCAATGGCTTGAGCAGAATTTTTGTACGAATTGGCAATAACAGCTCCTGAAGAAGTTTTGATTTCAAGAACAAGAACTTCTCCAGTAATTCTATTTCGCAATACAACATCAACATATCCCCGAAACTTGAAGCCATTGGGAATGTGAATACGAAAGCCGAGTTCAATGGCAGGTTTACCTTTGTACTGTACAAGTTCGTAATCTTTGAGAAATCCTGTTTTAAGGAGAGCACTGAATTTTTGTAGGGCAATGATGGCTCTTGTAAAAGATTTGCCCCTTTTTGTATCTTCTGAAAACAGATCGAGTTTCCATTTGATAAAACTGATCCAGATGACTTCCTCGATACTCTTTCCAGAAAGAAGAAGAGGTATTCCTTCCCCAACAGTATGTCCAAATTGGAATGTGAGGGAAGAATCGTCGTCATCACGATTCAATTCTGGATCCGAATTCAAGCGTGATATTTGAAACTTCCGCGGGCATTCGTGTAGAAGTAAACGGGAGGAGTAACTGATACTCTGAAGTCTTGTATCCATATTCAAGTTCCAATGCAAATAGATGTTTGAGTTTCGGAAGTGGAACTTGTATTAGATCACAGATACAATTGAGTTCGTAGTCAAGGCTACAATGATGAGTACTGCAAACATCGCAACTACTAATAAGAGAACTACCATAGTCACAGATACGATGTCCGCAGAGACAGGTCGTTGGAAAGTAATCTGAAATCTTTTCAATACCTTCTGTATACCAATTTGTGAAGAGAGCTTTACCACCTTTAAGGTTTGAAACATAACAACGCTCCCTAGAAGCTAGATAGATTCGTATACATAGACGAAGAGAATTAATTAATTCTGGCTCCTGCACAGATACATTCATCTTTGATTCTCTGATGTAAGGATAGAACACTAGAATCTATGAGATCAAGGGTCATATCTATGACTGTACTCAATGGTATATCAGCATTAAGCTGTAACTCTACTGATCCTTGCACTGGATTTTCTAGTCCCGGATCAAATACTTTCCAATACAACTTATCTAGTTTCGGTCTAGCTACAAAAAGAATTAGGAGACCTCCATTGTATTCTCCTTGCCACAATATCTTATTCATGAATAAATTCATAGATCCACCAGTGTCATCTTTGAAATTGCTTTCTTAGAAGATCCTTTAGTTGCTACAATCAGATCAGTTCTTGTGTAGTTTTCGAGACCAGAGATGATTACAGATCGTTCTTCGTTGGAAAGAAGAGTGACAACGTCTGGATTTGCTAACAGTTCTTTATGAATCTCTCGTAAAAGAACTGGCATTGTTGGGTGTTTTGCAAGTAGACGTTCTTGAAGTTCTATGATCTTCGCGGATACTTGTTCTGCTGGAGTCATGGCATATTCTCAGGTAAGCGTTCTATACTGATAAAACTATTCCAGTTTCCGTACCACCTCCAAGAACTATTTATGAGAATCTGTACTGGATCATTCAATCCAGAAATATCATCATAGATACAGTACTTAAATCCATCGGACCATTTCATACGCCATGCAGAATTCATAGATCTTCTACCCCGAGAGTATGATTAAGATTGAAAGTGATTATTGCACCTCTGACTGTATAGGAGATTTTAGCTTTCTTACCCCGTTCTCCTAGTTCAAACTTGTATTCAAGATCACCGTATTTTTCTTTCACTACAGCTTTAATTACTCGCTTGTGATAGGGACGAGGAACACTAATAGCAACTTTATGTGCTTTCTTAAGTGCTAGCCAAATAGGTGAATACTTTCTTACTGACATTTAGTTTGTATTCTATACAAAAGAGTGGAGTGCAAACTAAATGCCAGTCTTTTTTAGCGGTAGACTGGCAGAACCGTTCTACTTACTTACTACCGCCTTTAGCTTTTTTAAAAGCCACGTGATTATCTCCTCTGCTGTTCCGGCGGTGGAGGAGGGACTTCTTCAGCCAGAACTTGCTCTGCCGCAGCAACTTCATCGTCAGTAGCACGTTGCGCAGCTTCTAGCTTAGCTGCTAGTGCTGCAAGTTCCGCAGGTTCTTCTTTCAGTTCAACAACTTTTGCAACAAGACGAGTAAGAACATCTTCAAGATGTGTCTTGTCTGCAACTGACTCATCAACTTCACGGGATAGATCTTCCTTGGCTGTTGCCATGCTTTCTCCTAACTGAGTTACTTCTTCTAATGCAGAAAGAGCAAGAGCTTCTAATCTGCTCTCATTGGGGGTATGAATATGAACATGAATATCTAATCTCACACATTTGCCTCCTCTCTACTTTATTTCCCCACTCGAATAGAAGGAAAATACCCAGAAAAAAGACTTAGAATGAAAAGAATTAATGCGATAACAACCACAACATTAAGTATAGATTTTATATTTGGATCCATAGGAATGTATTTATTTACTGCCCAAAGCAGTAGACCGATTACACAAATAAGAATGATAAGTTGCAACAGATCCATAGAGAATACTCCTACTGCATTGATGCAGCTCCTTCTTTATGGCTACCCTCTCATACAGACAAGGGTAGATTAAAGAAGAAACTCTTACAAGTTTGCAAGCAGCTGAGCTTCATCCATTTGAAGCAGAGCATCAGCTTTGTTAAGGAGAAATTCAATGCATTCTTGATAGGTTTCTGCGTTCGGGCTGGAATTAGTATAGATAGCCAGCTGTTCCTTAAGCAGTTTCAGAACAGGCTTGTTAGTCTTTACCAGATTAAACTTATTCATGAGAATCTTGGCAGCATTTCCAACTTGTTCCGCAGTCTTGCCAGTAACAGATGGCATAACTGCAACATAGTCATCAGAGAATGCTTCCCAAGTTTCCTTAGAGATTCCACCACCACGACGTTCAGCCTTCGGAAGATTTGCAATATATTCCCAAGAGATTTTATCAAACGGAAAGGTTTCTTGTGAAACATCTTCTTTATCGTTGACGATGGTACGAGCAGCAGAGATAATAACTTCAGCTGCTGCATCCAACAGAAGCTCTAGTCCTTTTCCACCTTCAGTAATGATCTTTACCAGACCTTCTACTGAAGGAACAGCAAGTTCTAGTTCTACGGTAGGACGCTTGAACTCTTCTTTTGTTTCCTTATCTACAACTTTCTTGAAGAAATACTTGACTGCTTTCTTGTCATGATATTGATCGAAATTAGGAGTGATTGTAGTAGCAGGAGTAGTAGCTGCATCATTCATTTATAAAGCTCCATCGAGAGTGCGAGATTTTTAATCGGAGAATCTTGTTACTCGCGAGGCAAGATTCAGACTAAAGAAAACCCCGTGTTGGGGAGCGTTTAGTATGCTCCGGCAGCGGATAGTTGTCAAGCGCATTCTTATACCTATTTTTATTTGCTGCACTAAGCATTACAACTAATTGTTCTAAAATAGGTTTCGCATGAGGAACAGAAAGTAAGTCAGTGACTTCAGAAAGAGAGAAGAAAGCTCTATTTATTTTACTTCTGTTCGCTTTGTATCGATTCTTTAGTTCCTGTTGAGGAGTCATGTTTTCCTTCCTCGTATCCTTTTTTCCAATACTCTGTAACAAGTTCAACTAACGCTTTATGTGTATGTTCTCTTACGTGTCCCAATCCATGAGCTAGTAGAAAAAAACTCACAGAACTTTCAGGTGATACCTTCATTTAATCATTCCTCCATTCTTTTCTAGTTTACCTTTAAAGAATTCAGCTTTCTCTAGCAAAGTATTACCTTTTATTCTCTGTCCTTCAATTCCTTTAGTGAAGGTTTCTGGCTCACAGATTACATAGAGTTCTTCTCTAGCTCTTGTAACTGCTGTGTAGAGAAGTTCTCTTTGAATCATTATTGCATGTGATTGATGAAGTATTAGATACACTTTCCTCCATTCAGATCCTTGTGCTTTATGAACGGTTAATGCATATCCCATGATGAGAGAATTAATATCTGCGGCGGTACGGAGTATGATTTCTTTCTCTGTATCTACCATCTGTACTGTGATTAGATGAGAACATTGTTGTACTCGCTCCTCATCTGTTTGTGCTACTGCCATTTGAGATAGAAGGAAATCTACGTCTGCATCTGTTTGTTCTTTTACATGATGTTCTTGTTGTTGTAAGAATCCCCAGTAATCTAACTGTTCTGAAGGTTCTTGTGGCATTACACCACTGTAGATTGGATTGTATTCGATACGAGTTATGAATGCATCTTCCTTATCGTAAAGAACTTTATCTCCTATAGTGAAATAATGTTTATTGAATCCTGCTATGACTTCGTATGTCAATCTCTTGTTAGAGCGAGCGATATGATTTCCAATATGTTTATTTATTTCATCTGTACCGAACGATTTATTGAACGGTATCAGAATCATATCGTCCTCTGGAGAATAAATTCCTGAATCCAACGCCTGTGTAATAAACTTTGCGAATGTGAGACATGCAACATCTGCATGAATTTTCTTTTTCCATGGATGTAAAGTGAGTTGATTGTGGAACTTCCACTGTTCATACTCACTATGTTTAATAGCGTTACCTGATAGAATTCTATGCGCCAACCTAATAATGGGACTTTCCAATGCTTGTCTGTAAACTTGTATAAGTTCCACAGTTGGGAGTTCAAGCATCTTGTAACCAAGGATTGCGGATCCAAACACTGGTGGTAATTGCTGAATGTCTCCAATGAATACAAACTGGACCGTGTGTGGACAAGCATCTTGGATCTCCTTAAAGAGTTCAACAGATACCATTGAAGATTCATCAATGATGATTGTATGAATTGAAGAAGGTAGAGGTCTGTAATTATTGCGAGTTGCTTCAAACCTCATTGTTTTCTTTTCTTCGCCGGTCTTAGGATCTATGATATCGTAATAGATTGGTTCGTATTCAAGAAGCTTGTGGATTGTTATGCAGTTATCTTTCATATCTTCACTCATGTTCCGGCGAAGATTCATAACTGCACGTCTTGTATAGGAAACACAAATTACACCCGGTGTTCCATCTTTAAGATACTTATGTCCGTGAGCAGAGAGAAAACCAGCTTTTCCAGATACAACAAGACGATGGATAGCTGCTTTAGTTACAGTTGTCTTACCTGTACCAGCAGCACCTAGAAGAATGCAAGACTCTCCTAATCCAATATATCTTATAGCTTGTTGCTGTTCTATGTTATATGTGATAGGATTTCCAAAGCGATCTTCTCCTTGTTCTAGTTCTTGATCTTGAAGAGATTTAAGTGCTTTGTGAATACCTAGTTCTAGAACTGGAAGTGGTACTTCAATAGCTTTCTTTTCTCGTATTCTCGCTCTTATTTGTTCTAATGCGCTAAGACTGAAGGTCATAAGATTCTCCAGACAGAATTTTTGATAGTATCATGTAGGTAAAGATGTGTCAAGTCTTTTTTACTCTAGTTCTCTTCACTCTTGCAATACCTACATCAGTCAATTCAACTATGGAGAATGTCATTTTTGAGTATTGAGAACAATGTTTCTCTGCAACTTTAGCTGCTATGATATGGTCAGTAAAGAATTGTGGATGTCTACCATCATGAAGAACACTTCTTACTTTCTCTTTTGTGTAGTGATTTTGGTATTCGAGAATTACAAGATATTCATTCATGATTTGCTCCACTTAGGAAAAGACGGAGAATCTCTTGTTCCTGCCAGATTCTCCATATTGTATGTATGTATGATGGATGTTTTCGTGAAGAGGTTAGTTTCACAAATCTCCACCAGAGAAGATAACAAATTGCAATGAATGCTCGTATCATAGGTTTCCTACTTGCATTTTTTCTATGTTGTTAGCTCTATAAGATTCAGCCATTTGCCATTTCAGCTTAGCTTTAAGGAATGAAATCTTTGTTGGGTACTGGGATTCGCGCGGCTCTTCTTTCGGTGCTGAATCTATTAATGCTTGTTTATTCGCATCTTCTACTGAGGTGTCCGGACTTAGGATTCTATATGTGACTTCTGAATTTAGATCTATATCCCCGAGACCTAAATAATTCTTCTGTTTTCGTAGTCCGTTTCGTAGAAATTCCATAAGAGTATGTGCATATTTTGATCCGTGTGGAATTTCTTCTTCACAATACTCTACAAGTTCTTCTAGATCTTTCTTTGGAATTGAGAAGATAGATTCATTCTTAGCACATGCTTTAATTATCGAGCGCCAGTATTCACAAAGCGGGACTTGTTTTCCCAATACTTCTGTTGTGGATTTTGGGAAGTTTCCTGCCAAAATAGCCCAATCAGCAAGAATGTTAGCATAAGATTCAACAGTACGAGAACTGTTATTAATAAGACGTTCCAATGCTTCCTCGCGTCTTGTAATTTTTTCGTCGAGGGTTCTAGTTCTGTATCCACTGGACCATTCATTGTATTGATCCACCCAAGTTTGTATCCAGAAAGTAGAATTCTCTAGTGTCTTAGTTTCTGGAGAGATTACGAAACGAGGCAGCACAAATGCTGGATGTTTGATTACATTCATCTTAGAAACTATAGAAGCAAGTGATTCTATATTGTGTGCTACGATTCCTACAGACTTATTTGTTTTGAGAGCTGGTACTCTCCATTCAATAAGTTCTGTACTGTTAAGAAGAGCTAGATACAAAAGATAGGAATCGGTTGCAGTCAATTCTCCAGCATACCATTTAGGTATGTATGATATAAGTTTATGTTGTGGGAGATAGAATATAGGATGACAAATTTCTCTGCTTACTAGAGTTGCAGGAAAATGTTCTACCTTGAATTCTAGGCCCGAATAGGCACATAGAATTCTCATCTAAAGTTCTCCTATCTTAAAGAGATGCTCTTGATACAATGATTGTCTTAGATAGTTTTCTGAGACTATAACTATCACATATCCATCAGGTCCTTCTAAGACAGATTGTACTATACCTAAATCTCCTACTTCTAATTCGAATGTATGTATGTTATCAAGAATCATTACTATATCGTTGAATTTAAGACTGGATGTAGTCATGATGGATCCTTTGTACAAGTACAAGGTACAGGATAGCAACATTTTGCTGCTGGTACAAGAGTTTCTACTTCTTCAGAAGTATCTATTCCTCCTCCACAGCTACACAGACATGTGATGGTTAGAAAGAAAATAAGTGTTTTCATAGGGAATTCTCTTAGGGTATCACAGACTGGATTTCTTGTCAAGTAGAGCAGAATTCAGTTTTAGTTCCTAGCTGTGTTGTAGTGTGTTAAGATGAAAGAGATCAGTTCTCCTGTCCTATGGACGCTCTGATTTGTATTTGGTGTACCAAAAGATAGCAAGTGCTGTTGAATCTTCTATGTTTAGACGCACTTCCAGATTAATGTATGTACTTGCTCTGTATATATATTCATCCCGTGTAAGTGGAACTTCAAAAGATTCTGAATCATACATAGTTTCGAAGCGTCTTTTGTGATCTTGATCGTAAGGTGTTGTGCTCATTACAGTTCTCCTTTGTCTGCTGCTTCAAGAAATTCATTCCAAATCTGTTTACGCAGACTTTGAGATCCTTCTTTGATTCGAAACATTAAATGAGTAGACAATCTGCGGTGTTGCATAAAATACTCACACACTTCAGAATACAGAGCACTATTCTTTCTGAATTGTACATCTACATTATCTTTTCTTAGAACATAGAGACAATCAGAATCAAGGTATCCAATGTTTTGATTCAGTATCTCAGAGAATCCTTTATCTACTAGATTCTTATAACATACAGGATCATATTGAGTAAAGAAATCCCAATCAGATTCATTAATCTCTGCGTAGATTGGATTGAATAGTCTTGATCCTGTAAGTCTGAAGATTGTTTCAGACTCATCAAGAATTTGAAGTGCAGTCTTTTCTACTGGAATGCGTGCAGTAAACATTATGAATTCTCCTTTCGATACATTAAAACTACAGTACTAGTAGACATTGTTGTCATCGCAAATGTCCATTCTGGTTTATGCTTTCTTGCAAGAATCATCTTGTCTTGTAAAGAAAGTGTTTTCCACCACTGTAAAGCGAACATACGTTCACTTGCGCTAGGTTTTATCATATCATATCCTTCTCTCTTCCTTTTCTTCAGTAGTAGGATTAATTAATCAAGACAACACAAGCAAGAACTGCAATCAGTACTAAGACTGCAATTGTGTCATCGAGAAAATCCCGATCAGGTTCTGGCTTCATTTTATAACTCCTATGTCAGTGAGTAATTGTTTCTCTATCTCAGCTTTCTCTTCCTCAGTTCCATAAGTGAAAATATATGCTTTTCTATCCTCCATTTCTTTATCTGTAAGAGATGTTGGATCAATTTTATATTTATCTGCTGCTGCTTTCCTGTATTCTTCAAGAAGTGGCGGTGATGGTTCAAAACCAAGTTTCTGTTCTATTGTAGGTTTCACTACCAATTCAATAGCTGGAGAAGCGAATCCAGTTTCTATCTTTAATTGAAACAATCTGTTCGCTCGTAGTATATTTAATTCTTCGAAAATCTCTGGATTCATCTTTGAATTAATCAATTGAATTTGTTTTGCTGTATAATACGGACGATATTTTTTAACAGTCACAATAGTTTCTCCTTATAGTGTGAGCGGGTTACAGTCTGCTGAGTCTCTAGACTGTAGACTGTAGCCTGTAAGGTACCCTGTCTCCTCGGGTTGAGTCAATATCGACCTGTTCTGTAATTTCCTTCTACTATATTAGTATCTTACGTACTTCCCTTATATTAGTATCTTACGCATCAATTCTGACCCTAGTTTAAAATTTTAAATAGAAAATAGGGTTAGAAAGATATTAGAAGTGTATACAAGATACCAGATACCAGAAGAGTATACAAGAAGGAAGCTATAGAAGGGACCGAAAAAGGGTCAGGAAAAGGATAGGCCCCACCCAACAGTCTACAGTCTACAGTCTACAGTCTACAGAGACTGCGAAAACCCACAGTAAATCTAAAACAAAAAGTCTCTAGCAATCTATCACAGACTGCTAGAGACTAAGACTAGGAAACTATCAGAGTGCCAGCAGATCAACTGATTTTTGTGAGGCTGCCAGCAATCGAGCCGCAAGCTTTTCAGTCATTGGAGACTCAGCAGCAAGCGCAATAGCTTTCTGCAAGTTCTCGTGAATCTTTGGCTCAAAACTAGGTGACTTCTCAGCAAGGCGGGCGAAAATATCTCTGTAACTATTGAGAGTCTGCCTAACTTTATCGTCTGAAACAGATGCGCCTAGTTTCTCTGTAATCACTTCCTGCAATTGCGATTCCAAAGACTCCACAAACCATTCGCGAATCTTGTCTCCTGAAAGCTTCCCAAGTCCCTCAGGCCGTGAAGCTAGGAAGGAATCAATAGCACCTAGAGAGAGATCAGCATTATAAATAACTGTCTTTCCTGCCTCAAGATGCGAGCGTACATACTTGTCAACGCAGGTATCGAATGCGTCCTGCATCGCAGCATTAAGTGCAGGGAACTCAGTTTCAAAAGGTGAAACATCACAGATAACAGGTAAGAACACTGCGAGCGATTCCGCCAAGCCTGAATACTTCCCGTCTTTTCCTTTCTTCGCAACATGGCGAGAGAGTCTGTAACCGCTGTCCGCTTCACTGGTGACATCATCAAGCTTGCGAACCAAATATCCGCCTTCCATTGCTGTACCTTCCATTTGTATCTCCTATCTAAAATGAATGAGTGGGTTACTAGAAAAATCCTAGTATCCGAAGCTTGCGCTTTGAAACTTACAAGAGACTTACAAAACCATACAAAGCATACCGCATATACGCTAGTCCGAATGGATGAGCCAAGTATGTGAGCACTGACTGGAAACGTTTCTCATTTCTATTCCTCTAGCTCTTATATCATATATAAGACTGCTGGAAATAGGATTGAGAATAAGAAGCATTCCAGTACTGGCGCAGTTAGCTAGTGCTCACTCCGCAGAATCATGATAGTTAGCACTTACTCCGGCACAGTAACAGTAGTTAGCACTCACATACATAAAATATAAGTAAGTGCTCACTTATGCCGGAGGGGATAAACCTTTTTTAATCTAAGGAAGATCTACTATCCTTTGACGTTCCATTATTTTCTCTAAAGTTTTTACGATCCCCACTGCAATTCCTATATCTTTCAAGACATACTAGACACTACTCTTTTCTTGGGTCAGTGAGATGCTGCAAATGACTTCGATGGAATCACGTGCGCTAGAACTTCTTGGTTCTGGTGTAGAGGCTTCAGTAGTTGCATCAGCTCTTGGAGTCTCACAAGCACGGATTTCTCAATTACTTTCTGATGAACAGTTTTCTAAACAAGTTACAGAACTTAAATTTAAGAGTCTCCAGAAACACAATGCCCGGGACTCTACATATGACGAGGTTGAAGACTCATTGTTAGTACAATTCAAAGAGATGTCTCCACTTCTTACTCGTCCTATGGAGATTCTGAAAGCATTACAAGTTATAAATGGACAGAAACGGCGCGGACAAGCATCCCCAGAAACTATTCATACATCACAGCCAATTGTTAATCTTACTATACCAGTGCAAGTTATAAATAGATTCACACGTGATATCAATAATCAAGTTATCGAAGCTGGATCTCAAACATTACTTACTATACAATCATCAAAAGTACAGGAGCTTTCTCAGAAAAGAGAACGACAACATCATGGTAGCAGTGAGCAAAAAAGAGTTGAAACTCGTGGAAGACCTGCAGTTGATCCAATCCATAACCTCTGAGGCACGAGAGGCGGAATTGGCTCGCAACAAGAGGAAAGCACGAGAACTGCTACTTTCGATGCAACAACGTATAGAGGAGCAAGAAGTTGTCACTGTCGGAAGCGGATACACAAGAAGTAGCAATTGAAACTTCCCAAGTACAGGAAATTGCTAAGCAAGACCTCAATTTTCTTGCAGGACTTGCTATTCCTGATCATTTTAAGTATTTCTTTCCTCCCATATTTATATCGGTGTGGCTATGGTTAATCCATTGGGTCACACAGATCCGTTCGTTTCCAAAACTTGCACTAGGTTTACCTCGCGGATTTGGAAAAACTACGGTTGTAAAGCTTTTTATGCTTTTTTGCATACTTTTTACGAAGAAAAAATTCATTCTTATCATTTCTGCGTCTTCAGATCTAGCTGAAAATATCCTTGCAGACGTAGCAGATATGTTAGATAATGATAATATTAAAAAAGTTTTTGGCGATTGGCGCTTGGGAATGGAAAAGGATACTCAAGCATTGAAAAAATTCGGATTTCGCGGACGTAACATTCTTTTGAGAGCTGCAGGAGCAGGAACTGCTATTCGTGGTATTGTTTTAAAGCATGAACGTCCAGATGTAATGATTTTTGAGGATATTCAGACACGAGAACAAGCAGATTCTCAATTAGAATCAGATAAATTAGAAAAGTGGATGATTGGTACTGCTATGAAGACCAAATCACCCTTTGGTTGTATCTTCATATTCGTAGCAAATATGTATCCTACACGTTGGTCGATACTACGAAAACTAAAAGCGAATCCCGAGTGGACTAAATTCATAGTTGGAGGCATTCTTAATGATGGTTCTTCTCTTTGGGAAGAATTACACCCTGTAGATCAGCTATTAGATGAGTTTGAAACTGACGTACATTCAGGTCATCCAGAGATTTTCTACGCAGAAGTTCTCAATGACGAATCTGCTGCAGTAAATAATCTCTTAGATGTCTCAAAATTACCTCAGTATCCATATTCAGAAGGTGATATTTCAGGTGGAAATTTCATAATTATTGATCCAGCCTCAGGGAAAATACATGGAGACGCTGTTGCTATCGGTTACTTTGAAGTTTTTGATGGTATTCCTTGTCTTATGGCTCTTTATGAAGAACGTTTTTCTCCCGGTGAAACCATTAGAAAAGCGCTCACACTAGGTTTACAACATAATTGTAGACTTATTGCTATTGAAGCAACAGCATATCAAGCAACTCTTGCATATTGGTCACGTTTTATGTGTATGCAACTAGGACTTACAGGATTTACATTCGTAGAAGTTTTCTCTGGTTCTGCCTCTAAGATTTCTAGAATTCTTGGTATGTTTAAGTCTTGGGCAAAAGGAGAATTGTATGTGCATCCTAAGTATTTGTCTCAAGTAGTTCTACAAGCAACACAGTTTTCTCCTCTACGTCGTGATAATGTTGATGGAATATTAGATCTTCTTGCATATGCTCCTAAAGTACTTGCTGAAAATGGACAGTATGTTGCAGCACAGGGACTTCTAATGGATCAAACATTAGGAGCTATTCATGTATATGATGAACTTGAGAATGTAGCATTCTAAACTATGACACCTCCAGTTGATAAAGATCTTATAGATGTTCCGTCAACGCCGACAACTGTAGATGTATCAACATTGATGCAAGTCTATACTCCAGCTCCTCAAACTGCTGTTGCTTCAGATGCTCCCCCATTAGTTCCTCCAGTAAATAAAGCTACTGATGTTGTTGACTATATGACTTCTCCTCTTGCACCTACAAGAGATGCATTACCTATTCCTACAAAATCATCCAAACGTAAGTTTTCGTATATAAAAAGAAGTTCATTCAATGTTCGCTCCTACTAGGAGTTAATAATGGAATTGCAAAATTCAATAGATGCTGCTCGTAAAAAAGCTTTAGATGTTGTTAATTTTATGTCTGAAGCAGTCCAAGGAGTCTATTATGATTCCCAAGCAGCAAGACTAGCACTGGATCCGAAAGATCCTACTATTGTGAAAGATCTGGAACAGCGACTTAAGACTGTAAAAGATCTCTCTGTAGAAGATTACATGGCAGTAACAGCTCCAGAAGGTACTGGTGGTGTAGGATCTCTTGGAGTTAATGCTGTGAAGAAGAAGAATCAAGAGAAAGCATTACAAGATCTCTTGAACCACTATTCTCGTAGATTTGAAACAGATACAGCACAACAAAAGTAAAATAATGGCAGCTACTCAACAAATTCCTCTTCTTCTGTCACAACCAGCCTGTGATGGTGTGATAGAATTTTTTCAGCAATGTTCTAATCAGATGAATCAACAGTTTCAGATTCGTCAAATGATGGAAATCATTGACAGACAGTATTTGCGAGAAGTTGATTTTACAAAAGAAGAACAGCGCGCGAAGACTAGGAATTTACATCAGTATGATCCTACAAAACTTAGGAATCCAATAATTCCAGTAGTAATGCCACAAGTAGAAACTGCCGTCTCCTATCAAGCTTCTGTATTTCTTACTGGAATTCCTATTTTTGGTGTTGTAGCTGCTCCTGCATTCATAGACCAAGCATTAGCTCTGGAAGCAATTATTGCTGACCAATCTATCCGAGGTTCTTGGATTCGTAATTTTATGTTAGCTTTTCGTGATGGATTCAAATACAATCTCTTTGCTCTAGAAGTAGCATGGGAATCTATTACTACTCCACTGATTGAAACTGTGATTGGCGCGGAAGGTAAAGCTAGAGCAGATATTTGGCAAGGCAATGTAATTCGTAGACGTGATCCATATAATCTTATTTGGGACACTCGTTATAATCTTCCAGAGGTTCACACTCGTGGAGAGTTTGCTGGTTATGTAGATATTGTATCTCGTACTGAACTCAAACAGTACGTTGAGTCTATACCGATAAAACAAGTGCAGAATTTGAAAGCTGCATTTGAATCAGTATGGGCTGGAGGTACAAATAGTTCAGGATATTCAGGATACTATATTCCTCCTCTGAATCCAGATGCTCTAGTTGAAAATGATTCATATTTAAAAACAACTGATTGGATGGCATGGGCACAACTTTCTCAAAGTACCACTCCAAACAAGATTAATTATTCAAACGTCTACGAACGAGCAGTTCTGTATGGTCGTATTATTCCTTCTGATTTCGGTCTTCGAGTTCCTCAACCAAATACTCCCCAGATTTGGAAATTTGTTATAATCAATAGACAGGTACTGATTGTAGCGCAACGTATGACTAATGCGCACAATTATCTTCCAATTATTTTCGGACAACCTTCTGAGAATGGATTGGGTTATCAAGATAAGAGTATAGCTAGTAATGCAACTCCTTATCAGAATGTAGCTACAAGTCTTATGACTGCTAATATGGCAGCTCGTAGACGTGCTGTATCTGATCGTGGTATTTACGATCCTTCGCGAGTTGCAGCTTCAGATATTAATTCAGACAATCCAGCTGCGAAGATTCCAGTTCGTCCAGCTGCATATGGTCAACCACTTTCTGAAGTTTATTTCTCAATTCCATTCAAAGATGACCAGAGTGTAAATAATACGGCTGAAATGCAACTTGTAATGCAGATGGCTGATTATGCTAATGGTCAGAATCGTGCAAAGCAGGGACAGTTCACTAAAGGAAATAGAACTAAGTTTGAATTTCAAGATATCATGGGTAACGCTAGTGCTCGTGATCAAATGACAGCAATGTTGATTGAAGATCAAACAATGTCTCCAATTAAGGAGATTCTTAAGATCAACATTCTACAGTATCAGCCTCAATCTACTCTTCTCGACAGAAATAAGAAAACTCTCATAGAAGTAGATCCTGTAAAATTGAGGCAAGCTGTAATGGCATTTAAAGTTTCAGATGGTCTAGTGCCTGCTGAAAAAATTATCAGTGGAGAAGAGTTTGCAGTAGCTCTTCAAGCTATTGGCTCATCTCCTCAGATTGGTTCAGCCTACAATATAGCTCCAATGTTTTCATATCTTATGAAAACTCGTGGAGCAGATCTTACACCATTTGAGAAACCACCAGAGCAGATTATGTATGAACAAGCGCTAGCAGCTTGGCAGAATACAGTACAGATGTTGCTAAAACAGAATTCACAACTACAACAAAATCAGCTTCCACCACAACCACTTCCACAAAACTTCAACTATAATCTTAATCCAAATGGCAACGCTACAAATCAACAGGTTTAATTCTTGGATTCTCTCGGCACATGAAGAAAAGGAAGGATCACTTCTGTCTGATCTTTCGCTTAAAAGAATTCAAAATTTACAAGCACAAGCAGCAATTAAGCAATCTAATATGGTAATGAGTTTAGAACGTGTTGGAGAAGTTGCACTTGAACATGCATATTTAAAAGGGCAAATTGATTTTGCTCAGTTTCTCATAGATAGTCATATGGCTGAACTTATTGTAGTAAACACTCCTCTCGGAAAGGAATAGAAAATGAGTATCATGGATATGTTTCGTAGTGCTAAGGCTCCCGATCCACTTTCTGGAGCACAACAGGCGCAGGCACAGGAAAAGAAAGCAGTTGAAGAAGATGCTGCTAAGAAAGTTGCTGAGGAAGCTGCTGCTAAAAAAGCTTCAGAATCCCCGCTCGATAAATTCTCTGATGTATTCAAAATAGATGAAAAGGACGGAGCAGAACTTCCTCTTTTCAATATTGATCCTACTAAACTTACAGAACAGGCAGCTAAAACTAGTTTCGTAAATTCAATTCCTCCAGAAAAATTAGCGGAAATGGCTAAAGGAGGAGAAGAAGGTGTTAAAGCTGCACTAGAAATTATTAATAATGTAGCACAAAGTGGTTATGCTCAAGCTACTTTAGTTTCTGCAAAGCTTGTTGAGCACGCACTAGAGAAACAAAGTGAGAAGTTTCAGAATGTGGTAATTCCACACCTTATTAGACAGATGGAAGTTCATGGCACTCTTACAGATGCAAATCCTGCCTTGAACCATCCAGCAATTGCACCAATCTTGGCAGCAGTGCAAGAAAAACTTGCAAAACAGCATCCTGATGCACCAGCTAAAGAACTTGCAAGTATGGCTCAGGATTTTGTTTCTGCTTTTGCGACAGCTGTAAATCCTCCTAAGGACTTAGTACAGCAAGATAAGCGCAAAGGAAAAGAAACCGATTGGAGTCTTTTTCTTGAATCCTAAAGGAGATTTACAATGTTTGTCCGCCCACTAGTATTTGGTGCTGAGGGAACAGCGCGTCCTGCTCGTCCCGGAGATGGTCTTAATAATCCAGCTACTTATTCAAATGCAGCTGACTCTGCACAAACAATTCCAGTTGCAGCTATTCAAGCTGGTATCTATTTAAGAAGTGGTCTTGGTGCGGGTCGTACTGACACTACAGCAACAGCAGCGGCAATTCTAGCTGCTAATCCTACTATGGATGTTGGGGATAGTTTTTTATTCCTTATCAGTAATGCCTCTGCACAAGTTCTTACTATTGCAGGAGGAACTGACGTTACTGTTGCAGGTACCGCTACAGTCAATGCTTCTCATCGCTGGTTCTTGTTCACTAAGACCAGTGCAACCACAATGACTGCACACGGTCTGTAATAGGAGAATCTAATGACCATCGGAATTTTCAATACCTCTCAACTGACTGCTGATCTTGCAAAGAAATCATTTGCAGGAATGATCACTCGATTGATGCCAAATGGTTCAGCTATGCTATTTGGTCTTACTTCGATGCTTGCATCAGAAACTGCTGTACAAACTGAACATGGTTTCTTTACTAAAACTATGCTATTTCCTCAGTTTCGTGTCACTGCTGCAGGACAAGCTGATACTGATACGACTTTCACGGTTGTCTCCACAGCTAATCTGCTACCTGGTATGATTCTGCGTGTAGCTTCAACTGGTGAGAATGTCATTATTAATTCAGTTATCTCATCTACGCAGATTGCAGTGACTCGTGCTGTTGGTACTGTAGCAGCTGCTGCAATTGCCGCTAATATTTACGCTTACCAAGTTGGAAATGCTTTTGAGGAAGGTTCACTTCGTCCATCAGCACTGAATATCAATCCAGTGAAGATTACGAACCTGACTCAGATTTTCCGTAACACTTGGGCTATCACCGATACCATCAGGCAGACTATGATGATTGCTGGTGATACCAATGTAGCAGAGTCTAGGCAAGATTGTGCAGCTTTCCATGCTGCTGATATTGAAAAAGCTCTGTTCTTTGGACAGAAATCATCTGGTACTCGTAATGGGCAACCATTCCGTACAATGGATGGTCTCATTAATATGGTAGGTACGATTGGATACTATCCAACGTATATGTCAGCGGTTAATGTTTTCACTGCTGGTGGTACTACTAACTTTACGCAACTAGAAGGGTTCTTGGATCCTGTCTTCAATCAAGCTACAGATCCTAAGATTGCTAACGAACGAGTTCTATTCGTAGGCGGTACTGCAAGACGAGTACTAAATGGTATTGGACGTCTCAACGGTACTTATTACATGGTCGATGGTCAGACTTCGTGGGGACTTCAATTCTCCACATTCAAAACCTCCCGTGGAACGTTCCGTATGATTGAACATCCGCTATTCAATAGCAATGTAGATTGGCAGAAAATGGCCATTGCTGTTGATCTTTCTACTTTCCGTGTTGCGTATCTAGGAGATAGAAAGACTCAAAATAAAGAGTTTAATATGAGTAGCGATGGAGACGCTGAAGATAATGGCATTGATGCTGTTGGTGGTACTCTTACAACTGAAGTAACTTGTGTTGTAAAAAATCCTCCAGCTAACTCAGTGGTGTGTAGTCTGACTGCACCTGCAGCGGGTTAATACTCCCCCGAGAGC
>Ga0137333_1000077_pt1 | contig 22813 bp, 18 predicted proteins | sample EasRivERMLT231_2_FD_102286 | JGI IMG/M metagenome (GOLD analysis project Ga0137333, IMG submission 102286) | Soil microbial communities from meander-bound floodplain in the East River, Colorado, USA - East River MetaG ERMLT231_2 | ecosystem: Environmental > Terrestrial > Soil > Floodplain ... | reverse complement strand
ATGCAAATACACACGTTCCGCGCCGGTTGCCATCCCGCTCATCAACGCGAGATAACCGCAATAATGTCCCATCACTTCCACGACGAAACAGCGTCTTGTTGCCACAGCTGATTGTTTGATCTTATCCACCGCATCTACGATGCTGTTCAACGCCGTATCCGCGCCGATGCTGAACTCAGAACCGGGTAGGTTGTTATTGATGGAGGCCGGCAAACAGATCATGGGAATGTTGAAGCTGGGGAAGTTTGGACGATTGCTCAATAAATTGAACGCGGATTCGTACGCATTCCAACCGCCGATCATCAACAGGGCGTCGATACGATGATCCTCGATCACGCGCGCAATGGAATAGAGATCACGTCCTTTGGGGACCCGACGTGTCGTGCCCAACATGGAGCCGCCGCGTGAAGCCCAGCCGCTGACGCTCATCCAGTTCATTTCCTCCACATCCCCCTCGATCAAGCCTTCGAACCCATTGCGGACTCCCAGCATGATATGACCAGCATCCAACCCCAGGCGGATCGCTGCACGCCCGGCGGTATTCATACCCGGAGCTGGCGCGCCGGCGCTCAACACCGCAATGCGGAAGCGTTTTTTATCCGGCTCAATGGGGTGCGGTAAAGCGCGCACCATGGTCTTGAATGTTTTGAATGCATCTTTAAAAGAGGAACTGCGCAAAGACATGGCGCGTTCGTAATCTTTGGCATTCACGGCTTCGGCAACGGCTTGGGTCTTCCGCACGCTTTCCATCAACGGCAAACGTGTCATACGGTTATTGCGGATGCCGATCACCACCGGTTCGTCTTCAGGCTTCGCGCTCAAGATCGTGTTGACAGCTTCATGTCCCATCAACGTGCTGAGGTTGCGGTCGAAGGCGCTCGGGCGTCCGCCGCGCTGGACATGCCCGAGCACAGTCACGCGCACTTCTTCGTTCAGCTTTTCTTCCAACGCCCTTTGCACATCACTGCTCCCGATGTAGTTACCGTTCCTGTCGCGCGCGCCCTCAGCGAGGATCACGATACTATCGCGGCGACCAGCTTTACGTCCGGCTTTGAGGCGTTCTACCAGTACATCCTGCCAGTTTTCCACATCTGGTGGCGCTTCGGGGATGAGCACCCAATCCGCACCGCATGCCAGCGCACCCATCAACGCGAGATAGCCGCAGTTGCGTCCCATCACCTTGACCACGAAAGTCCGTTGATGACTCGCCGCAGTGCTGGTGATGGCGTCCACCGCCTCTGTGATGCGATGGAGGGCTGAATCGGTCCCGATGGTCATATCAGTGCCTGAGAAATCGTTATCGATCGAGCCGACCAACCCCACGATGGAAAGGTTCGGATATGCCGCAGCTTCTTCGGCATTGATCTCGCCCATTTCTGCCAACTCAGAAATCAGAGACTGCCACTCCTGCCGAAAGATATTCGCGCCGGTCAGGGATCCGTCGCCGCCAATCACGATCAACCCATCGATGCCGGCTTTGATCAAATTCTTCGCAGCAGTGCGCCGACCTTCACGCGTGCGGAATGCTTCGCATCTTGCCGACCCGATCACTGTCCCGCCCAATTGCAGAATGCCGCCTACTGAATCCCAGTTCATTTTGCGGATGCTATCCCCATCATCCACCAGTCCCTGATAACCTTCATAGATCGCATACACTTCCGCATTGCGATCCAACGCGGTGCGCACGATCGAACGCACGGCCGCATTCATGCCTTGCGCGTCGCCGCCGCTCGTCAATATTCCAATTCGTTTTGTCATGTTAACCTGCTCTTCAATTTTTTTGATTATTTATGGATTCTACTGCAAATAAGATTGATATGAAAAATAAAACATAAATGTCGAATGTCACTTTTTTAGTCGGAATAAGCCAACCAGAAAAATGCTCTGAAAAGATCGCTGTATTGGCTTCAAATTTCTGCAATCCAAATGTACGGCTCGTCATTCGCATCGCTCGTTATACTAGTGCTCGAAGGATTGGGCAGCGTGCCAGCAGAGAAATATAGTCGTTACGAAATCGGCAAGGAACTGGGTCAGGGTGGGATGGCTACAGTTTATCGCGCCTATGATCCGCGCTTCGAGCGCGAAGTGGCGGTCAAGATCCTCAAGAAAGATCTGCTCGAAGACACGCAACTCAAAGAACGTTTTGAACGCGAGACCAAGATCATCGCCAGGCTTGAACACGCAGTCATCGTCCCCGTGTATGATGTCGGCTTTGATAACGGGCAACTGTTCTATGTGATGCGCTACATGGCAGGCGGGTCACTCTCCGAACGCATCGAAAATGGGCTCACGCCGCACGAGATCGCGCATATTCTCATCCGTATGGCTGCGGCGCTTGACTATGCCCACGGCAAAGGCGTTGTGCATCGCGACCTGAAACCCGGCAACATCCTATTCGACGAAAACAACAACCCCTACATTTCTGATTTTGGCATCGCCAAATTTACGCAAGCCTCCACACGCATCACCCAATCTGGCATTATCGGCACGCCCCGTTACATGAGTCCTGAACAGGCGCGCGGCGACGATGCCGACGGGCGCAGTGATCTCTATTCCCTCGGCATTATCCTGTTCGAAATGTTGAGCGGGCACACACCTTTCGAAGCCACCACACCGCTGGCGATGGCATTTAAACACGCTGTCGAAGAACCGCCCAGCATTCTTAAGATCAATCCCAACCTGCCCGCAGGTATTGAAGCGGTAATTTCAAAAGCCCTCGCCAAACAACCAGATGATCGCTACAACACCTGCGCCGAATTCACACACGCCTTCCTCAAGGTATTCCCCAAGGCTTCATCGCTTGAAGCAGATATTGTCACACCGTTGCCACCACGTACCCTCAAACATGAAGAGCCTACCGAGCTTCCTGCGCCCAAGCCTAGTTCCAAATCACGCCTTTGGATGACCGCTGGATTCATCGCCCTCGCCCTCATTACGTTTACTACATGGCAAGCTTATCAATCCCCTGCGACAAACGCCTCAACATTTACGCCGGAACCTGCTACGGCCACACAAGCCTTATCTACCCCGACAACGTTACCTACTGAAACCGTTGTACCCACTGAGATCATTATACCGACCATTCCTGTTGTTATCCCCGGTATTGGCGGCGCAGATAAAATTGCACTGACCGCAAACAAAGACGTGTATGTAATGGATATCGACGGCAAGAATATCAGGCAGCTGACCAACACCAATGTACCCAAGTTCGATCTGCAATGGCTGCTCGGCGGGAATGAACTGCTCTACGGCGAAGGCAAATGTGTTTATAAAATTGATGCAAACACGCTTTCAGCCAAGCCCGAAGAACTGGCTTGCTTTACAGACGAAAAATTTGAAGGCTTCCGTGTCTCGCCGGACGGCAAGTATGTTGCCATTAGCATACAGCGCCGCCTGATCATTTTCCCATTTGACACTGCCCTGCTTGCCGCTGCCCCGTCAGCCTTTGAACTCCAAGGCTCAGAGTCAGCCTGTCTGGATTACACCAAGGTCGCCGTCAAAAGCGCGCGCTGGTCGGCGGATGGTAAGAGTATTGCGATCCTCTATCAGGGTGCGGTTGGCAATCAGCTTCGAGTTGGCGATGCCATCCGTGTATTGGAAGTGGATACGGCAAGTTGCCAGGATGTTGATCCTTTGATCGCTGTTGAATTCCCCGCCAGAGGGTTTGTTCCAGAAGGCTACGAAGATGATCCTACCTTGCCTGCTTATGACTGGAATGGCGCTCAACAGCTTCTGTTCAATACCTATAAACGCAATGAAAGGTATGGACACATCTACCTGTACGATATATCCGCTTCAGTGGCGCGCAAGATCAATCCCATCAATGGAGGTTGTTGTTACGGTGATTCGGTCATCAGTCCCGATGGCACCCACATCCTCATATTCTTCCAGGACGAGAGTCTCGGCGCGAATAGCGAAACACAGATGTATTACATCCCGATTGAACAACTCGGTAGTGAAACAGCATTTACGCCCATCAAACTGGGAGTGCATTTCTTCCTTCCCCGCGAGAATATCGAAGCCGCCTTGCGCCCATCTATGCCGTAAGCCTCTTTCGTTCTGAGCGGAGGGATTGTGCGTTTGTCTCAATCCCGCAGTCGAAGGACATTCCCCAACTCTACTTACAACCCACCACCTGATACACCCTTGCCCTCGGCATATACAAAAGCATCTTGTACCACGCCGGTTTGGCACTCAATTGCGCATCATTGAAAGTTTGTCCCAACTCACCAACATAAAGATGACTGATGTTCTGTTTGCATAAATTATCCAATGTAGCTTGCTCAGCAAAATTTGTATCGTATCGAATTGGGATGGTAGCCCTGTCGATCAATGGTGTGACCCAGATCCCGGCATCGCCGCCTACATAGCCTTCGAAAGATTCAGATGCCAGTACTTTTAACTCTGTAGCTGAGATCCCAATGCGTGCATCAGCGGGAAGTTGCGCATTCATCCAATCCATCGCTGTTAGGTCATCATTCCCCACGAGCACACAACAGTCGGATGGATACAGATCATAAGTAGCAAATGCATTAATTAAAACAAATCCACAGGCAACGAGACCCACGAATGTTCCGAGTTTCGGGTATTGAATGAGTTTTTCCAAGCCTGCCAGCCCCAGCCCACCCAGAAGCGACAATGGCAGGAATAAGATCATCTCCACAAAGGGTCTATCCAACAAGGTCAGATTTGCATAGCCGGGAACCAGCCCCTTGACCGGGATAAAGAGGCTGCCCATTAAAAAGCCCACTGTAAGAATACAGGCGAACGTCAACTGCGGATACTGCCTGTACGCAAAGATGGATAAAAGCAGAACGAGCGCAGTAATCAAAACGCCATTGTGAGTATAAGGGTCAAAAAGCAGGAGCAGGACATCTTGCTTTTGGATGAAGATGATCTCCAATATGACCACAATGATAACCAGAACAAAGAGAGAAAACTGTTGCACCCGTTGCAGTTTTCCCCACCATACGGCGATAAGCCATGCCAGAAACGCGATCCCGATGACGACCAGCGATCGGCTGTGCATAAAGCCTGAGGTCAGCACTCCGATGCCAAGCATCAGAGCCAACATCCATCGTCTCTGTGGAGACAATGTGTTTTTATTTTGTGAGAGCAAATAGACAAGACCCAATATAAAGGGAAGTATGCCAAGGCTCGTCAAAGCAGGATACTTCCCCCAATCCACAGCGTGCGCTGGCATGTACCAGCCGTAAGCGGAAAGGCTGATGGCAAAGATACCTGCCACATTGGATCTGGTCGCATATTTGATCAGGAAGAAAATCGCCAGCGGCATTACCGCCAAAACCATCTGACCCAGGATCAACATGACCTTGCCGATCTCTGCCTGCACCATGGACGCTATGAATGCAGCGATAAAGTGGAATCCTACATGGTAATAGTTCGTTGTCAGCGATGTGATGAGTCCAGTTGTGTTATCGCTCAGGATGGTCTTGATGAGCAGGTAGTGTTGGGCTGAGTCGAAGTAGGAGGGCAGAATCGTTTTGGAAACAAACACAAGCCGTAACAGGATGGAGATCGAAAAGAATAAAAGCAGGAAAAAGCTGGTTGGTCTTGAATCAGGCTCGGGGTCAGGTTTGAAGCGCAGGAGAAAAAAGATTGAGACGACGATCAGGCTAATGAGGAGGAAAAGGCTAAATGGCGCTAAAGGCTTGAATCCAAAAAGAAAATATAAAACGGATATCAGGGAGGCAGGCAAAAGCCAGCCTGTCATACTTAGGGTGAGATATTCATTTGAAGTTAGATGCCTGCCAAGGATACTTTTTAAAGCGAGGCTGACCAGAATTCCGCATAAGCCAATGAATAGCAGAATACCAAAAACGATCCGCCATTGATCTGCGATGACCGAGAAAAAAGTTTGCATCACGTTAAGCGCTCAGGGATATGCTGTTCGGTTTGGATATGATGTTGGATTAGGATACGATGGCGTACGCGTGGCTGTGACGCGTAGTGTTGGCGATGGTGTGGGAAAATCCAGCAGAAATGATGTGGGCGATTCAGTAACAAGCGCAGTGGTTGTGGCTTCCTCTGCCGGGTTCGGGAGTTGCAACCCGATGATGGCAAAATTCCCTTCTGCGAGAACAGTGTCATCTTCGAGCGCGATGATATTGAATTGCAACGGTTCGCCGAGATTCATTTCCACGCCGATGCAATAGACATTGGTTGGGAAGTCATCCACCTGCTGACATTCATAACGGCTGACCACATCACCATCGCTGATCGTCAGATAAAAGTCGGGATAGTTTGATGCAGGTATCAGCAGATTGACCAGCATGTTGCCATCAGTATCCACGCTGAAGGATACGATACAGGGTCGGAGGTCGTGTGAGTTGCAATAGACCAGTTCGGATATGAGCGCTCTTTGTTGGGCTTGTGGTTGGGTTTTGAAACGCGAAAGTAGATAAACGACTCCGGCAATGACCAGGACAACAAGACCAACAGCTATGGAAATCCGCACGATCATTTTTTTTCGATTCACAGATACCTCATGCTGAAACCCTGTCGATAGTGATCTCTGCAGAATTCACCATCACATCCAGAGCAGCCCCATATTTTATTTCTGGAATGGGCTGGGCGATCACTTCCAACAGGGATGGGTTTTGAAAGTTGCGCAGCTTTGTTTCCGGGTGTGGATAATACACCCAGCCGTCATATTCGATTTCCTTGAAAATGACCTTGCAGCGCGAGAACGAAAAAGTTTCAGGCGGATGAAGGTCCGTCCATTCAACGTGCTCGAACGTGTATTCTGGTTTGACCATCGCGAACGCCTGTGGACGGATATCCACATTCAGTGTGCCGTTAAAGCAGTCGCCGAGGTCAAAGCCGCGCGCCTTGAAGATCGGTCGCTGACGTTCGAGCGCACCATAGGGATAATCCGCGGAAGGACCCGAGGCGACATGATAGCCCTGCACCAGAATACCGTGAACCGTGATCCATTGCGCCATGGGGGAAATTGTACTTGAGTTTCCCAAACATATAAATTGATGGGTACCACGCCATGACATCCTAAGGATGAATCACACTTATCCCGCCTCTGTTTTCGTGTTAAGTTTGGCTGGCACAATCTTTCTGGATGATGGAGATTCTATGTTTCAAACTTTTGAACAAGCTAAAAAATATGTTGGCGAGCAGGGTGTTCAGGTCGTTGATTTGAAATTCTGCGATCTGTGGGGCCGCTGGCACCACCTGACCATTCCTGCCAGCCAGTTCGACTCAAAATTGATGGACGACGGCATCGGATTCGATGGTTCTTCTGTAGGGCTTAAATCTGTCAAGTCAGGAGATATGGTGCTCGTGCCAGACCTCGCCACCGCATTTCTCGATCCATTTTGGGAAACGCCCACGTTGAGCTTCATCTGCCGCACGATGGAAGCGGACACACACGAGATCTTCACTAACGACCCGCGCAACATTCCATCCGCGCCGAAGAATACATGAAGTCCACGAATATCGCGGATGAGAGCCGTTGGGGACCGGAGTTCGAGTTCTATATCTTTGACAGTGTCAGTTTCGAAAATGGCATCAACCGTTCCGGTTACACCATCGAAAGCCGCGAAGCCGATTGGAACAGCCATACAGGCGGGCACGGACATTACATTCCAATGCATGGCGGTTATCATGCCATCCCGCCCAAAGACCAACTTTACAAAATTCGCACGCGCATGACGCAACACATGGAGTAGATGGGTGTGCCTGTCAAATATCATCATGAGGTTGGCGCACCTGGTCAATGTGAGATCGAAACACCAATGATGGGACTCTTACAGGCGGGCGATGCCACAATGATCATCAAGTATGTCACGAAAATGGTCGCGCATGAAAGCGGACAAACTGCGACCTTCATGCCCAAACCGCTCTTTGGTGAAGCGGGCAGCGGCATGCACTTCCATCAACATTTGTTCAAGGAACATAAAAATGTTTTTTACGACGCCAATGGGTATGGCTGTTTAAGCAAAACAGCGTTGTATTACATCGGTGGTTTGCTCAAGCATGGTCCAGCCTTGCTTGCCATCACGAATCCATCTACAAATTCATATCGCCGCCTCGTGCCCGGTTATGAAGCGCCCGTCAATGCGTTCTTCTCGCTTGGCAATCGCAGTTCAGCGGTGCGCATTCCAAAGTATGCCACTCAGCCCGATACCGCACGCATGGAATTTCGCCCGCCGGATGCGACGGGCAATGTCTATCTGATGCTCGCTGCGCAGTTGATGGCAGGCTTGGATGGGATTCAGAATCAGATCGATCCAACAGAAGCAGGCTTCGGTCCGATCGATGCGAATATCTTTGCGTGGAATGATGAGCAACGTTCAAAGATCAAGCCTTTACCTTCGTCGCTCAATCTTGCTTTATCCGCACTGGAAGAAGACCATGCTTTCCTCACGGCGGGCGGTGTCTTCAGTGAAGACATGCTCCAGCAATGGGTGGATCATAAACGCCAGTCCGAATATTTTGCAGTGCGCAACCGCCCGCATCCGTTTGAGATGAGTTTGTATTTTGATGTGTAAAAGATAAACGAAATGTAGAGCACTGTGTTCTTAAGAACGCAGTGCTTTATTTAATTTATAATGACATACAATACGACACCAGCGGAGACCTTTCCATGCGAAAAAATATCCTGAATATGTGTATGATCTGCGCGATGTTGTGCGCGTCTTTCTCACCCCTGTTTGCATCTACAACCCAAGCCCAAACTTCAAACCCAGACATGGTTAACATCCCGGGTACGCATCAGGATGAGTTGGGTTGCCCTGGCGAATGGATGCCCACCTGCGAAAACACTCTGCTTACCTATAACCTCGAAGATGACGTTTGGCAGGGCACGTTTGAAATCCAACCTGCCAACGACGCCGATAAAAAAGGTCCGCGTTACAAGGCTGCGCTCAATGGCACCTGGGATGAGAATTACGGCGTCAATGCCACACGCGGCAGCGCGGATATTCCGTTACTGGTCACTGTGCCAACGCAAGTCAAGTTTTATTATGATCACAAGACTCACTGGGTCGCGGACACTTTCAACAAGAAGATCGTTGTTGCTGCTGGTGATTTTCAATCGCAGCTTGGTTGTGCCAACGACAATGACGCCGGTTGTCTGCGTTCATGGTTGCAAGACCCGGAGGGCGATGGGTTATACGCCTTTGTCACGAAGGCGCTCAAAGCAGGAACATACACGGTTGCGTTAACGCTTAACGAAGATGCCGCACAACCACTCGGCGATGCACAACAATTTACCGTCGCAAACGACGGTGACGAAATTTATTTTGGATATGACGAAGTGAAAAAACAAACCCTTATCAGTACAACCGGTGCGCCGAAAGGCAGCCTCTCCAAACTCAAAGCCATGTGGGTGAATCAAGACACGCTCATGTGGAACGTAGTCGGCTCGCCCAAATATTCGTATTCCATTTTTTATTCTCCTGATGCCACACTGAACCTCACTGCGGACGGTGTGCAAAACGGAACGGAGATTCCACTGACGTTTAGCAAATCTGGTCCAGGCGGCGATGTCTTACAGCGCAATCCTTATTTGAACGGCTATAGTGCTTTCAAGATCGACGCACAAGATTTTGCAAAGATCCCCGAAGCCGTCAAAGGACAGGTTTCCATTGTGGTGCGCGATGCCAACAGCAAAATCGTGGATGTGACCGGCGTTCAGCTTTGGGGTGTGCTCGATGCGTTGTATCCGTATGCTGGTGCGCTTGGTGTCACGTGGAATGGTTCAACGCCTACATTGAGTGTTTGGGCGCCAACTGCCCAATCCGTGACGTTGAATCTTTTTGATACAAGCGACTCACCCAACGCACAAAAACTCCCCATGCAATGGGATGCGCAAACTAGCGTATGGGCTATCAACGGCGACGAAAGTTGGAAGAATAAATTTTATCTGTACGAAGTGAACGTCTATGTTCCGTCCACAGGCAAGATCGAAACGAATCTAGTTACAGACCCTTATTCATTCAGCCTCTCCACCAACAGTAAGCGCAGCCAGATTGTGGACTTGAACGACTCCACACTCAAACCACAAGATTGGGATACAGTCGCGAAACCTGCCCTCGCTGCACCCGAAGATATTGTCATCTATGAGTTGCATATTCGTGATTTCAGCATCAGCGACCGAACTGTCCCTGCGGAATTGCGCGGAACATATAAAGCGTTTACCGTAAAAGACTCGAACGGTATGAAACATCTCGCATCATTGGCGCAAGCGGGACTGACTCACATTCATCTCCTGCCCGCGTTTGATATCGCTAGCGTCAACGAAGACAAATCCACTTGGCAAACCGTGGATGAAGCGACGCTCAAAACCTATCCGCCAGATTCAGATCAACAGTCCATTGCTGTGCGTGCGCTTACGGGTAATGATGGTTTTAACTGGGGCTACGACCCTCTGCATTACACAACGCCCGAAGGCAGTTACGCCACCGACCCAAATGGCACGCCGCGCATTATCGAATTCCGCGAAATGGTGCAATCTCTGAATCAAAGCGGACTCCGCATTGTGATGGATGTGGTCTACAACCACACGAACGCCAGCGGTCAAAACGCAAATTCGGTTTTAGATCGCATCGTCCCCGGTTACTATCACCGCCTCAACGCGGAAGGTAATGTGGAAAAATCCACCTGTTGTGAGAACACCGCCACCGAACACAACATGATGCGTAAACTCATGGTCGATTCAGTTGTCACTTGGGCGAAGGAATATAAGGTCGATGGCTTCCGCTTCGACCTCATGGGTCATCACATGCTAGACGATATGAAAGCTGTCCGTGCCGCGCTTGATGCGCTCACGCTCGAAAAAGATGGCGTCGATGGCAAATCCATTTATGTATATGGTGAAGGCTGGGACTTTGGCGAGGTTGCCAAAAATGCGCGCGGCAAAAATGCCACGCAGCTTAATATCGCCGGAACAGGCATCGGTGTTTTCAATGATCGTCTGCGTGATGCCGTGCGTGGCGGCAACCCGTTCGATGATGTCCGCTTGCAGGGCTTTGTCACCGGTCTCTTCTTCACGAACAATGCCAATGAAAGTCGTTCCATCGAAGATCAACAATTCGAACTTAACGATTACACCGATTGGATTCGCATTGGTCTTGCGGGCAATCTCGCCAGTTATGAACTCCTCCGTGCCAATGGTGAAAAGGTGCCTGGCAGCCAGCTCTCTTACAACGGCACGCCTGCCGGATACACCGCCGATCCGCAGGAAAATATCGTCTATGTTTCCGCGCACGATAACCAAACGCTCTTCGATACTATTCAAATCAAAGCGCCTGCTGAAGCCACGCTTGCTGATCGCATCCGCATGAACAACCTCGCGCTCAGCCTCGTGACGTTCAGTCAGGGCGTGCCCTTCTTCCACGCGGGCGATGATATCCTGCGTTCCAAATCCTTTGACCCCAACTCCTACAACTCTGGCGATTGGTTCAACAAACTGGATTGGACATACGAATCGAACAACTTTGGTGTGGGACTTCCACCCGAAGGCATAGGTCAATGGGAACTGTACCAACCGCTTCTTTCCCAGCCGGAACTTGCTCCCACCAAAACGGATATTCTCTCCGCCTCAGCCGTGTTCAACGAGTTCCTGCAGATTCGCAAAAGCTCCAAACTCTTCCGCCTCGAAACCGCGGATGACATTCAACGCGATCTCACCTTCCTCAATAGCGGACCAGAACAAATCCCAGGCTTGATCGTGATGCACCTGCAGGATAACAACAATCTTGATTCAAACTATCAAGAGATCATCGTGCTATTCAATGCCCGTCCCGAGGCGACTACATTCAGCGATACAGCGCTCGCAAACAATTACTCTTTACATCCAATCCAACAAAACTCAGCAGATGAAGTTGTGAAGCAAGCCTCATTTGAAAATAACACCTTCAACGTGCCCGGTCGCACAACTGCCGTGTTCGTGATCGAAAAGACCGAGCCTGTCGCTACGGCAACCGCTGTCCCAGCCGCTGAACCTACTGTCACAGATACACCAGACACGGCTCCCAATAAATCATTGACCATCGCCGGTATCATCGCCGCAATCCTTGCCATCACGGGTTTGGGCATCTATCTGCGTAAGCGTAACGCGAGATAATATCTCGCGCTAGGCAGGCGCTGTTTTATTTAAAAAATCCCGAAGGGATGCCATGATTTTAGTTTGATATTGATTGTGGTTAGAACCCCGAAGGGGCGACATGAGCATGTCACCCCTTCGGGGTTTATAAAATTTATTTCAATAGCTAGAATCATTTCACGCCTTCGGCGTCTATTGTGTGAATTCAGCACACAGGATTCCAAAATAGACATTCACTTCATATGAAAGTAATTTTGCCTGCATGGGATTCTCTTTTAAAATGCCTGCCAACACTACTGTGGGCCATAAACTGTCAGGCTTGCCGTCTTCGACCAAATCCATATCGGCGTTAAGCAATTCATCCAAATTCCCATTGCGAATGACATCTTGCATCCATGCATCATATTTCGCGGAGGCAGGATCGAATCCATATGGTCCGTTCGCATCGTGGGCGTGACCCTGGTCCGCGCTGGCGATGAAGGCGATGCGCTGGTCTGATTCTTTGAGTACGCGTCCAATGGCGCGACCGAATTCGTAGTGTGTGTCTAAGGGTAGACTCCGCATGGGGGAACAATGGACCAGCTTCGGCTTGGGAATGAAGCGATGTCCCATGAAATATAAAGGCACCACCGCACCCCAATCCAACGGGATGTAGCATGAGTCGCCGCCGCTCGCGCCATAGATATAGCGCACGACTGGCACATTCGAGGTTGTGGCTTCATCGGCGATGTCGTGGGCAAGATCGGAGACCATCTCAAAATCAATTTTCACCTCGGGTGACCAGTCTGCCACGGCTCGCTCTGCCACGCTGATGCTCAACGCCTCCTGCACGCGAAAGCCGTGCGGATTGACGATGACGATGATCTCGGGCGCGAGGGTTTGCAAGTGTTCGCCCATGGCGAGCATGGTCTGGTGCGTGGCTTCGACTTTGGTGGGATCGTCGATCAGATCTCCAGCGTGAGGGGCAATGCAGGCATAGATTAGCGGCATGACGACTCCTTTGTTACATTGTTTTACATTTGTTTCCTTTGTTACATTGAGTATAACTTCATTGGGAATATATATTGAGGGAATCGAATCGCCTCAAACAGGTGTTATCTGTGACATATGCTTGATTGATTTTCATTTTGAATTTGCTATTATATATTCACGCCAAGGAGGTTCGCCGCACAAATAATGTTGACACTGCCTCTCACCGCTACCCCAAATTTATTGTTTAAAGGAGAATAACATGCCCAAGCACTTTGCTCGCACTGTACTGACAGGTTTTCTGATCGCGCTCCTTGCATTCGGGGGAATCAATATGGCTTCTGCTGCCAAGCCGACGCCCACGCCGCCACCTGGTCCTACGCCCGTACCCACGCCCATGCAGATCTTTGGCGCCTGGCACTGTGGCAACCATTATTGTGACTGGAGTTTGGTCCGCAATACAACTCCGGGAGGAGAGTTCGATGTTGCCAACCACTGGCTAATTGACCGTGGCAACGGTCAGCCTTCTGTAAATTTGGTTGTCTTAAGTTTCGTCAACCCGTTGAAGTTGCTCAACCAAACCGATACAGGTCTCATGAATATGATTCCACTTGGGATGGATCAGAACGTGGTGAATTATTTCAAGAGCCACGGGATTCGGGTCATGCTTTCGATTGGTGGCATCACCTACACGGATGATTGGGATGCAGCGCTCTCACAGAACGCAACCCAATTAGGTCTTAATGCCGCGGCTATCGCCCAAGCCATGGGCGTTGGCATCGAGATCGATTATGAAAACAGCAGTGACCCGAACATTCCCGGTGTGCAGGCGTTTATCGATGCCTATCGTTCACAGCTGCCTTATGATGCTTCTGGAGCCAATCATGCCAAACGCTTGACGATTGATGTAGGTGCAGGCGACCGCTGGTTGATTGCATTGAACCGCCATGCGACGCAATACTGGTTGACTTCTGCAAACCCCGTGTTGGATTATGCCAATGCGATGGTGGGAGGCACCTCCTCCAGCACTCCGACCGATTGGCAGGAACATGTGGATGGCAAGCCGCAGTATTCGCCGCCTGTCCCGCCGCTGGCTCCTGCAAAATTCACAGGCGCACTATATTTGAAAGGCAACATCGCCAACTGCAATAACTTTGCTTCCTCTGAACAGAAAAGCTATGCCAACTTCCTGCAAACAATTGCCCCCCATGGTGCAGGGACCACCGCTGGCATGTTAGGCTACATGTTCTGGGCGGCAGAATATCCTTCTGCACGGCGCGGTTATACTGCCACTATTCCGCCCAACACCTGCGAACTTGGAATGGGTGTGGCGGCAACGACATTCAATATCCCACTCCCGATGCCGGCTTTGCGACAGCAGTAATTGCACTGAAACAAATAAGTGATTGAAAATAAGCACCCCGAAATTGATAATTTCGGGGTGCTTATCTATTTCCTGGTTGTTATTGACAGGGACTGGACTGTTTCAAAATAGGCAAGCCGAATGCTTCATAGACGGGCACACCATCCCATTCGGGCGGGATGGGCAAGCCGAGCATAAAGGCGGCGGTGGCAGCTGTATCCATTGTGTAAACTTGCGTGGTTAACACTTTAGGTTGAACACCAGGACCGGAAACGATCCATGGAATGGTCATATCTTCAGGCAGGCTGGTGCCGTGCGTCGTGTCGTGGCCGCCGTGATCGGCAGAGATGATGATCAAAGTTTCGTCGCGCAGACCGCGCGCATCCAATTCTGCGAGGATCTGTCCCAGCGCTTGATCAGCACGGAAGATGACACTGAATTGTTGTGGGGAAAGCCAGCCATGCACATGTCCCATGCCGTCGGTGGTGCCAAAATGAATGAAGAGCAGACCAAAATCCTGCGGAAAGTTTGCGAGCAATTGTTCGGTCAGCACCAGATCACGGTCGTTGACATACACGAACGTATCCAAGCTGGCGGGTTCAGTGATCTGACGCAGCTTTTCCTTACCAACGTACATCACGGTTTGCAGACCAGCCGCATGGGCGATATCGAATAAGTCAGTTCCTTGGGCATAACCTCTTTCTGGGATGTAGTCGTTCCAGTCCACGCCATGTTTGGAGGGGCATAGCCCTGTCAGCATGGATGAATGTGATACTAATGTAACGCTGGGGAAAACGGTTTGTGCATTCAACGCATATGCGGAGTTTTGCATGAGCGCCAAAAGATTAGGCATGGGCGCAAGTGCAATGGCGTCAGGGCGGAGTCCGTCAATGGACAGGATCAGCACACGGGTCGCATGAGGCGGAGGCGTGGAAGTAAAGGTCAGTGTGGGAGAGGGAGTCTCCGTTTGGGTGGCGGTGGCCGTCGGTGTCAAAGTCGAAGTTAATGTGAGGGTTGGAAATGCAGTGGGCGGGAGGCTTGTCGCGGGTACAACACCAGGCAATTGACACGCCAGAATCAAGAGCAGGATAAGTGACAGAAATTTGACTTTCATGATGACAGCATCTTATCCAAAGTTCGAAGCGTTGGCAATGGACTGATGGTCTTGAAAATAAAAAGCCTCAAGGACTGAGGCTTTTTATGGTAGTGCAGTTTTTAGTTGTCTGCTTTTTTATTTCAAGACCGGATACGACACATCTGATCTCCCCGCAAACAACCGTAACAAGGTTTTGATGACCTTGATTGCCGTCACGATAATAACAACAGCAAGAATAAGGGTTGGTAATAAGTTGAAGAACTGCGCTATCGTGTCTGCATCATCTGCGCTTCCGAGGGTTGCCAACACTATTGGTGTGAGCCCAAAGATGCCTGGTGTTTTTAGGATGGCAACTGCAAGGATCATTCCAGCCACATCCATCAGAAGTCCGAGGCTGCGAGTAACCGGGCTCCAGGATTTTTGCCCAAGCATGAAACTGTTGAAGCCAATTTGCAGCAAACTCACGATATTGATCCACGGCAGGAAACTGAAGAAGACTGCCGTGAGGATGGGAAGCACAGTCCACGTATCATCCTTCAAAAAGCGGATCGCGAGTAGGTTGGGATATAGGTTGAAGAGGACTAGCCCGAGGAAGGTGAAGATGATCGTGAAGATGTGGTCGGGCAGATCAACCAGATCAGGGTCGGGTTCTTTTTTCAGTTCTGCCGGATCCCATTCCTTATTAAACTCACCTTCGATTTTCTTCCCAACCTGTGTTCTTTCAAGGATGACAAATACCAATACGATGTTTCCGAAGGCTGCGATCAATCCGCTTACCAGTCCTGAAAACCATTGACCCACGGTGGAGATGAAGTCTGCGCCGGCGAAACCGTCCTTGACGAGATTCACGCCAAGTCCAAGCAGGGAGGCGCCTATGAAGACGGCACATACAATTCGCAGGACCCACTCAAACATCGGATACATGCGCGGGCCGATCAGATACGGATACGGCTGGCTTTTGTACTTTGCGGCGACATCATGCGGAGCACCATATTCTTTCAACAACTGTAAGACGGTCGCTTCATCTGCCGGACCCGGGGCTTGCTTCCGCTCATCAAGCATATCCTCCAGCGTTGAGCGGATCTCAGCTTCGATGTCGGCACGTTGCTTTTGAGGCAAATGTTTTCCAACTTCTTTTGCATAACGATCGATAAGATTCATTTTATACTCCTTGATTTATGAAACACTTTTTGTGATAACCAATGTGCCAGGTCGTTCGTTAAGCCGCCTTGCCAGCCGAACAGAATTGACCATATCCCATATCAAGATGCCCACGAGGATGGCGGCTGAAATATTAACTGACCACGTAGACCAGGTTGTTACGTTACGCAATTCAGAGATTTGTGTACTATCCAGCGTTGCCAGAAAGGCTGGGTTGATCACTTGTTGGGTGGCCACAAGTGCCACAACGTAGATGATCGAGGCCAGGCATAAGGCAACATTCGCGGCAGTGAGGGTAGGCGTCCAGTTACCGATCTTCAACTTGAACACATCGTGGATCAAATTCAGAGTCATGAGCACAAAGAAGATGGGGAACCACAGATTCCAAAGGTCTGGGTTAAGGAATGGCACGGATTCGGTATCGCCTTGTAGCCAATTTTGGAAAAGAGGCAGCGCGATCCATAAAAAGATAAAGAGATCCATGACAATATCTGTTAGTGCCTCGCCAATGCTGATCTGGCGTTTATGTGGCACCTTCGGTAGTTGGGCAACCGTCCACGCCTTCGATTTGGTCCGTGCTTGGTATGGAACTTCATCTGAACGCTCCAGGAATACGAAGACAATGGTGATCCAGAACAATATTTGAAGCCCCACGCCGAACGCACCGCCGACTGCTTCGCCCACAGCATTGACAAAGTCCAATGGGTTATCTGCCAGCGTAAGGATAAAAGTCACTGTAGCGAAGATTGGGAGCACAATATACAGCACGCGTTGCAGGGTTTGAAGATATACATCGTACCAGCCGGGACCGATCAAATAACGCCGGGATGGAGCGTATTGGGAGGCAAGCAATTTTGGGTCGCCAAGCTGTTCCAACGTTTCCGCGATAACCTTTTCTTCAGCAGACTTTGCCTGATATCCACTTTCCTCAAGCATATCTTCCAGCATCGAGCGGATCTCGGCTTCGATATCGGTTCGATTCTTTTCGGGCAGGTGTCTGCCAACTTCGGCAATATATCTATCAATTAAACTCATTTCTTTCTCCTTCTTTATTGCAACATCTTCTGGATGGTCTCAGCCATCACGGACCATTCCTGTTTGAGTTTTGCCAGCACAGCTTTGCCCTGGGTGCTGATCACGTAATAGCGGCGTGGCCGGGCTTCATCCATAATGCGCCAATCGGACTGTAACAGCCCTTGCGACTCGAGCCTGCGGAGCAGGGGGTAGAGCGTACTCTGATCTACTTCCAGTCCCTTATCAGACAGTGCTTTGAGCAGAGAGTAACCATACTCCTCCTTACTCAACTGACTAAGCACTGCAATGGACAGTGTGCCGCGCCGCAGTTCCAACAGTATGTTTTGTACAAGTTCATCGTTTTCCATATTTGTCACCTATAGTCACATAATACTGTATATCATACAGTATGTCAAGAGTAAAAGTATAGTGTGATGTGTGCATGCAAAACGTCCCGAAGGTTTATTTCAGGTTTTTGAGTGCCTGATAACAACCTTCGGGACGGTGACTGGATATCTGCTTGTTTTATTTATCTTTGTGTTTTAATGAGATTTCGATTCTGCGAATGAACCTGTACACCGGCGGACCGAACAGGAACGCCAACAAAATGAACACAAAGAATATTTCTTTCCATCCAATTGCGATTACAGGTTCGCAGGCAAGTGTGCCCAATAAAAGTATAGATACGCCTGCGAGGATATTTTTATTCATCGACTACTTCAACATCGGCATTTTGATGCCGTGACGTTTCGCTGCTTCAATGGCGATCTCATAACCTGCATCCGCGTGTCGGACGACGCCCATGCCTGGATCTGTTGTAAGGACTCTTTCCAATCTTCGAGCTGCTTCAGGAGTCCCATCCGCCACGATGACCTGCCCCGCATGTTGTGAGTAGCCCATGCCTACGCCCCCGCCATGATGGAATGAAACCCACGTCGCGCCGCCCACGATGTTAATCATCGCATTGAGAATCGCCCAGTCGGAGATCGCATCCGAGCCGTCTTTCATGGCTTCGGTCTCGCGGTTGGGCGAAGCGACCGAACCTGAGTCCAAATGGTCGCGCCCGATCACGATCGGCGCTTTGACTTTTCCGCTGGCGACCAGTTCATTGAACATCAAGCCAGCCTTGGCGCGTTCGCCATATCCCAGCCAGCAGATACGCGAGGGCAAACCCTGGAACGGAACTTTCTCACGCGCCATCTTCAACCAACGATGCAGATGTGCATCATCAGGGAATAATTCCATAATGGCTTGGTCGGTGGTGTAAATATCTTCCTTGTCACCTGATAATGCCACCCAGCGGAACGGTCCCTTGCCTTCACAAAACAACGGACGAATATAAGCAGGCACAAAACCTGGAAACTCGAATGCATCACTCACGCCGTTGTTAAATGCTTGTTGTCGCAAGTTGTTGCCATAGTCAAACACCTCCGCACCCGCGCGTTGAAAATCCAACATGGCGCGCACATGCTTAGACATTGAATCCATCGCCATCTTTTTATATTTTTCAGGGTTGGACTTGCGCATCTCATCCGCAGCTGTGACTGACAACCCGGATGGCACATAGAACAACGCCTCATGTGCTGACGTTTGGTCTGTCACCACATCCGGAATGATCCCACGCTGAAAGAGTTCCGCGTATACATCTGCCGCGTTGCCGATGAGTCCAATCGATTTCGAGATTTGTTTCTCTTTGAATTCTTCAACAAGCGTCATCGCTTCTTCGAGTGTATCCACAACCATATCCACGTAACCAATGGCGCGACGACGCTCGGCGCGTTCAGGATCAACTTCGACAATTAATCCCACACCTTCATTCATCGTGATGGACAATGGTTGAGCGCCCCCCATTCCTCCGAGACCTGCCGTAAGTACAAACTTTCCTTTCAACGAGCCCCAGCCTTTAAGTTTAGCTAATGCGCCGAAGGTTTCGTACGTGCCCTGCAGAATTCCCTGTGTGCCGATATAGATCCATGAACCGGCGGTCATCTGCCCATACATGATGAGTCCCTTTTTGGCGAGTTCATCGAAGTGTTCCCAGGTCGCCCAATGCGGCACAAGGTTGGAGTTGGCGATTAACACCTTGGGAGCATCTTTGTGACTCTTGAACACCACCACAGGTTTTCCCGATTGCACGAGTAGCGTTTCATCTTCTTCGAGATTCTTGAGCGATTCAAGAATCGCATCGAAGGATTCCCAATCGCGTGCGGCTTTGCCACGTCCGCCATAGACGACGAGGTCTTCAGGCTTCTCTGCCACTTCGGGATCAAGATTGTTTTGGATCATACGGTAGGCGGCCTCGCTGAGCCAGTTCTTGCAGGTGAGGTCAATGCCCCTCGGGGCGCGAACAACTCTGGGTCCAGACATGATGCGTCTCCTTATCCCCCTTATTTGACAGGTTGAGGCATCCAATAAGGGGAATATATCAAATGAAAAATCCCTCCTGATTATAGTCCAGAGGGATTTTAGGATTTTCTAGGGATTGAGTACCGTAAGGCTGTTTATCACCTGCTCAAATTCTGGAAATACGGTATCTTTGAAATCAAGGTTGGTATAGAAATCGAGTACAACCGTTCCGGTGGGAAGGCTAAAGAATACGCCTGTGTAATACGTTGTGATCCCCTCGCTGGGCCAGCTTTCTTCAATAATCAGGACACGTGTGCCATTCGCAGTCTCTTGAATTTTTGAGGATAAGATCTTACGACCTTTTATTGGACTTTTTTTATTTTTTTCAGCCTGAGCCCATTTTTCGAGAGTCCTGAAATCATCCGGCTGAAAGATAACATCCATAACTGAAATGAATCTGCCGCCCAAATGCTCAGGTCGGATATCGATGGCTTCCACACGAAAGTTATTCGTATTACTGCTCTGTATTTTAGTCAGCCGGTCGCTGATGAGCGGATTCGCCAAAACAATATCCAGGCTGTATGCTTTGTAATATTCATCTTCATTGGGACGTACCAGCATCCAGCCTGCGGGTATGGTTAGTTGAATCCCTGCTCTGTGATCAATGAACATAGTACTCTGATCTTCAAGCTTGCTCAAAGAAGTTCCGGTGATGGGTGAAACCAGCGGCGTTGATGTAGCCGGAACGAGGGTTGGAATGGACGCCTGTTCCGTTTGTTGCGCGGATGCTTGTGCAGTACTGGCTATATAGGTTGCCATGGTGTTGGGGTCAATTGTGGGCACGGAGGGTGCGGCTGTTCGTCCAGGAAGCACACAAGCCATGATCGCCATCAGTATGGCAAATCCGCCCAAACAAAGCTGAAGATTGTTTCGATTCATTGGATCCTCCAAATGTAAAAAATCCCTCTCGATTATAGTCGAGAGGGATTGTCTTCTAATATTCGTTATGCGACTTGCTGTGCCATCAATTCGGCGAAGTTCGTTTTCTTCAATCGGGTTACCAGTTCATCCTGAGCATCGCACCATACGGAACGAATGGGACAATTATCTTCAAATGAACATACGCCATCGCCTTGCACACACTCATTAAGTTGAATGGGGCCATCGATGGCTTCGATGACTTCAAGCAGGGTGATCTCTTTGGGGTCGCGTGCCAGCGTTACCCCGCCGCGTGCACCGCGGGAGGTGTGGAGCAGACCCGCGATCGAAAGCTGCGAAATGATCTTTGCCAGAAATGAGGGGGGAATATTCTGTTCCTTTGCCACGGCACTGGTGGCGGAGCGCTCGGCATTACCGGCGCGTGCCAGATGTAGAACTGCGCGTACTGCATAGTCCGCCTGTCGGGTGATTTGCATAAAGTACCTTTCCTCTCGAAAAACAGAGAAACCTTGTCTCTTAACACGATTTTATATTCACCGCAAATAAGGCACAAGTGATAGAGGTCACGGATGAATTATGACCTTTTACTCCAAATAAAAACCCTCTCCGTAGAGAGGGTGCGTAATCCGTTTGGTTATTTTGTCAGCCGCAGGTTCCCAGCGCCCATATTGATGATGATGGTCAAGGTAGGTCCCTCGCCCTGTTGCGAGTAGATCTTAGCCTGCTGCGACCAGTCCTTGCCAAAACTGACATCTGCCAGGGTGCTATCCACAGTTACGCTGGCGCTCACACCTTCCGGAATAATGATTGTCAGGTCACTAAAGCCGCTGTCAATGCTCACGGTGGCAGCTTGTTGCAGGTCACCTGAAAAATCCAAGGTGTAGTTGCCGGCGCCGCTGTTGAAGATAAAGGTTTTGAAATTGGCATTTGCCAGACCTGCCATCGTCACATTTGATGCGCCCGTGGTGTAGTTGAATTGCGACATCTTCACCAAGTTCAGTTCGGAAAACGACAAGTCAACTTCTGCTGCGCCATCATTGATGGTCAGGTTCTTCAATGCCAGCCCGCCCAATTCAAATTTGCCGTTGTAGGCACCAGCTGAGATCGTCAGATCCATGGGCACTTTGCCCAACTTCAGATCCCACTTGTTCTTTATATCATCGAACGGTGGGAGTCCATCAAAATTGCCCTGCCGGATCTCGACCTCTCCTGATTTTGTGGTGACCTCAGGTTTTAAGTCTTCGACATTATATAGGATGGTACCGTCCACCAGATTCTTCGCCCCAGCGGATAAGTTTAAATCACCTGCCCCAAATGAAAGACTCAAACGCGTCTCATCGGACTTTGGGTCTGCTACCGTTATAGAATCCTTGATCTCGGGTCCAGCCTTTGCGCTCTCGGGCAGGTCAATGTTAATCCCACATGCCATGCTAGCCAAAGCAAGCACAAAGACTGCTGAAATAATTTTACCGTTCATTGCGAATCTCCTTCTGTGTCTTATACGGAGGAGATATGGATTGGTTGCGAAAATAATTCCCCATTTCAATTTCGCGCTGAGCGGAGTGAGGTCAGTTCTTCCGACCGAACGCAGTCGAAGCGTATAGCTGGCAGAAGGCTCTTTTGCTATTGATAAATTGTCCTTCGACTACGGGCATCGCGAAGTACATGAGCGCTCAGCCCTCCGCTCAGGACGAAGTATTATGCTACCTTCCGTCCCTTTGGGATTTCTTTGGATAAAGCGAATGCCGCATCCAATGCCTGTTGAATGGAACGGACCTCAATGACCTCAATGCCATTTGGATAAGGTTCTGCTTTACGTAATGCTTTGGGAACGATGGCAGTT
>Ga0137333_1000076_pt1 | contig 22866 bp, 13 predicted proteins | sample EasRivERMLT231_2_FD_102286 | JGI IMG/M metagenome (GOLD analysis project Ga0137333, IMG submission 102286) | Soil microbial communities from meander-bound floodplain in the East River, Colorado, USA - East River MetaG ERMLT231_2 | ecosystem: Environmental > Terrestrial > Soil > Floodplain ... | reverse complement strand
CTGACCAACAGTGCCGCAGCGCCGGCTGCCTGCGGTGAAGCCATGGATGTACCGTTAAACAGGGCATACCCTACCGGACACACCTGCGATAAACATCCTTGATTTTGCCACATCGGGATCGTGGAGATAGCTGCACCAGAAGCCACTACATTAGGTTTGAAACCGCCATCTTCACGTGGACCACGCGACGAGAAGTAGTGCAGATTATCAGCCTCGTACAACTGTGCGCCATAGTCAGCCAAATAAGTATCATCGGTGATATAAGCCCCAACGCTCATAACCTTGGTGGCAACGGACGGATCGCCAATTGTATTCATACCGGGGCCACTGTTTCCAGCCGAAATGAACATCTGGACGTTGTAGGTTTCAATCAGGTTATTATAGAGAACCGCGCGGGCATTGTTGCCGTCATTGAGGGCGGGCAGACCACCGATGGACATATTGATGACATCCACATTGCTCTGCTTGGCGGCATAGATCATGCCCTCGATCAAAGCAGTCGAGGTACAGCCTGCAATGAACAAACACACGCGCACTGAAACGATCTTGGCGCCAGGGGCAGCACCGCTCATGGAACCGCCGAACAGGCTGTTACCAGCAGCAATACCCGCAACATGCGAGCCGTGTGCACCGGAGACGATACCAATGTTGATGACCTTGCGTGATGCATCTGTCTGCACCACAAACGGCATGCGTTCGGCAACTGGTGTAGCCGGGTTATCGGTGCCGAAGTAGTTCACATCATAGTTGACCTTGTAATCGGTCATCGTCATATCGTCTGCAAAGTTATTGTTCTGGTTGGTGTCTACCCATACCTGATTTGTATTGGTATTCCACAACACTGCAAAAACATCCGCAGTATCGCCATCACGATTGACGTTGCTTCCAACCTCGCCGCCCAGACGCGTATCACCTTCAACAAACCGACCGATGCGGTACGAGCCTGCCGGTGCGGTGTACGTTACACCATTGAACACGAAGGAGCTACCACTGACCTGCGTAGCCATGTTGACCCATGTCGGGTCATTATCAATGAACGGGTCGGTGTAGGTGACCCATTCGATGATCTTGCGCTCGCCAGTGCTTGTCGTCAACAGGCTGGGATGGTCAAGCGTGATGCCTGTATCCAAGATACCGATCGTCACGCCACGGCCGTCCCAGGTCGGGTTGGCATCAACAAATTGCGCAGCGCCAATGTCTTGCGTCGGCATAAAGGGATTTACACGCGGTGTGCCTGCATTGGGCACAGCTTGAGGAATAATGCCAACGACACCTTCAACAGCTTCGTCAACCCCAGGCTGTGGGTCTTCAAGCGGGATGATCTCGTTCAGGTCAAGAGCCTGAACACCGCTCAACGCCGCGGCTGCTTCCACCTTGCCCGTTGGAACAATCGCGCTAATGTAATTAATATCATCCTCTCTAAAACGAACAATACCACCTAACTTTTGGATGCCATTAGCGACCTTATTGTTTGAACCGGGTGTCGATGCGATCAATAACGTAACTGTGGACTCGCCATTCGCGATTGCTTCAGCAAGCAAAGCACGCGCATGTTTTGAGAGCCCCCCACCACCTGTGTTTGATTGGGCAACAGCCGGCCCCACAGCCGAAAATACCACTGCCAGAACCAGCACAAGCGAAAGCATGCTAAAAATCTTTCGGTACATGATCTTGTCTCCTCTTCAAGAATATAGTGCTTAATTATTATTGGGAAAAAACCTTATCTTTACCTTGGTACTTTATGCCAGAGCCTCCTTATAAATAAAAAAACCGCCGATTAAAAATCTCGGCGGTCTGGCAGTCTTCCAATCTCTACGCATCAGACTGGAAGACCCATAACTTTGCGTCCCCGCCTCGCGACGGGTTTGCCTTTTCGATAGATTAATTATAGTTCAGCCGCCAAAAATAGCAAGTAAGATGTAACCTTTTGATAGGCGGTATAATCCTGCCCTATGTCAAAACGCTTTCTAGCCATCTCCATACTCATCGTTGCCGTGGTAACAGCCGCCGCAACGGGATACTATATGTACCGAACCAACGCCGGCCGCGGGGACAAATTTTATCAATGGATGAGGAACCCCGCCTCTCATCCAGACTGGAAACTGCTCGCTGGATCCCAATGCGGATCGGCCCCGTTTCTTTTCCCTACTGATGGCTTTGTCGGCTTCCTGTGGGGCGACTCATTCGGCATACGCCATACCCACCAGGGCATCGATATCTTCGCAGGAACAGATGTGAACATCACCAAAGTCATCTCTGCCTACCCGGGATATTTAACCCGCCTGCCCGATTGGAAATCATCTGTCATCGTGCGTGTTCCCAGTGACCCACTCAACCCTGGTCAACAGATCTGGCTCTACTACACCCACATGGCAGATCAATATGGCAACTCCTTCATCTCTGAAGAATTCCCGGCCGGCACATCTGAAAAATATATTGAAGCTGGAATATTTCTCGGCGAACAGGGAAATTACTCTGCTGACCCAAACAACCCCGTAGGTGTGCACCTGCACTTCTCCATCGTCGAAGATGATGGCACCGGGCAATTCAAAAACGAACTCGATATTAAAAACACGTATGACCCATCGCCGTATTTGGGATTACCCTTGAATGGGTATGAGAATCGTAATGATGTGCCATTGTGCCCATCGGCGATCGATTAGTGAAGCATATGAATAATCTCAAAGATAAAGTCGTCTTGATCACCGGCGCAGGCAAAGGGAGCGGACGCTTGTTAGCCAAAGCATTTGCTGAACGCGGCGCCAGCGTCGCAGCGAACGACATCTCTCCCATCAATGTTGAACAGGTCGTGGACGAGATCAACCAACAGGGCGGGCGCGCCAAAGCCTACATTGAAGATGTTGCTAAAAAAGTGGGCGTGCAAAATCTTGTCAACCAGGTGGAAGATGATTTCGGGCACATTGACATTTTGATCAATCACGCAGCCGTGGAGCCCAACGTCCCTCTGCTCAGCATGGATGAATGGGACTGGCATCGGGTGCTCGATGTCAATCTCACAGGCACGTTCTTAATGACCCAGTCCGTAGGGCGGGTAATGCGCGAAAAAGGTGGCGGGGTAATTATCAATCTTGTAACCGAATCAATTGGTGATGAAAAGCAGGAAGCGGCTTTCGTCGCAAGCATGAATGGGCTGACAGGCTTCACACGTCAGGCGGCGCGTGAGTTAATTCCATATGGCATCCGCGTCTATGCAGTTGTGAATACGGGGGATACAATCATTACAAGTATTTTTGCTTTGTTTGAGTAATAGAGGCACCATGAAAGAGTTAAACGAATATCGCACTCAATTGGTCAATAAGCTTATCAGTGTGGCAAAGGATTTTCGATCGGCTTGTTTGGCTGTAAAAGATCCCTATGTACCGTTGGAAGCGGGCAGTTGGAATGTGCATCAAGTTGCCGCGCACACCCGCGACGTACATCAACTGGTTTATGGTTTGCGCGCGCAAAGAACTGCGCAGGAAGACAACCCCGAATTCCAAAACTTCGATGGCGATGCCTACACCCGTGAGCATTATTCTGCGGACGAATCGCTGCAAGAAATTCTGGATGGTTTTGTACAAAACGTTGAGGCACTGGCTGTTACCTTACGCGCTTTGCCCCCTGAAAGCTGGTCACGGGTTTCACGCCATGCCAAATTGGGCAATGGCTTTACATTACAGACTTGGGTGGAACGTGATCTTGCACATATCGAAGAGCATTTGGAAACCGTGCAGAAAGCTCAATAGTGCAAGCTGCTTTATTGCACTGCGATCTCACCACATCGGAAAACCAATCAGGTTTATCACCCACGCAAAGAACGGCTCATGCACTTGTAGAAAGAACAACGCGAACACAACGCCAACCAGCGCGCCAGCCACTACATCGGAAACATAATGTACCCCCATGGCCACACGTGCCAGTGCCACCAACGGAGCCCAGATCCATAGAAAAATCGCCAACCATGCAGGAGCCAACCCCGAAGCGATCACTGCGATCAAAAAGGATCGCGCGGCATGGCCGGACGGAAATGAATGCGGATCGGTGTTGCGATAGATACCACCCCACTCACCCTCTGGACGCTTCCTACGCACACTGAATTTGATGATCATGACTAAAACTGCCAGCACGCTGATGCCAACCAGTTCAACAATTTCCAATTTACGCCAGAGCGGGTCACTGAATAGCCATCCAAGTAATAACGCCGCTCCCCAAAACCAAGAGTCGCCGGAATGGGCAAGAAATGCCGCAATAGTGCGCAATGCGCCTGGCTTTTCAGCCACGCGCATTTGCTCAGAAAGACGTGCATCCAATTCAAGGATGGAACGGAAGTTCATTTTGTTTTGGGTTTCGCTTTCGGTTTGATCAATGTTCTGGCAGCGGTGAGTGCCGCAACTTTCTTTGCGCCACTGGAGCTTTTGGAAGCTGGCTTTTCAGCTTTTGATTCGTCGCTCTGCGTTTTGGCTTTTGGATTCGCCTGACGTTTGGCTGCCGCAACAGACTTGCGCTGTTGCTTCACCAGGTCTTCGCGCAGCATTTCGAGTTGATGCGGTTTGTCCACATCCATGCAGGGTTCGGCATAGGGGAATTTAATGGCGCGTCCCTTAATGCCTATGCGATTCGATACTTTGGCAACCAGATCGTCAAGCGTGATGCTCCTGGTAAGGACCTGGAAGAAAATACCCAAACCAATGATGCTGGCTTGCTTCAGCGGATTCTTGCGATTGCCGATCAATGATTCCCACATATCCAGATGCTCGGTCGCCATGGTCACATGGGATACATGCATATCTGCGCCGCATAATTCCAGATCTTTGAGCTTGGTATAGGTACGCTTGGAACCTTCGAAGCGCGCTTCCATCACTTCACGTGGACAGATCCCATAGTACAGGTCATCTTTGGTTTCCTGCGATTTTTCCACCAGCCAATCCACCATTTCTGATTTGACCGTTGGGATATCAGAGGAAACGACCAGCACGTATTTATTCTTCTTATCCAACTCAAGCGATTTTTTCACGCCTGCCACAATATTGGAGAGCATGCGTCCCTGATTGGATAGGAAGTGTAACGGCTTTTTGCAGGTGAGATTGCTCTTCGGCGATAAGCCAATGACGATAACATTATCCACATGTTGGGCCTCACCCAGCGCATCCAACACCCACTGGATCATGGGCTTGCCAGCAACATCGATCAGCGCTTTTGAGTCACCATGCGAATAGGTGTAGAGCGGATCTTCCGGTTGTGGGATTCCGCCTGCGGTTACGATTGCATCCATAGAGTCTCCTATCGATTTTCGATTTCTGATTTTGGATTTACGATTTTTTGCCTGATCGTAAATCGACAATCGCAAATTAATTTAGTTCCTGTAATTGCGGTTCAAAACCAAGTTTGGCGAGCATTTCATTGTACTCATCCCAGGTCAACGGGCGATTCTTACCAGAGATGGCAACGAGCGCGGCTTCCATCATATTCGTACCGAACGAGCGACCTTCCAATACGGGTGTGGTCGTGATGAGATATTTAACGCCGCATTTTTTGAATAATGCCACATCTTCAGGGGTTGTGGTATTGGTAACGACGATCTTACCTTGCATATCATCGGGCATGTAACGCTTAATGTAATGGCAGTCACCGGCAACCACAGTGACTGCTTTGAAATATTGAGGGTATTTGGGTTTGCGCTCTTCCTGCTTTTCGCCGGTTGGGTAAATCCAATGAAAGGGCAGGCGCAAGGCAATGGGCATCAACAATGCAGCCACAAATTTGATCTGTTTTGCGGTGTGTAATGGAATGGGCATCTCTAATGAAAATAGAAAATCACCAAAAGTACACTTAAACCCCGCATCTAAAAAGGAGCGTGTCAGTCCCCAGCGGTCAGAGCCAGTCATGACCATGGCTGTTTTACCCATCTTATTGATGTAGTCACCAAGGTTCTCCAGAACGAACGGTGCGGCTTTCTTCTCAAGCGTATTCCTCAGACCAGAACCATCCACCACCGGGGTTTTCTTAATGAAACGCACCATCGGCTTCACAGAATGGAATTCATACTTTTTTCCATCCACCATCACGCTCAAATCTCCACCGCCCACACCAAAGGCATCCACTGTACCATCGAGCTCCCTGAATTTCAAGGCTGCGGCTTCCATATCGCCATCTGTGCCGATGCGTTCAATGCTGATTTTTTCACCAAGCAAGGTTATTTCCACAGCCTTGTTGCGCTTGGACGATCCAATGCTGATGCTTACTGCTCTTTTCATACGTCCTCCTCAGGTGAGATGAGATATTATATAACGGAATCAGGTTTCAGCTTGGAGAGAAGCGCTTGAGGATGGCGACAATGTAAAGAGGAAGGTGGAACCCTGTCCCAATTCACTTTCGATCCAGATCCGGCCTTCGTGCACTTCAATGATTCGTTTTACGAGCGCGAGCCCCACACCCGTGCCTTCAGATTTTGCATCCAATTTGTTAAAGAGACCAAAAATGCGTTCATGATATTCGGGCGCCACGCCCATGCCGTTGTCTTTGACATAGAAGATCGGCTTGCCATGTTCCACACCGCGTTGACCGATCTCAACACGTGGTTCAGGTTGATCGCCCATATACTTCGCCGCATTATCGAGCAGGTTTTGCATCACTTCCACAAGGCGCGGCTTATCGCCAAAAACAGATGGGAGATTGGGTTGAATCTGAACTGTGACGTTACGCTCGTTCAGTCGTCCCTGCACGATCTCCAGCGCTTCATGCACCAACACGTCGAATGAATTGATCTGCGGCGCGTTCATCATGCGGCCAATACGCGAAAGTTCGAGCAGTTCGTTGAGCAGTCGCTGCATTTTATTGACCGCTTCCTGGATCCGATGAGTATCTTTTTTAAGGCGCTCCATGTTGCCTGAGGCGGCATCCTGTTCAAGATAACCCAGAAAGCCATTGATGGTTACCAGCGGAGACTTGAGATCATGCGAAACAGTATAAGTGAAACGTTCCAATTCGGTATTTTTCGCCTCCAAGTCGGCAATGAGTCTTTCGCGCTCAGCTTCAGCCTGCTTGCGTTCGGTAATATCAAGCGCAGAAGTTAAGACATAACCCCTATCATTCACGCGGATATATTCGATGGACATAAGAACCGTACCCATCTCACCGGATTTTCTGCGAACACCCAGTTCCAGGCTTTTGAAAGTTCCATTTTCAGCCTGGAGTTGACTGGCTTTAATTTGATCCTCTTTTGCAGGGATCAAATTAAAGCCAGATGAACGGTGCCCGATGACTTCTTCACGATCATATCCCATGGCTTCAAGGAAGGCGTTGTTCACTTCGATAAACCGCCCATCATCATCTTCGATCGTCATCAACACAGGCGTGGTGTAGAAGGCTTTCGAGAATTTCTCCTCTGAGAATCTCATTGCCTGTTCCGCGCGTTTGCGTTCATCCAATTCTTTTTGTAAAGCAGCTTCAACCATCTGACGTTTAATGGCAGCACCCAGCACATTCGAGGCGACCCTGAGCACATCCACTTCCATGGGCGTCCACTCGCGTTCACGCATGATATCATCCACACCAATGGTACCCCAATACTCACCATCTACTACTACTCGTATTTCCAATAAAGCCTTGATATTAATGGACTGCATATACTCCCATTCTGCTTCATTGAAAAACGAAGTACTGCCCACCAGAGGCTCGCCGCGATCCAAAATAATATACAAACGTTCAAAGCCCATCGATTGAGATGGCAGATCTTGAAACTCAAGGGCACTCAAATCAGAAACACATTCGGGCGCCGTCCATTCATGCGTCATGGAACTCAGCACATCTCCATTTGCGCCCTTATGTTTTTCAAACAAATAGGTATGTGAAGCCCCAAACTCCTTGCCCAATCTTTCCAGTACAACATCAATCCGGTCACGCCAATCTGTGGCTTTCAAAAACTGTTCCGCTGAAAAAGTGATCGCTTCCAGAATGGATTCGCGCTTGCGAAATTTTGCTTCGATCGTTTTTCGATCCGTCACATCCTGCATAATCCCAACCGAGGCATATGAAAACTCAGAATCATCGAACAGTTCCACCGCACTATCCGTGATCCATTTCTCTTCCCCGTTTTTGGCGACCACGCGCATATCTGAACGCCATATTTTAAACCTGCCAGTGCGCGCATAATTGACAGCATCATTGATCGGCATGCCTATCCCTTCACCCAAGGGAATATTCTCCTTCATAATATCCTGCCACAATTTCGTCGTGATCTCTTCCGGTTTGTAGCCGATCATCTTCTCGATCTCACTCCCCACAAACTCATAATTATCATTTCCATAGTTACGATAATACGGAACCGCACCCGCCGCCTGAATTGCCTGACGGTAGATCCGTTCCGACTCACGGACAGCAGCTTCAGCGTTCTGACGCTGGATCGCGCCGCTAAGAATGCCCACCGCGATCTTGAGCGCATCTACCTCTGCAGTATTCCACTCACGCTCAATCTCAAAATCATCCAAGCCAAATGTACCCCACCACTTGCCATCCACAAACAACGGCAATTCCACCATGGCTTTCACACCCAGGCTAAGCAATCTATCCCTTTCATCAGGCAGGAACGTGGACAAATTCCCACTGAGTACACGACCCTGCCGCAAATTATGATCGGTGCCACCTTCCTCGAAATTAAGAAGGTGAGGAACCTGATAATAAGGATTATCAAAATCACTAACAATACCAGGCGCGGTCCATTCATACTTCAACGTTGAATATTCAACCTCATCCGCGCCTACAGAATGTTCGAACAGATAGGCATGTGAAGCATGGAAAGTCTTCCCCAGGCGTTCCAACACATGGTCAATATTGAGGCGCCAATCTGACGATTTCAGAAATTGTTCCGCAGCATAGGTGGTCGCCGCCAGCATTGCTTCACGCTGACGTAAACTGGCTTCGGTTTGTTTACGCTCGGTAATATCCTGCATAATGCCGATCGAGGCATAAGACATACCACTATCATCAAACAGTTCGATCGCACTATCGGCGATCCATTTTGACTGACCATCCCTGGTGAGAATCCGAACATCACTTCTCCAATAACTAAACTCACCGTTACGCACACGGCGTGCGGCATCTTCCAAATTCAAACCAGCCAGATCGCCGATCAGTTCTTGTTCCTGCGTGATCCTGTTCCATAACGACAAGGTCATTTCTTCTGGTAGATATCCTGTAATTTTTTGTATCCCCTGCCCCATGAATTGATAGCGATCGACTTGATAATCCTGATAATATGGGACAGCTCCCGCCGCTTCAATCGCTTGACGATAGATCCGTTCAGACTCATGCACAGCTGATTCAGCGTCCTGACGCTGGATCGCCGCACTGAGAACTCCCGCAGCGATCTTCAAAGCATCCACCTCGGCATTGCTCCATTCGCGCTCCTGTTCAAAATCGTCGAAACCGATCGCGCCCCATTCCAGATCATTCACAAAAACCGGGACCTCCAAAATGGCTTTCACTCCAAGTTCATCCATGCTTTCTTTTTCAATGGGGTTAAATGTGGATGCATTCCCAATGCGTACATCCCCACGCCTCAACGCCGCCACTTGATCTTCATAACCTTTTTGCTCAACCTTCGAAGCCTGAAAATACTCGCTATCGAGATCGCTCGGATAGCCCGGCGCAGTCCATTCATAGCGCATGGAAGTCACCGCTTCACCTTCTGAATTTAAATGATCTTCAAAAAGATAAGCATGGGTTACCTTGAGCGTCTTTCCTAAACGCTCAAGCACCAAGTCAATATTGGTACGCCAATCCGGCGTTTTCAGGAACTGTTCAGCCGCAAAAGTAACTGATTCTAGAATCGCTTCACGCTCACGCAATTGATCCTCGGCGTGCTTGCGATCTGTTAATTCCTGCTTGAGCTGGTCAAGCAGGCTTGCTTTATCGATCGCGATCGCCGCCTGGATCGCGACATTTTCCATTAATTGAATTTGATCGGTTGTATAGGCATCGATCAGTTTACTTTGTACCGAGAGCATACCAATCGTATGTCCGTTGGTGATAAGAGGGATACCAAGAAATGTATGCAAGATCAATCCATGGTCATCCACCGGGTGATAATTTTGCTGTACAGCAGGGTCGAACATATTGGGCAGATATAAGGTTTTGCCGCTAAAGATCACTGCACCAGTCAGACCAGGGCTTTCATGTAACAGGCGTGGTGTATCAGTTATAGGATTGCCTTCATCAAAGAAGATCGGGTAAGCAACAATATCTGTTTCTTCATCGTAAATGGCAACATAGAATGCATCCACTTGAAGCAGTTGGGTGATCTTCCCTTGCAACGCAAGCAGCGTATCATACAAGTTTTTCCCCGATACCAGCGACACACTCAGGTGATATAGCAATGACATCTCATCCACGCGCCTTTGGATCGCCACTTCAACCTGCCGTTGATTTTCGAGTTGTGCAATCGTTTCCATATGGCTGCGGTTTTGCTCTTCCAGTTTCACCACTTGTTTTAAATTACGGATGACTACTGGAAGAATAATCAGAGGGACTAGCACCGCATTGATTGTCCCCAGCACAATCAAGTTGATTTGAATTTCACGCCATACCCACAGACTGATAAGCGCTGTAACTCCATCGGTGATCAATACTGCGCCAATAATGGAAAACAGCATGATCTGCCATGTATGTAATGAAATAAACATTGATGCGATCTGTTTTTTCATAGATATTCCTCAAGCGCCTGCGCGCGGCAAGGTAAAATAAAATATTGAGCCTTTTCCCACTTCTGATTCCACCCAGATCCGTCCGCCATGAAATTCGATAATCCGTTTCACGAGCGCGAGCCCAATGCCTGTGCCTTCACTGCGCGCATCCAGTTTGTTGAACAAGCCGAAGACGCGTTCGCGATATTCGAGCGCGATGCCGATGCCATTATCTTTGACATAGAAAAGAGGTTTGCCCTCTTCTTCACCGCAACAACCAATCTCGATGCGCGGATGTGGTTGATCGCCTATGTATTTAGCGGCGTTATCGAGCAGGTTTTGCAGAACCTCTATCAGACGTGGTTTATCTCCATAAACGGCAGGCAGGTTCGGCTTGAGCATGATCGTGACTCCGCGCTCTTGGATACGGTCCTCCATCCATCCAATTGCTTCACGCGCCAATTCCTCAAAGAGAACGATCTCAGGCGGGTTGACAAAGCGACCGATGCGCGAGAGTTCCAGCACATCATTCAAGAGTTGACCCATTTTGTCCACTGCGCTGGCAATGCGCTGCGTATCGCTCTTGAGCCTCTCCGCATTGCCTGTGATGATATCCTGTTCGAGATAACCCAGAAAGCCCTTCATGGTGACCAATGGAGATTTGAGGTCATGCGAAACGGTGTAGGTGAAACGTTCCAGTTCGGCGTTTTTGGTTTCTAGTTCTTTGATTAATTTTTCGCGCTCAGCCAATTCAGATTGCAGACCCGCAAACAGACGCGCATTTTCGAGCGCAATCGCCACCTGATTGGCAAATGTTACAGCCAGTTCAGCATGATGTTGATTAAACTGGCCCTTACTGCGGCCATCCAGAGCGATCAAACCAATAATCTTTCCCCGCACTTTCAACGGAACCCCGAGCCAGGTGTGTATGTAGTTATGAGGGGGTTCTCGAAAGCCTGCAAATTCCAATTGAACGTCGTCATAAAGCATATAAGTATGCTTGCCTTCAAGTAATGGAAGAGCAGAATTATTTTCATTAATGATGACACCCTCTTCTGGAAATGCTAATTCAGGGGGAAGTCCCTGACCACCTATAATTTTCTGCACATTGCCATCCACTTCCCAAACAGAAGCGCTGTCAAATGGAACAACAAGCTTGATTTGATCGAGGATGCGCGCAACAATTTCTGTCAGATCCAACGTACCGACGACTAATGCGATGCCCTCGCGCAAAGTTTCAGACTCGGCATTCCTGACTTCCAATTCAGCAATCAATTTTTTACGTTCATTTTCTGCCTGCTTGCGCTCGATGATTTCAGCGCGTAGCGTTTCGTTCGCCTGGCTCAGTTCTGAAGTGCGCTCGTGAACCATAACATTCATTTCCCGGTATAGCCGTCCGAACCGTTGTACTTGAATGTAACTAAAGAAGATGGGCATCGGCAGATAACTAAAATCGGTGAGCCGAATCCAAGCAAGATTGAGAGAAATAGCAATGTAATCGCTCAGGCTGAAGAAAATAATAAATAGATAGCCCATTGCCATTAATAAATTCTCCCGCTGGTGTGAGTCTGGGGCGCGTATGAGACGGATTGGTGCAACTGCACCTAACACTTGAATCATGAGACTGGCGGGCAAATAAAGAAAGCTGGTCATCACGCCGTGAAACTCTCCTCCAAACATGATTGTTCGGATTACGACCTGGTCAGTCAAGATCAGATTGCTCGTCCACAGGAGTATGATCGGTATAATCACTAGCAATATGAAAAGAGCACGCTCCCAACGCGGTGGGCGATAGCCAATAAATGTGTTGCCAAGTTCATACCCAAACCACGCCAGAGAATAACCAGCTGTCAGCAAGATGCGTGGAACTATAATGTACATTGGGTCGCTCAGTGAGGCATATTGCAAGAGGCGGCAAAGGGCAAACACCGCACAAGCAGTAAGCCAGGCTGCCAGCCATAGAGGGGTACGATCTTCGCGCTGGACACTCCAGAAGAAAAAATTCAGAGGGCCTAAAAAGAGCGCAAGGGTTAGTGCTGCCACTAACATCAAGACGGAAAATGAAATGGGCATTGTTACATCTCCTTATAAGCATGCGTTTTTCATTGGGCTTCTCCTTTTCCTGGCAATGTAAAGAGGAAAGTGGATCCTTTTCCCGCCTCTGATTCCACCCAGATCTGACCACCATGAAATTCGATGATCCGTTTCACGAGCGCCAGCCCAATGCCTGTGCCTTCACTGGCGGCATCCAGTTTATCGAACAAGCCAAAGATGCGCTCATGAAATTCGGGGGCGATTCCCATGCCGTTATCGCGCACGAAAAAGGTCTGTTTACCGGGCACATCAGTACCCGTGGTGCCGACCTCGATCATGGGATTTGTCTGATGATCGCCGATATACTTGGCGGCATTATCGATCAGGTTTTGCAGAACCTCTATCAGACGCGGCTTATCTACATGGACGAGAGGCAGGTTCGGCTGAGTCTGAAGCGTGATACCGCGTGCATCCAGCCGTCCGTGGACGATCTCCACAGCTTCTTTTACGAGTTCTCCAAACGACACATCCACAGGTTTATTGACCAGTCGCCCAATGCGCGATAGTTCCAACACGTCTTTGAGCAGGTTATCCATATGGTCAGTGGCGCTGCTGATGCGTGCCATGTCCTTACGAAAGCTTTCCATATTCCCCACGTTGGCACTACGCTCCAGATAGCCTAAAAAGCCTCTGATGGTTACGAGCGGTGAACGCAGATCGTGCGATACGGTATAGGTAAAGCGCTCCAATTCAGCATTTTTGTTTTCGAGTTCTGCGATCAATTTTTGGCGTTCCGCGAATTTTTCCTGTAGCTCACTGAACAGGCGTGTGTTCTCGAGGGCGACCGCCACCTGGTTGGCATATGTAACCGCCAGCTTCGCGTCCCTTTCAGAGAATTGTCCCGTCTGATATCCGTCCAACGCGATGATACCAATGATCTGCCCTTTAACTTTTAGCGGAATAGCCAGCCAGGCATGGATATTATTATGGGGAATATCATTAAAGGTTGGTACGGAAAGCTGAACATCGTCATAAAGGATATAGGGAGCGTTGCCCTGCAAAACCGGATATGCGGGCTCATTCTCGTTCAGCTTGAAACGCATCCCTATATCAGAATTGCTATCATCAAGCCCGCGGGTACTTACGATTTCAAGCATGCCGTCTATTAATAACTGCACCGAGGCGCTGTCGTAGTGTACAACACGGGCAAGCTGTTCCAGAATCAGCGTGACCGCTTCAGACCGTTCGAGCGTAGCTGCCACAATCGCAGTACTCTCACGCAGGGTTTCAGATTCTGCGTTTTTGAGTTCGAGTTCCGCGATCAAGACTTTCCGTTCATTTAGTTCCTGGCGAAGTTGTTCCAGTAGATTCAACTTCTCGACGGTAATGGCAACCTGCCCTGCCAGCATTTCCAATAAACGAATTTGATCAGCGGTATACGCCGCAACCTGACAGGCTTGCACAGACATGATACCGATCACACGCTCGTGCAGCATTAATGGAATGCCAATATATGAGCGGATACCGGCATCCACCACGATCAAGATATTATGTTTGCGCTGTATTTCAGGATCTGTAATATCCTGCAAATACAGCATTTGCCTGTTGGAAATCACTTCCCAAGTCAGCCCGGGTTGCTCACGTAATTTGCGCGGGGGGATTTGCAGATCTTCGCCAAGATTCAAAAACAGTGAGTAAGCGAACAGGTCAGTTTTCTCATCGTACAGACCGACATGAAAAGCATCCACGATCATTACACGCTGGAGTTCCTTTACCAGAACTCGCAAGGCATGATACAGGTCCTCTTCGCTGGTCAGCGCCAGTGTGATCTGATAGAGCAATGCCATCTCATCAGCACGTTGACGCAAATTCATTTCGATCTGTTTACGATCCGTAATATCCTGCACCGCGCCGTAAATACCTGCCAACCGGTTATGCTTTTCATCCCAGAGTGGATGTCCGTATGAACGGACCCAGAGAACGCTCTGATCTTTTCGGATGATGCGTACCTCTGTCACCACTTTATGATTGGCGCGCAACTGCGCCATATCGCGCGCATCCCGTTCCAGATCCTCAGGATGCAAAATGGAGCGCCAGGCACCCCGGGCAAAATATTCTTCAGGTGCGTAGCCAGTGATCGATTCAAATGCGCCGCTAAGCCATTGATCGATGATCTCTCCGTCCGATCCATACTGGATCGAGAAGGCATAGTCAGACATAACTGATGCGATCAAACGAAATCTTTCCTCGCTCAAACGAGCACGCAACGCTGAATCTGAAAGACTCTGAAAGGCAATTTGCAGAGGCACAACAGTAAAAACCAGATTGATAAAAAGAATGATCCAGGCAGAGATCGGTGGAAAGGTGAATAGTTGTGGAAAATCAACGCCTGCATTGCCAGCCAGAGCCAGCCCCAAACCGGTTAACAAACTTAAACCGGCATAAAACAACCCGCCCCCAGCGCCTAATATAATTCCGGCAATAACCGTACCTGAGATAAAAAAGAGAATATCCAGACTGCGTATACCGCCTGAAATACTCGTCATCAATATTGTCAATCCCCACAGAGAAGCAAGCATTAACACCCCGGATACTTTTACATAGCCGCGGCGATTCAATATCATTCCAACCGCAATGATAAGAAATGCAACAAGCAGGATCAAGGCTGTAATTTGTTTTTCCCGGAATACAAACAACACCCCTACAAAGCCTAATATCAATACTGCGCCACCCATATTAATATGCAAGGCATTCAAAGCGCGCGCCTGACGCGTCTTTTCCTCATTGCCAGGAAACACCGGGGCTTTCAAAAGCTCAACGAACGTATGCCACATCAATCAGACTCCATTGGATTTAGCTTCAGGAGGCGCGGGCAACGTGAAATAAAACGTGGAGCCTTTTCCCGCTTCGCTCTGGACCCAGATCCTGCCCCCGTGAACCTCAACAATTCTCTTAACCAGAGCAAGACCGATCCCAGTACCATCGCTTTTCACATCCAATTTATTGAACAAGCCGAAGACACGATCATGGTGCTCAGGCAAAATTCCGATGCCGTTATCACGGACATACAGTACAGGTTGCCCCGCCTCTTCCCCCGCCTGCCCGATCTCAATACGCGGCTCTGGCTGATCGCCCATGAACTTGGAGGCGTTATCCACCAAGTTTTGCAGAACTTCAAGCAGGCGCTGGCGGTCGCCAAAGACCGTGGGCAGATTTGCACCAATATGAATGGTCACACCGCGCGCCATAATCTGTCCATGCACCAGTTCAGCCGCCTCATGTGCCAGCCCATCGAACGGGATGCTGACCGACTCGTTCTTGAGCCGCCCGATTCTTGAAAGTTCAAGCAAGTCATTCAAAAGCATCTGCATCTTTTCAGTGGCAGCAGTGATCCGTTCCATATCTGATTTCACGCGCTCATGTTTTCCAGCCAGTGCATCCTGTTCCAGATACCCCAGAAAACCGCGGATGGTAAATAGCGGCGATTTCAGATCATGCGACACGGTGTAGGTAAAGCGTTCAAGTTCGGCATTCTTGGATTCAAGCTCAGCAATCAATTGTTTTCTTTTCACCAGTTCTGCCTGAAGTCTGACGTCCGTTTGCTGGCGCTGTATGGCGGCGCCAAGCACATTACCAGCCGCGAGCAGCGCATCTACTTCCGCATTTGACCATTCGCGCCCATGCTGCATATCATCAAAGCCGATCGTGCCCCACCATTTTCCATCCACAAAAACCGGGAAATCCAATATGGCTTGCAACCCACGTTCATTAAGGAAATCCATATCGATTTGTCCAAGATGTTTTCTGTCACCGATATAGGGGAAGCCATTTGACATGGCTTCATGCCATTCTTCAAACCCAGCCTCCTTTATGGGAGCGTTTGTAAATTGAGGGTTCCCCAAATCGCTTTGGAAAGCAGAGGCGGTCCATTCAAAGCGCATGGTGTGTGTGAAAATCCCATCTTTTTCAAAATGATTCTCAAATAAATAAGCATGGCTGGCATTGATGGTTTTTCCAAGCCCTTCAAGAATGGCGTTGATCTCCGTCTGCCAGTCTGAAGTTTTCAGGAGCCGGTTTGCCGCAGCAGCTACCACTTCCAAAATGGATTCGCGCTGACGCAGATTGATCTCAGCCTGTTTACGCTCCGTCAATTCATTCTGTAGCTCTGAGAACAGGCTGGCATTTTCCAGTGCGATGGCAACCTGGTTGGCAAACGTAACCGCCAACTCAGCATGATGCTCATTGAATAAATTTTTACTTTTCCCATCCAGTGCGATCAAGCCAATGATCTTCCCTTTCATCTTTAATGGCACTGCCAGCCAGGAGTTGACATAAGAGTGCGGGCCTTTGAAATCTGTCAGTTCCTCTTGAACATGATTGTTCAGGACATAAGGTTTTTCGCCGCTAATAACCGGGTGGGAAGAGTTATTTGCATCGATACGGAATTCCAACCCACTGAGCGGAACCTCGGGGGGCAGGTCGCGGCTGACCATCAGTCTTTGCCACTCCCCATCCACACGCCATACTGAAGCCGTATCGTAAGGGATCACAAACTTGATCTGATCCAAAATGCGTTCAACAACCTCCGTGAGATCAAACGTTGTAACGATACTGGCAAGGCTTTCACGTAAAGTTTCAGATTCCCGATTCTTGATTTTCAATTCATGGATAAACCGCTCGCGTTCTGTTTCCATCCATTTTCGCTGGGTAATGTCACGCACAATGGCAAGCACAGAATCTACGCCATTTGCAATCACGCGCGCTTCATATTCATGCAGACCATCGTTCATTTGGAGTTGATATTCAAACGATTCCAATTTCCCAGTGTGGAGGACGCTGTGAACAGCAGACATGGTTTTTTCTGCAATCGCTTCTGGCATCACTTCGCTGATTTTTTGGTTAATGAATTGGTCGGGCCCCATGAAGAGGGCGTCAACAGAGGGTTGGACAGATTTCAGGAAAGTTCCATCTGCTGAGATTTCAAAGATTAGATCTGGAATTGCCTCAAGCAAAGCACGCGTGCGCGCCTCGCTTTGTTGTAAAGCTTGCATTGTCTGTTTCTGTGCGCTCATGTCATAGAACATGGATAGGATGCAATCCTCCCCGCCCAGCTGCATTAATTCGTAAAACGCTAATGTGGATTTTCGAGTTCCATGAACATCCTTGAATAGATAATCGGCATCATAAATTGAGCGTTTCTGTTTCAATCTTTGTACAAAACTTGAACGTTCTTCGACACGATTCCATATATCGAGTTCAAAGGGGTCGCGTCCAATGGATGTAGACGGGTCGAGGTCGGACAGTTCCCAATAGGCATAGTTGGCATCGAGCAGTTTCCCATCCTTAAGCGCGGTAATACAGATCGCAACCGGACTCGATTGGAAGATTTTCTTAAAGCGCTCTTCACTTTCGCGCAAGGTCACTTCTATTTGTTTGCGTTCATGCAGTTCCTGTCCCAAGCCGTTCAGCGTTTGGCGGAGTTTCGCCGTCATGGTGTTAAAGGCTTGGGCTAACGTACCCACTTCATCGTTGGAAAGAGTCGGTGCGACTGCATCCAGATCCCCAGCTGAAATACGCGAAACTGTTTCAGTCAGCATACGCAGAGGCGCAGTGATCCGCTCTGCCAGAATAATCACAACAAATACAAGTATGATCGAGAGGATCAATCCCAATGTGAAAATGTTAAATGCCAAACGACGCGCAGGCCACAGCGCAGTCTCTTCGTCAATTTCAACGATCAGTATGGCATTCTGGTTTTCGATCGCAAGGTACCTGCCGATCACCACCTCCTCATCATGGTTTATATAGGAGCGTATACCTTCGCCACCCTCCAGCGCCAGATCAATGGCTGACGAGTGCATCTCTGGATATTGAGCAAGAATAAGTGGGTCGTCTGTAACGATCTTGCGGTCATGGGTAATGAGATAACTTTGGATTGGTTCATTGAGTCCCTGAACTTCTCGAATAATACCGTCCACCTGGCGCAAGTTGAAATGTAGGGCGAGAACCCCTATTCTTTTATTGTGATCATCAAAGAGTGGTGTAGCTACGGTCAGGGTGGTTTTACGGAACAGATCAGATTCGTAGAATCCCTGAGTAAATGTTTTGGTCTGACCCTCGATAAAGAAAGGTTGTTCAAGCTGGGATTTGCCTATATTGAGCGGAGAGGCTGAGATAACGATCACACCATTCGGGTCAATGATTTGAACATCTTGATAATCTGTCGCGCGCTGAGCGATCAATGTCACCAGGCTGGTTAGTTCAGCTTTGGCGTGATTCCGATCCACAGACAAGGACGCTGGATTAAGTAATATGCCTGAGAGTGTACGTAATTCAGGCAGACGTCCCAGGAATATCGCATTGCTTTGTTGTGCATCCACCCAATGATTTAAAAAGCTGACCTTCAGATCAGCAACGGTCTGCAATTTATCTTCCACCGTTGAGCGCAGCGACTTCGCGGCTTGTATATATGCAAAATATGCCACCGAGGTCACAGTGACAATGGCAAATACGACATAATACACGATCAGTCGGTTTTGTATTTTAGGCTTTAGAATATTCTCGAAAAATTTAACCATAATTAATGGATTTGATTTAATGCAGCGATATCGTAATGGGCAGCTTCCTGGGTCAGATCGAGTCCTTGATGTTTTATCGACAAATTTTTCAATATGGCGTTGGCATGGAGTTCGCGAATGATCCTTGAAATCTCATCCAGCAGGCGTACCGGGTCGCGCCTGCTGGAACGATCCAGGGTTACAGAAGCGTAGGCAAACAACAAAGGTTCACCTAGAATCACGACGGGCTTCCCGGAGGCGATGTTTTGTTTTGCCAACGGTAGGATCGTCATGACAGCATCCAATTCAACACCATCACCAGCCGAAAGGGCTTCGATCGCGGGTCCCTCATTTTCATACCCAACGATCTGTGCATTTTGAATGCGATATTCGATCTTCTCCCCCGGTATTTGAAGTGTGCCCATTAGATAGGACTCGAACGTACAACCCACACATATTCCAATGCGTTTGCCCGAAAGGTCTTCGGGGTTCTTAAAAGTCACATTATCTTTATGGATCAGTATTACCGTGGGGGTTGCATAATAAGGCTGGGAAAAATACAAAACCTGCATGCGCTCAAAAGTGATCGCCACAGAGCCAACATGGACATCCCAGTTATCGCCCCAACTCCCCGCCACCAACTGACTCCAGGGCGGAGTGACAAAACAGGGCTCCACACCCAGATGGCGGGCGATCTCTACGGCAACATCCACATCAAACCCCAGCATTTGATTGGCGGTGTATTGTGTTGGGCTGCATTTTGTATCTGGATTAGGACTTGCATTAACCAAAAGTTGGGATTGAGGTGCATAATCCGCATCGGTTGCAATGACGAGAGTGCCACGCGCCAAAATTTCAGCCAGTTTATCGTTTTGCGGAGTGGGCACCGAATTGGTAGAGGCGGGTGTGCAGGCTGTTAGAACCATTAAGACGCTTATGAACTCAACCATAACTCTTTTCATACAAGCCTCCAATGAAAGTGATTATATATCATGTCATGCTTGCATTATCAAAGAATTGGAATTCATATAACAAAAATCCGCTCTGAAACCATCAAAGCGGATTCACTGACCGGGTGAAGACCATTACGGCACGCAGGTGGCTTTGAAGGTCACTCTGCCGGTCGTGTCGTTGGGCGAAAGAATGTGGACCTGGATCCAATAATCCTTGGCAGCAGGAATCTTGTAGTAGATAAACGCGCTTTGTGTGCCCGCTTCCAGAAACAGGAGCGAATCAGCGCTGATCGTTTCCGCTTCACTGGTCTCCCAACGGAACGCCACAGTCGTCGGACTGTTCGTAGTGATATCGGCATTCACGGTCACATACTGCGGAAAAGCAGCACACGAAATATTCAGCGAAGGCGGGTCAATGCGGATTTGAATATTAGATACCTGTGCAGGCGGCGCCTCCACCACGGGGAGCGCATCGAGATTCCCAGAGGCATCGATCACACTGGCGGCCAGCCAGCAATACGTGGATGGGTCGCTGGGGTTTTTCACAACCCACCAGGTCACATCAATATTCTTCCCCACAATCTCCGCCTGCCCGCCCAATTCCAATGCGCCCACCACCCCATACGCCGTACTCGGACCATAACGGCAGTTCACCGGTTGATCGAGCGGCGCCGCGATCGCCAACCGCGGTGTGGCGGTTGGCACAAAGGTTGCGGTTGCACGCGCCAGCAAGGTCTCAATGGGAATCAATGTCGGTGGGGGTAAAGTTGGAGATGGCGTATCAATTACCGGCGTAGTGAGAGGCGTGCTTGTCGTCTGGCTTGGCATATTGCAGGCCGTTGTCACAATGACACATAACAAAAAAACGATCCAAAAGCGATGATTCATCATTCCTCCTTTTCGGACAAAATCTTAATCCGACATTTGGATTATCGCAATAGTTCTTTAGGACAATTCGCTTCGCACGCCCATCAGCCTGCTCCTGTTTTCTGGCAGCTCTTCGAATCTGACAACTTGCGTCCCATTCATGATACAATTAGAACATATATTCTGTTTCATCGAAAGGAGATTATCATGAGCAAAAAGGTAATGGTCTTCGTAGGAACAACCAAGGGCGGTTTTATTTTCAACAGCGACCAAAAACGCAAGAAATGGCAAACCAGCGATATTCACTTTAAAAGTTGGAACGTAATGCACATCCAAATGGACCCGCGCGATCAACGCTTGCACGCGGCGACGAGTCATTTTGTGTACGGTCCCACCACCCACTATTCAGATGATTTCGGCAAAACATGGGCGCAGGCAAAGCAGGTGCCGCTGCTCACGCGTTCGTCAACCTCTGGCAGACCTGCCAGCACCGTGGATGAAGCCTTTCGTTCGGAAGGCGGCGAAAGCATCGCCGATAAACCTGAAAAGATGATCAAGGTTTGGAACATCAAACCCGGGCGCGTGGACGAGCCGAACGTGTTATACGCTGGCGCACAGCCCGCATCCTTTTTCGTTTCAAAAGATCGCGGCGAAACATGGACTTTGAACGAGAGTCTGTTCGATCACCCCCAACGCGGGCAATGGAATCCTGGCGCGGGTGGTTTGACTTTGCACACCATTTTATTGGACCCCACGAATTTGAATCGCATGTATATTGCGGTCTCCGCAGCGGGTTGTTATCGCACGGATGATGGCGGCTTAACCTGGGCACCTTACAACAAGAATGTGCGCGCTGATTTTATGCCCAATAAATTCCCTGAATTCGGTCAGTGTGTACATAAGATGGCAATGCATCCTTCCAACCCTAATTTACTGTATCAGCAAAATCATTGTGGCGTTTATCGCAGTGATAACGCTGGCGAAGATTGGATCGATATCGGCGATGGCAAACTACCAGCGCGGTTTGGCTTCCCTATTGCGGTGCATCCTACTGACCCAAATACAGTATATGTTGCTCTGGAAGAAAGCGATGAATACCGCATGAGCGTGGACGGAAAATTTTCCGTGTGGCGCAGCCGCGATGCAGGCGACTCGTGGGAGCGTATGACCAAGGGCTTGCCAGAGAAAGCACACCTCGTCGTATTACGCGAAGCGATGGCGACCGATACCTTTGAAGATGCCGGGATTTACGTGGGCACAAGCACCGGTCAATTGTTTTATAGCCGCGATTCAGGCGATAGCTGGGAATTGATGGCAGATTATCTGCCGCCCATCCAATCGGTGGAAGCGGCGGTTATCGAATAACCCGTAGGGGCGGAGCAATGCTCCGCCCCTACTACAATTATATGGCTGCAAACACGCAGGGGTTGAAACTACATTCAATAAACAGATGTTATAGATTTTTCAATCCATTTGCCATCCTTGAGTTCTATAACAAGTCGATAACCATCCATCATATCTTGCTCAACCCAGGGATGATAATAATCAAAAACGAACAAATCTTGTGCAGAGTTTGAATACACAAAGGCAAAAAATATCTTGGGAACCTTCTGGTTTTCAAGATTGTTTTGGATATCTTCACTTGTACATTGTCGCGGAATGTGTCAATGATTTGAGACACGAATTTTGAGAATTTAGTCACTCCAACGGGGAGATTGTTTGTAGACGAAATTCGGGTAAAATAATCTCACCCCAAAACGAAACGGGAACGGCACT
>Ga0137333_1000075_pt1 | contig 22870 bp, 17 predicted proteins | sample EasRivERMLT231_2_FD_102286 | JGI IMG/M metagenome (GOLD analysis project Ga0137333, IMG submission 102286) | Soil microbial communities from meander-bound floodplain in the East River, Colorado, USA - East River MetaG ERMLT231_2 | ecosystem: Environmental > Terrestrial > Soil > Floodplain ... | reverse complement strand
TGGGGACGCTACGATCCAACGTACTCAAAGTCTGAACCGGGCAGGTGCGGAACGGAAGGCATGGAGATCGGAGTTGAGGGCATGCCGCTCGAAGCAGGAGCAGACCGTGAGTACGTTGGATCGTAGCGTCCCCACCACATGGGCACGATGACCGGGCCATGAAATACGCGGCGCGTGCGATCATCGTAATCCTTGTCCAGCATGGTCCATTCAAGGGCTTCGTCAAATTTTTGGCTTTTGACTTCGGGAGTATCGGCTGCTTCCACTTGTTGCCAGGCTTTTTCCATGATGCTTTTGTAGTAGGCGAGCGTCTCGCGGCGGCTGAAGCCTTTCATTTTTTCAGAGACCGAGCGGATCAGTTTGACCGTCATCTCCTGTAATAGGTTGCGACGCGGTTTGGCATCATCTTCCTTGAAGGCTTTCAGGAAGTTCAATTCGTATTCATGCAAACCATCGGGTATGGGTGAAGTTACGTTTATTTTGAGCGGCTCGCGCTTGACAACTTGTGCAGCGTTCTTCTTGATCACGCCGAACAGGATCATGGTCATCACTTTGTCGAGCGGTTGTTCCAGCAGAATCGCAGCTTCGACCGCGGTCAGCCCGCGCTTGATGCCGTGCCCTTCAATGGAAATGCGGGGCGACATGTATTGCAATTTGCGGCGGTGGTTGCCATAGGCTGTGAGTATGGGAACACCAAGGAACATGAAGCCAAAGAAACCACAGAACATGAAGACGAAGATGGTTTCGGGTGATATTGAGAAGGATGGCAATTGGACGGTGACGATACTATCGGCAGGGATATAACTTTTGGGGAACGAGGCGCCGAACTTGTATTGCGTCTCGCCGTCTGCATTTGTGTTGCGCCAGGTGTAGGTGATGCGTCCCTGTGAATCAAAGGCGGTCGCTGGCTCGGATGGGAAGCCCGAAGGCGCGGAATGCCATTTGGGTTCTTCAGGTTGCACGCCGGGCGGCAGATGATAAGTTACGGTGATATCGGTTGCGCCGGTGACAACGTTGCTTTGAAAATATAAAGGCGCGAACACGGCGCTGGCGTAATTCGCGTCATCGTCATCCTTGTATAGGACACCTGAAACGCGTCCCACTGAAACGTGGACTGTTCCGGTTTGCCCGGGCGGGATCGCGTATGAACCCATTTCCACGGCAAAGCCGTCGCCGCCTGTGCCTTGAAAGTCACTGGAGATCGAAAGCTGGTTGCCGTTGATATCGGCTTTGATGCTGTTGAAATCGAAATTGCCGTTGGGCATACCCACATCTACAAATTCAATGGTGTGCCCGCCGGGTTGCGTTGTGAAAGTCAGCAGATAATCCAACGCCATCGTCCCGTCTGCATTCCAGTAGACGTTGACGACTTCTTTATCCAGACTAAAGTAATAATCTTGTGCGAGCGCAGTGATTGGCAGGGCTAGCGCGAGAATTATGATGAGGGCTGTTGTGAGCAATCTTCGTTTCATACGTGCTCCTATATGGGGCAAGTATCAGGTTTCAAGTGTCAGGTTTTTCTTGATACCTGACACCTCGCACCTGATACTGTTTCACCATTTCGGTTCTTCGGTTAATTGATAGGTGGTTCCACAATACGGACATTCCACGGTGGGAGCGCCCGCCAACATTTTGATGTTATCGGCTTTCAACATGCCGCCACAGTTCTTGCAGCTCATGGATTCGATCTTGGTTTGTGCGGGGAGATCCACTTTGAGAGTCACGTTGGTTGTATCTCCAGTGCCTGTTGCAAGCCTGCGGCTGGCGAACCAGATCAAGCCGAAACCGAACAATACACTCAGCCCTCCGCCGCAGACCCATGTCCAACCGCCGCCTTGATTCCCGCCTGCGCCCCAAACGAACAACACACCAAAGAAGATCAGAATTGCTGCCGCGATATAAGCAATGATTTTCATGCTGCCTCCTGCTTATGTATACAAGTAGTCTAGCATCTTCGTTGTTGGGGGGCAATTGACATTCGTCTTGATTTTGCATTATTTCAGCGTGATTCGAAGAGGGGATGTTTTGCGTTATTTGGCGTGTCACATGTCCTATAACTTAAAGTGGACAAGCTTTATACTTGGCCAGCCTGTCATGCAAAAAGCATTGCCCATTTTCATTGCCCTCCTGATCTCCCTGGCGACCCTGATTGTGTTGTGGTCGTTGCCTGCCAATATTTGGGCTGATTGGAAACCTGCAACTTGCCTCACGACAGGCTGCTTCTGTGAATCCACCACGCCACACAGCCCGGTCCGGCAGACTGCCAACTCCATTTCATCATTGGCATTTGTGTTTAGCGGAATGCTGGTGATGGGTCAGCGAAAACATGCAAATCGCCTGCCCCATGTTTACTCCGTAATCATGGGGCTCGCCTGCATCCTCATTGGCGTGGGGAGCGCGTTCTATCACGCCTCGCTGACGTTCATCGGGCAGTTCTTCGATGTCTTCGGGATGTTCCTGCTCGCGGCGTTGACACTGGTCTACGCCTGGGAGCGGATCTGGAACCTGCGCCTCATTACGACCCTCAGCTTGTATCTCGCCCTCAATCTTTTGCTCAGCTGGCTGCAGATCGCCATCCCCGATACACGCCGATATGCCTTCGCTGTCGTGTTGATGTTGGCTTTGGCATTCGAATATTATTTTCGCCTGAAGAAGAAACCGCAGATCGAAGTGCGCTGGCTGTGGATTGGAACAAGCTTGCTCAGCGGCGCATATATAATATGGATATTGGATAACACGCGCCTGATGTGTTTTGAGAATAGTTTGTTTCAAGGTCATGCCATCTGGCATATCCTGGGAGCAGTGGCTGTGTTATTTCTACATCGGTACTACATAAGTGAGATTGTTACTTGAGAAAAATTAACCACGGAGACACGAAGTCACGGAGAAGAGCATTTTAAAAACTCAGTGACTCCGTGGTTCAAAAAGGAAATCATTATGACCATCAACGAACAATACAACAAATGGAAAGAATCCACGTTGAAGAAGTCTTTGGACAAGTTCAAGGAGCGGAAAGAGCGCTTCGAGACCTCAGCAGGTATCGAGGTCCCGAGAGTGGCGCTGCCCGGCGCTTCGTCTACGGGACAGGAGAGCACTGTCCCTCCGCTCAGCGCGAATAACTACACTGAAAAACTCGGCTTCCCCGGTGAATATCCCTACACCCGCGGAGTCCAGCCGACGATGTACCGTTCGCGGTTTTGGACAATGCGTCAGTATGCAGGCTTCTCCACAGCGGAGGAGTCGAATAAGCGTTATCGCTATTTGTTGCAACACGGACAAACGGGGCTAAGCGTCGCTTTCGACCTCCCCACTCAAATTGGGTATGATGCGGACGATCCGATCGCGGCGGGGGAGGTGGGCAAGGTGGGCGTGTCGATCTCGTCCATTCACGACATGATGCAGTTGTACGACCAGATCCCGCTCGATAAGGTTTCGACTTCGATGACCATCAACGCGCCCGCGGGTGTTTTGCTGGCAATGTATATTGCGGTGGCGAAGCGGCAGGGCGCGGACATGCGTCAAATACGCGGCACGATCCAGAATGACATTCTCAAAGAGTACGTGGCGCGCGGTACGTATATTTTCCCGCCTGAGCCTTCGATGCGCCTCATCACCGATATCTTTTCATTTTGCGCGCAGGAAGTTCCGAATTGGAACACGATCTCGATCTCAGGTTATCATATCCGTGAAGCGGGCTCCACCGCCGTGCAGGAGGTGGCATTCACGCTGGCGAATGGCATCGCTTATGTAGAGGCAGCCCTTGCGGCTGGTCTCGATATCGATTCGTTCGCGGGACAGCTTTCGTTCTTCTTCAACGCACACAATAACCTGCTCGAAGAGGTTGCCAAGTTCCGCGCCGCGCGCCGCATGTGGGCACGGATCATGCGCGAACGATTCAAAGCGCAGAAGCCCGCCAGTTGGCAGTTGCGTTTCCACACGCAGACCGCAGGCTCCACGCTCACCGCGCAACAGCCTGAGAATAATGTCGTGCGTGTGACTCTCCAGGCTCTGTCCGCCGTCCTCGGCGGAACACAAAGTTTACATACTAATTCAATGGACGAAGCCCTCTGGCTGCCCACCGAAAAATCCGTGCGTGTTGCGCTGCGCACACAGCAGATCATCGCCTACGAATCAGGCGTCGCGGATTCGGTTGATCCGCTGGCGGGTTCGTATCTGATCGAACAGCTGACCGACGAAATCGAAAAAGGCGCGCTCGCGTACATCGCCAAAATTGACGAGATGGGCGGCGCGTTACAGTCCATTGAACGCGGATATATGCAGAACGAGATCCAAAACGCCGCCTACGCCGCGCAGCAAGCGATTGAAAGGAAAGAGGATATCGTGGTGGGCGTCAATCAATTCCAGGTGAACGAAGAGATGACATTGGAACGCCTGAAAGTTGACCCTGCCATCGAGTTGGGACAACGCGAACGCTTGAAGAAGTTGCGAGAGGGTAGAGAGCAGAGCGTAGTGGATGGATTACTTGGTAAATTGGTGGATGCGGCAAAAGGCACCGAGAATTTGATGCCGCTGTTTATTGAATGTGTGGAGAATGACATCACGCTGGGCGAGATTTGCAATACGCTGAGAGGCGTGTGGGGCGAGTATGTAGCGGAAGGGTTTTAGGATTGATAGTCGAATCTTGTATTATTTTTCGAGTTCTTCTTTTACCAACCTTGCCAGTTCCTCAGGCAATTTAGAAAGGTCTGGTGACTTAATACCCACCAGAATTTGTTGGAGAACTTTTCCTAATTCCTGAATATCTGCGGGCGACCTGGAATCACTTGCTATTTTGGTTACCACATCAAAATACTGCGTAGCCTGTGAACTATGTGAACGCGCAGCCTGAATAGCCTCGTGCAAAAAATCTTGTAAGGCTGCAGGTTTATTTTGCCCTTGTTTAAGCGTTTCTTCTTGAAGTCGAAGTAATTGATTGCGCGCTTGGGTTATATAAGGCGACTCGATTGACTCAAGAATTTTTATAGCTTCTTTCGTGTGCCTGATGGCATTGTCAATATCGCCCAGAGTCGTATAAGCCTTGCCTAAATTAACAAGTGCTATACCCTCGCCTCCGCGATCATTTATATCTCGATCAATTTCTAATGCTTGTTCAAAAAATTTAATGGCTTTTCGAGTATTGTTTTGAGCGAGGTACGCCAAACCAAGGTTGCCAAAAGCATTACCTTCACCTCTACGATCACCTATTTCGCGATGAATCGCTAGAGCATTTTCAAAGAATTCGATGGCTTTATGTATATCTTCTTGGGCAAAATAAGCTAAACCTAGATTACCAAGGGCATTTCCTTCGGCTCTGAGATCACCAATTTCCCGAGCGATAACTAAAGCTTTTTCATAGAAATCATTTGCCTTGTTGGAATCGGCAATATCAACGTAGGCAAGACCCAGATTCCCGAGTGAGACCCCTTCACTTCCTCGATCACCAATCTCACGGGCAATAGCCAAGGATTGCTCATAGTGCTCGATGGCTTTCCTTGCATCACCTAATGCAGAGTAAGACAAACCGAGATTGCCGAGTGCCTTCCCTTCACCTCTGCGGTCACCGATCTCCTGATAAATGACCAATGCTTGTTCGAAATAATCGATAGCTTTACGCACATTTCCTAAATCAATATGAGTAAGACCTAAACTACCAAGGGCGTTACCTTCCTCTCGTCTATCACCAATTTCACGAGCAATAACCAAAGCCTGCTCATAGAGTTCATTCGCCTTGAGTAGATTGCCTAAGGCAGCATAGGCATTGCCCAGATTGCCCGTAGCTGTTTCTTCGCCTCTTCTTTCGCCAATTTCTCGGTTAATTTTCAAAGCTTGTTCATAATATTCAATTGCTTTTCGAGCATCGCCTAAATTGGAATAGGTAAGCCCTAGATTGTGAAGATCTGCTCCTTCACCTCTACGGTCACCAATCTCGCGGTCAATAACTAATGCTTGTTCGTAGAAGCCAATTGCTTTTCGTACCTCACCTAGCGCAGCATACGCATTTCCCAGATTTCCAAGACTGACACCTTCACCTCCTCGATTACCAAGTTCTTGGTTGGCTTTAAGAGATGATTCTATCCAAGAAATTCTTTGACGTGGGTGTAACCGCAATTCTAAACAATATGCCCCAGCGTTTGGATAAGCGACACATATCTCTGCAGCTTCGTTTGTTTTTGTGCTTTGTTGCGCCGCCCAATCTTGACCTCGCCGTATGTTTTCCCATTCTCTATCAAAGACACCAAGTCCACTCAAAACTCCATCACCACCTTGCAAATATAACTGATTTGCAAATTCAAGCACTTGTAGATAGTATTTTGCATGTCTAATTTGCGCATCATATAGTTTAATACCTGCCGCATCACGTAAAGCAAGATTAGATGCAAAATCGGATAGTAATTTGTGCATTGAGTAGCGATTAGTATCAGAGTCGAAGTTAATTAAGCTGTGTTGCTGTAACGTACTAAGTATTTTACGAATACCTGATTCTTCCAAGTCGCAAACATATGCAGCCGCATTCAAGGTAAAAGAAGTATTGAATACTCCTAAAGTTCTCCAATAAAGCTGCTCATCTTGACCAAGATTTTGATAAGTTAATTCAAAAGTTGCAAGAAGATCAGGCTCACTTAACAACCCTGCTTCTTTTTGAGATGAATGTAAAGTAAAGAGTCTTTTCTTACGATCATACAACTGTGCCAGATATTTTTCGACAGGCCAATCCTGATTCACATCTAAGAAACTACCTCCAATTCGCAAAGCAAGTGGTAGGAAACCAAAAGCTTTTGCCAAGTCAATTGCTTTATCGCCAACCCTCGGACACAAGGTAAGTAGGAATTGAGTTGCCTCATTTTCACTCAACACATCTAAACGTAAAGATTGCAATCCAGGTATCCTAAACAATGACCGAGAAGTTATAATCATGGCACAAGTGCTAGGCGGAGGCAATGTGGCAATTTGCTGCGCAGAACTAACATTGTCGAAGAATAGAAGAGCTTTTTTGCCGTGCAATATACTTTGGTAAGTGGCGGATATGCCTGCATTATCAAGAGACTGCAAATTAAAGGTTGGTTCAAAAGATAAAATAACATTGCGCATAATGTCTTGAGAGCTTAAGGGAGCGGATGATGTACCCTGTACGTCAAGAAAAATCTGTGCGTCAGAATATTTCTCAGATAAACGATGTGCCACAACAAGACCTAATGCTGTTTTTCCAATTCCACCCATACCTGTTAGACCGCTAATGACAGGACCTTTACTGTTTTCAATATCTGCAAGGATTTGCTCAATCTCTTTTTCTCGACCTGTGAAATCTGCTGGTGGAGGAGGTAATTGATGTAGGCTAACAGGAGCCTGCAATGCAATAACGGGAGTTTGTACATCACTAACCAGTTGTTCGCGTTGCGTTAGAGTAGCAGGCAATATTTTTTTATAAATTATTAATCGGAAGCGATCATTAGTAATGTCGTTTTCAATACGTAGGGCTATACTTCCATCTATACTAACAGAACCATTTTTTTCCAACTCATTTTTTATCCTAATAATTCCTCTTCCTTCTCTTTGATTTAATCCAGTTTTTCTAAAAGCTTGAACAAGACGAGGGTTGCGTTTATATTGCGGTTTTAATGGATATATCGCATTTATCAATTCATCGACTGGATATAAACTTTGACCTGGATTTTCAAATTCAATTCTATCTGGATAAACTGTTATATATCCGATATCGTCTTTCTTATAATCGCGATGGATAAAAAAGTTTACTAACGCCTCGATTATGGCAGTTTGTGGATAAAAAAAGAAAATACTCTCCTGTCCAGATTTTTCTCTTTTGTTTGGATCTCGCCATTCGACAGTAAGTGGGTTCAGCAATTCAAGTACGGAAAAATAGCTGTCAAGGATTGGCGCTGAAAACTCCTTGCTCAAATCATGTTCATTGTCTTTGAAAGTCACATCGATATGATATTTTGTGTGTGGAAATGCCTGTTTTCTGCAAAAAAGGAGAACCCCAGTTTGGGTTAAGAAAGTATTTCCGCCTACATTTCTGGCTAATCCCATCGAAATACAATATTGCAAAAATTTTGGTTCCGTTTTGTTTTCAGCAAATTTGGAGTCGACTACACAACATAAATCCATATACTTGGAAATGAGTTTTTGGTCTCTTTCGTTCCAGCGAATATTCGTTATTTGGCTGTCATCATCGGGGAATAAATCATGATTATCTATCTGTTGCGAATCAGAATCGATTAAATGGCGAGACTCTATAAATTCCTTTATGAAACTATATCCATCTTTCAGAAATGCAATAACACCTACAGCTGTCAAACCAGCTAGAGTAAGAAATCCTCCAGGGATTTGTGCCCAATCAGGAAATGCAAACCAGCTTAATAGAATAATCACAGACCAAATTAAGCCAAAAATCATTAGTGGGGTGAAGGTTTTCTTCATGTTGATTTTCTCTCTGTATTCTGATTATATTTCATTATATGTTTCTGTTGCGTCTGTGGCAGGAATGGCGGGAAAGCCCTCAAAACCAAGTGACAGTCACCTTTAAGGTGACTGTCACTTTTGTTGCGCATGCAGGGAACAAACTCAATATGGATGTCGTCATTCGAGCACTTGAAACAACTTGGAATTGATTATTGGTGAAGGAATGTCAAACATGAACAAACAAATGAAGAATGCTCTATGGATTGGAATACTAATCCTGCTGCTTGCGGCTTGCGGACCGTTTGAACCTGCGTCCGCGCCTGCTAATGCGCCTGAAATCACTGTTGCAGTAAATCCGACGCCCACCGCGGCAGTCGTTGCGACGGAAGAGTCCGCTCCTGATAAATTCACCAAATATATTGGTTTGAATTATCCGCCTATTCCCTCTAGTCTCACTGAAAGATTCAGCATGCTCATGGAGGGTTTAGAAGACCATGGCCTATGGCTGGTCATGGACGGTGTAGACGAAATGTTGTGGCTGAGCGAAATTACCCACTACGATTCGGACGGCGCTGCCTATTGGGAAGTAAAGGACGTTTTAGATTTATCCAATCTGGAAGCTGGACTCGTTTTGATCCCTGATGGGTGTTTTCTAAATGGTGCGCCCGATCCCGAGATCATTATTGTTGGTAAAAATGAAACGGTCTTATTGGCATGGCGGGCGAATACGGCTTTGGATATGTTTGAAGTCATTCCTACCAATGGCATTGAATGTCGTTCCGATAAGGGATTTAGCCTTGAGTAAAACGTAAGTTGTCTGCGTGAGGCATAGCGGGGAAAGCCCTCCTACCATCCAAAATATCCCAGTGACAGTCACCCCATGTGGGTAAAGGTGACTGTCACTTTTGTTGTGTGGCAAGCTTTGTGTTTGTGTATCTGTGGAGAATGATGAAAAATATTGAGACGATATCGTCAGTGGCGCGTGCTTGAATAATAATCCCTGCCTTTGCTTATAATGAGAATATGTGAAAGCTGATTGAGTGTGAAGTTCACATCATGTATACTACATGAAAACAAGTCTTGATGTTTCAATTCACACCCATCGTTTGGCTTTTATTCATAACCACTTTCATTAACTGCATTGCCACGTCCATTAGTTGGCGGAGGCGAAAGACCAGGGGTGGAACCTACTTCGCCTATGGGATGTTGGGCATCACGCTTTGGACGCTGGCGGCTGGGTTGGATTATGCCGCTGTCTCGATCCGGCTGAAAGTTTTTTTTGCCACGCTGGAAGCCTGGGGGTATATGAGCGCGCAGCCATTGTTTACGTTGTTTGCCATTTCCTTTGCAGGCTACGATCTCTGGATCGAAAAAAGATGGGTGAAAGCCCTGCTGCTGTTCATCTCCATTTCAAATATCTTGTTGGTCACCACGAACGGTTGGCATGGCTGGGTATGGCAGGCATTTATCCCGAGCACCAATAATGTTGTCATCTTTGAACATGGACCCGGGTTCGCCTGGATTTTTGTCACCAGCAACCTGATGACCCTGGCCATTGTTGCGAGTCTATGGTCCGCCTCCCGCCGGGGCTCGGAAATTTCGCGCCGTCAGGGACGTTTACTCTTATATGGCATATTGGTCCCGTTTGCAGCCAACCTCGTTTATCTGTTTGGGGTTGGTGGAGTGAAAGGGGTGGATTGGACCTCCATTACCTTCTCGATCACCGGCTTGTTGTTTTTGCTGGCTTTATATGGTCCACGCCTGTTGGATCTCGTTCCGATCGCGCGTGAAAAACTGGTGGATAGTTTGGGCGATGGCATGCTCGTGATCGGTATGCAAAACCGCATCATTGATGTGAATGTCACGGCTGCCAAAATGATCGGGAAATCTCCCGAGCAGTTGTTCGGCAAAGACCTGGCAGAAGTTGTGCCGTTTGCCCAGCCGCTATCTGAGCAGGTACCTGAACAGGAAATAAAGACCGAGTTGGAAATAGGGGCTGTCAACAAACGCTTCTTTGATGTGCTGGTTTCGCCTTTGCATGAAAACAATAAAACGGTGGTCGGACGCCTGATCATGTTTCGTGACATCACTCACCGCAGAGAAAATGAGTCGCGGCTCCTGCAGCTTACACAGGCAGTTGAGCAAAACCCGGCTTCCGTGCTGATCACGGATCTTCAGGGGAATATCGAATATGTGAATCCGCGCTTTACCGACCTGACCGGATATACCCTGCCAGAAGTCATCGGGAGGAAAACCAGTCTCGTCAAATCGGGGCAGACGCCAGATGCCGTGTACCGGGAAATGTGGCAGACCATTCAGGCTGGACGAACCTGGCAGGGTGAATTCCTGAACAAAAAGAAGAACGCTGAATTGTATTGGGAGCATGCCGTGATCGCGCCCGTTCTTGACCACCAGGGGCAGATCATCAACTACATTGCGATCAAGGAAGATATCAGCGAGCGTAAGCAGATCGAGTTTGCTTTACGAGCCAGCGAAGAGCGCTTCCGCCAGCTTGTCGTGTCCGCGCCGGACGCCGTTTTTGGCATTGATACAGATGGCAATATTATATTTGCCAACCACATCGCTGCCAGTATGCTTGGATACGAAGACCATGAATTACCCGGCCGGCATGTTGAAATTCTCCTGCCGGAAAGTCTGCGCGATATGCACGTCTCACATCGTGCCGCTTATCACACTGATGCCCGCACTCGCAGCATGGGCATAGACCGGGAATTGAAGGCCTTGCGCAAGGACGGATATGAAGTCCCGGTCGAGATCAATCTCAGTCATTCAAGTACAGAAATGGGTCCGCTGGTGATCGTTTATATGCGCGATATTACCGCCCGCAAACTGGCAGAACATGCCTTACGCAATGCGAATCAACAATTGGAACTTCAACTGAGGGAAATTGAGCTCTTGCAGGCGTCGCTCCGTGAACAGGCTGTCCGTGACCCGCTGACCCGTTTGCATAACCGCCGCTTTTTGAGCGAAGCCATTGAACGGGAATTCCATCGCGCCAACCGTCTTTCAGAAACGCTGAGTGTGGTCCTTCTGGATATTGACCATTTCAAGACGATCAATGACCGCCTTGGGCATGCCGCCGGCGATGAGTGCCTGGTTACCCTTGCCGATTTGCTGCAACAGCATTCGCGCAAGTCTGATATTGTCTGCCGCTATGGTGGCGAAGAGTTCATCTTGGTATTGCCAAATACAAGTGTTGCTGATGCCGTACGTCATGCCGAAGCGCTACGGCTTTTGGTTGCCGATGAAGTTTTTGTGATGGATGAGCAGGAAATAAAATTCACGATCTCTTTTGGTGTTGCCTCCTATCCAACCCACGGCACAGAACATCGCGAGATCACCAACAAAGCGGATGAGGCATTGTACAGGTCGAAGCGGACTGGGCGTAATCGCGTCACAGTTTGGTCTGCTGAATAAGCAGACTCCAGTTTATACTAGCGGGCAATTACAGAGTGCCGCATAATTATCTAAACCGAAAATTGAAAAGCCAACTTGCAATTTGCCTAATAGGTTTAGTAAATTATGAGACGAGCGGTAAGGAACAACTTCAGAATATGTCTACTACTTATCTTGCTTCCATTCATCATGATGGCTCCAAACGTTATGTTATTTCCTCCAACGGTGCGGATCTGCATCTGGGCGATGAAGTGACCATTCGACTACGTGCCGCGGTCGCTGCGCCCATCGAGCGGATTCTGCTCCGGACGTGTCCCGATGGCGAACAGTTTTTTGCTGAGATGCATAAAGAAGAGGCTCCAGCCATGTCCGCGTGTAGTTGGTGGCGAGTCAGCCTCAAGCTGGGCATGCCCGTCACATCCTATCGTTTTTTGATTTTCACGCAGGATGGCGTCTGGTGGTACAACGGCTCCGGCGCACATCAGCATGTCCCCACCGATGCAGAAGACTTTCGTTTATTGGCAGAGTACGCCGCTCCAACGTGGGTGCGTGATAGTGTCTTTTATCAAATTTTTCCTGATCGTTTTGCTGATGGCGACTTTGCAAGCAACGTCCGCACGGATGAATTTGAATATCGCGGCGTGCGTTCGCGGGCGCGGCAATGGGGTGAAACGCAGAGTGGCTGGCCCGAGGCGATGGTCGAGTTTTATGGTGGTGACCTGCCCGGCGTGGAACAGCATCTCGATTACTTGACCGACCTGGGCGTGAACGCGATTTATTTCAACCCGATCTTTACGGCTTATAGCAATCACCGTTATGACGTTGTGGATTATTACAACGTTGACCCGCACTTGGGTGGGGATGCGGCATTGATCTCTTTGCGGCGTGCCACCGCCGAACGCGGCATGCGCTTCATCGTGGATATTGTGCCGAATCATTGTGGGGTGGAACATCCGTGGTTTAAGTCAGCTTTGAATGACCCGCAAGCGTCGACTGCTGAGTATTTCACTTTCCACAATCATCCCGACGATTACGAATGTTGGTTGGGTGTGCGTAGTTTGCCCAAGTTGAATTATCGCAGCCAAAAATTACGCGAGGTAATTTACGACGGCGCGGATTCGGTTTTCCGTTATTGGCTAAAGTCACCTTACGCGGTAGATGGCTGGCGCGTGGATGTTGCCAACATGCTGGCACGACATGGCAAGGATCAATTGGAAGCCGAAGTGTGGGCGGGGATTCGGCAGGCGGTGAAAGCCGAGAATCCATCAGCGTATTTATTGGGCGAGAATTTTTTTGATGGCAGTCCGCAATTGCAGGGCGACAGTTTGGACGCGACCATGAACTATGCGGGCTTTGCGAATCCGATCGGGTTTTGGTTGAATCGCTTTCAGGTGGGTCAACATGCCGAGCCGCATAACGTCAAATCGGCTGCCCCGTGGTCTACACAAGCGTTGGTCGATTCATGGCAAGCCAGCCGCGCGGCGATTCCGTGGGTGATCACTCGTCAGCAATTCAATTTGCTCGGGTCTCATGATACTGCCCGTATTCTCAACGTTCTTGAACATGACCAGGCTCGTAATCGCTTGGCAGTCGCTTTTCTGTTGACCTACGTGGGTGTACCGTGCGTTTATTACGGCGATGAGATCGGCATGAGTGGTAAGGACTCACTCGAAGCGCGCAATTGTATGATCTGGGACTCCACACAATGGGATGCAGAACTGCGTGCTTTTTATCAAACACTGATCAAACTGCGGCGTACATCCCCGGCGCTCATTGATGGTGGATTCCAGGTTTTGCTGGCTGAAGAGAATGTATTAGCCTATCTGCGTGATACAGACGAACAACAAATCATTGTGATTGGCAATCGTGGTCCTGCTGAATATCCTGCCGGGTTGTTACCGGTTAAGCATGGCGCGATTGCAGATGGTGTAATATTTCAGGAATTGTTCACCGGGCAAACAAGCACGGTGAACAATGGCAACCTGCTACTCCCCGCAATCCCTGCTGGTGTACAAATCTGGCAATTTATTTTGGAATAACCAAATGATGAACAATATCGAAATCAAAACTGTTGAAAACCAAAAATCAAAACTTCCTTTGCATGGCTGGATCGGATTCAGTTTCGTCGTCCTCTTCTGGATTCTCAATTGGGCGTTGACCGGTCCGCGTACGCATTGGGGCTTCTTTCCTTTATGGCTGGGTTATTGTCTTGCCATCGATGGGCTGGTCTTTTGGCGTACAGGCACGTCTCTGCTCACGCGTAGTCCGCGAAAATATATCGGCTTGTTCATTGTTTCCGCGCCTGTGTGGTGGATCTTCGAGCTGCTTAACCTCCGCACCCAAAACTGGACCTACATCGGTGCCGAAATTTTCACCCCGTTGCAATATGTTTTTTGGACAACGTTGAGCTTCACCACAGTTGTCCCGGCTGTGTTTGGAAGTGCAGAATTCTTCGCCAGCTTTGACTTTGTAAAACGCCTCAAGCCTGGACTCAGAATTGGTACTGATCAAAGAACAACGGTCGCCTTCTTTATTGTTGGCTGGCTCATGCTCGCCTTGCTATTGATCTTCCCGAAGATTTTCTTTGGCTTTATCTGGCTTTCTCTCTACTTCATTCTGGAGCCGCTCAATGTTTGGTTGGGCAATCGTTCGCTTGTCGATTGGACCGCGAAAGGTGATTGGCGCCCTGTGATTTCACTATGGCTGGGCGTCTTGCTGACTGCGTTCTTCTGGGAAATGTGGAACTACTATGCCTATCCCAAGTGGATCTACCATGTTCCCCTAGCTGACTGGTTTCACATCTTCGAAATGCCATTGCTTGGTTATGGGGGATATCTGCCCTTTGCATTAGAGCTTTACGCGTTATATCACTTGATGAGTGGTTGGTTTGGGGATAAAGCAACTGGTTATGTCAGAGTGATGCCTGAGTAACATGAATAAACCCCTCCAAAGAGGGGGAGTCCGGCGAAACTTTTTCTTTGGCGCATTGTCCAATCAATATAAAGATGCGCCAAAGAGAAAACCCTATGCAAAATAGATTTTTGAAAATTGTCCTGCTTATCGGGTCATTGGTATTGATTCTTTTGACTCTATCAATTTCCCTGCAACTTGAACTTCCTGCGCCAGGCGGTTCCTATGCGGTCGGTCGCACCATTTTCAGATGGACGGATACATCTCGTCCGGAAGTTCTGACCGAAGACGCCAATGACTTTCGTGAAGTGATGGCTTTGATCTGGTACCCAGCCGAATTAGGAACCGGCACAAAAATCGGGTACTTTCACGGTCTTGCGACAGTCTCAAAAACGCTGTTACAAAGCGGCGAAGTTGAGTGGTGGGAAGTATTTGGTCTGCGATTTATCCGTTCAAAGATTCCGCTGGATGCCAAACCTATAAAGGATCAAACTCCATTCCCTGTGATTCTGCTTTCTCCTGGGAACGGAACAAATATCGAATTTTATACGAGCCTTGCGAGCGAAATCGCCAGCCATGGATACATTGTCGTTGGCATGAATCATCCGCATGATGTTCCCGCGGTTGAATTATCCAATGGTGAAGTTGCAGCTTATGACGCGTCCCAATGGCTGTTGGATGCGAATGCTCATCAGACATATACTGCCGAAAGAATTAAAGTGAGAACAGCAGATGTGTTGTTCGTATTGGATCAACTTGAGATCATGAATTCAGATGTCAACGGTGTGTTTGCCGGAATATTGGATTTGGATTCTGTCGCAGTGGCAGGACATTCACTGGGAGGCATCACCGCCTCAGACGCCTGCAAAGCTGATTCGCGTTTCAAAGCTTGTGTCAACTTGGACGGTTTGCTCAACGGCGGTCCCTTTTCGACGGACGCTTCTGCCGTTCCGCCTAAACAGCCCTTTCTGTTCATTACCAAGGAATCTCAACTTCATCCTAAATTGATCGAAAGTTTTGAATCCACAACGCAGAGTTATTGGGTTGTGATCCACGGCGCAGCGCATGATAGTTTTACAGATGGTCCATTGCTGCAACCGACACTTTTGCCGATCCCAAATCAGGCTGATCAGTTCATGAGTTTAACGAAGAAATACACACTGGCATTTTTAGATCAAACGCTCAAGAGTCAAACCTCCAGCCTCTTATCTAAGGAGTTGAATCAGGAGGATGTTTCAGTAAAGGTTTTTCCGTCCAAGTGATTCAATGTTGTCCTATGGAAAATAAAAACGGGTGGACTGAAAGTCCGCCCGCGCGCTGTTATCCTCTAGTTCATTGACCCTCAACTTCACAGACGATAAAAACATCACTTCCATTACCACCTGTGCAAATATCCGTTCCACCGCCGCCAAGGATGCAATCATCTTACCCATAATTTGACAACGAGCATGGCGAGTGTCTCATAATTTGCGGCGGAGGCGGGTAATGCCAATAACCTCGCTGTCATTCTGTGGACAAGTCCAAATCTGTTTTTAAGCAAACTCTCTCATGCGACAACGAGGAAATTCTGGAAAACGTTTGGGTTTTTGACTGTAGACTGAAAACTTTAGTCCCCAACTGCAATCACTTGAAGTTCATCCATGTCGGCGAGGCTGATGCCGGCAGGAAAATCACATTGCCAATGATAGCTATTGGTGTTGATGCAATTTTTATATTGCGTACTGCTTGAATTTAGTTTTACCGATACGGTGCCTGCCGCTCCGTCCAACTCAAAACTTACGCCGCTGACCAGCGATGGATCGCTCGACAATTGATACTTGATTTCAGAAACTGTCCAGCCGCTGATTGCGCCCACACCCTCTCCCGATGCCTTGGGTCCCGAATTGGATGATGCAAAACCATAAGCCGGGAATATCGCCAGCCCAAGAAATGCAATGAACGCAAACAGCTTAATCAGGTTCTTCATAACGCTCATTTTATATGTAGAGCTGAGGTGTGCGCATGGGGGAAAACACCCACCGTGTAGATTAAAAACCCCGATTTCCATCAGATGGGCTGCGTTAAATAAAAGCTTCCGCAGCGATCACTGCGGAAGTCTGTGTTTGATTCTTGAAATTCCGATTATTGAATTGTCGTTTCACATTTTTTGAAAACATCATTCCCAGGTCCGCCAATGCAAACATCCTCGGACTGGCTGCCTGTAATATCGTCATCACTGCCTCCGCCTACAATACAATCCGCCCCGCCCTTGCCTTGTATGGTGTCAACATTGGGGCTACCTATGATCAATTCGTCGGCATTAGTTCCGTTGCAAATGCCCCCTCCCGCTGGACAGTAAACAATCGCAGTCAATGTGATCGCCGAACATGCTGTAGGTTTGAGGGTGTTGGCAGTGATAGGGCTGGCTTGATTCGTGAGCCGTGTGGTTGGCACTACAATGTTCGCTGCAAATGCGAAAATCGAACTAACCAAAATCAGGGTGATTAACACTCCAAACGCTAATCTGGGGATATATCTGTGGATCATAATTCACCTTTTTGACTCTGCGCTTCACGCGAAGCGTCAGAGACGGCTGATTCTGTTATAGCGGCGTTCATCGCAAAACGATACGTGATCCCTTCGCCCCTCACAAAATAAATATGCCTGTTTTCATTGATCTCATGCAGGATCATGGTGTTGAATCGTTCAGCCAGCTTTGCGAGGTGGTCTATGGACGTGACGTCGATCATGTTGGATGCTGAAATTGCTGTTGCGTCCTGGATATCGATCACTAGCGAGTCGTATCGCATGCGGATGAATCTTTCCTGATTGCTTTTGGAAAGGTTCTGGAATCTTAGCCCCAGTGTAAGCATTCCGCCCAACCCAACCGCTAACCCAAGCAGGGAGATTAACCTCAAAGCCGGGATCGCCATTTCCATGCCAAATAACAGCATTGTGTTGGCGACTTCATGTGCTTTGTTTAGGACTCCTGTCTGAGTTGAATTAATGGAATCGCCCTGTTCTTCATCCGTTTCCAGATAAAAGTGCACCCGATCGTAACGGAACGTTAAACTTGGGTTGAATGTCGTTTGCAACTCGCGCCCGCTAATTGCTCCATTCATTTCTATATTTGGAAGGATGCTGAGCGCATACGCACCCGGATGAAAATCTGTACCAGTTTCCAATGAGCGGGTAAGAGATTCGATTTCGCAGAAGTTGAGTTTTGCTTTTGTGCTAAACGCATTGCCACTGAAGGTTGTTTTCTCTTCCAGTGGAACTGTCCTTTGCCAACCGCTGACAGGTTCGTAGATAATGGCGGTCAATTGATGTGTACCTGCAATATTCTCTGGTTGCTGCGCGATCAGCGAATATTGAAAATTGACATCTACTGTGCAGGTCAATTTGGTGAAAATAGGATCACCACTTTTTATGGAATCAGAGTCGTAAACTCCCGGGGGTGCGGATGCCGAGTAGGAGAAAATACCAAGATGATTGTAATTAATACTGTCTTCTGCGATACGGGATGTGGGTCGGGAAAAAGCGATGAATCCGAGAATAAATGCTGCCAGCGTGATCAAGCCTAGTGCAAAGAACGAACTTTCCACCAGGCTTCCCAGACTTGCGCTTGAAGTTGTTTTTGATTCAGAACTATTTGCGGTTGTCAGCCAACCTCGTATTTTCTGTATTACCGAAGTAAACGACTCTTGAAGGGATTTCCTGTTCATGCTTTTCTTGCCTTTCGATTTGCTCTTAAACAAACTGACGGCTAGGCTGCCTCCCAATGCTCCGGCGATCAGTGCCATCGTAAGTGGATTGCGTACCTTCTGGATGTATACACCGCCACGTGGAACATGGAGCCATAATTTACCAAGGACTTCTTCACGTGAGGGTTTGTAGGTATCTGTCCATGAGTTATTATCGCCCTTGAGTGTATATCGTTCGAGTTCCTGTGAAATAATGCGATGGAAGACGAAACTACCCAATTCCAGGTTTCGATAAACGACTGCATCACCAATTTGATAAGCTGGCTCCTGTTGCGTGATCACCAGATCGCCAATATGGAAGTTTGGTTCCATGCTATTTCCAATCACAATGATGTAGGATGCCATGCCGCCAGCCTGTGTAGGGGCAAAAGCAAGCCACGTGACGATCATCATCACGATCCAGAAGGCAGAGAAAAAATTAGTTGAGAACTTTTTATAAATCGCCATATTTTTGGTGATTGCGCATTTACAAGGAAAAGACCTGCAAGTCCCCTGAGGTAGCTTGCAGGTCTTTTGTCTACTTGTTCAGGGTATTAGCCTGTGCAAAATTACTGGGTGGCAACGACGCGGAATTCGTCAGCCGCGGCGACGGTCGCCAGAGGCGAGGTGGTGTTGCAGCTCCAGTCATTGCCGGAGGTGTTAGTGCAGGTATAGTAGGAACCAGTGGTCACCAGGCGGATCTTCACAGTTGTGGCAGACGCATTCAAGGTGAATGTGAGGCTGTCAATGTTGGACGGGGTGGTAGCGTTCAGGTTGTAGACCACATTGCTGACCGTGTAACCACTGGTTACACTGGAGCCTTCACCAGCATAGCTGGCGGGAACTGTGTTAGAGGCTGCAAAAGCGAAGGCAGCAGTTGCAAAGACCAACACGACCAACACGATAACGAACAATTTGGAAGAACGGAACATGATTTTAAACTCCTATGAAATGAAAATTATTTTGAACAACAGTCACTACTATATCAAAGATAAAGCTGTCTGACATTTGCAGAAATGTCAGAAGTCATTTCAGAGTTGTGAAGTGCATCACAATGCTCCTGTAACGATTCCCTCTTGACGAAAATTTGAATTTGGATGGGGGTTTTCCCTACTCTGGCATAAGCATTAACTGCCAAAGATAAAACCTATCCATCCGGAGAAATATATAGGATTGGATTTATACCAGTTCTATAAAATTTCCTCAGCCATAATTGTAAAGTGACAGTCGTGTAGTGCGACTGTCACTTTGTCTTCGAGATACCCTTGTGACCTTATTTCGTTTTTTGCAGAAGCGCGGCCTCCATGATCTGCTGCACGCGCGCGACCATGCTCGATGGGTCAGGGTGCAAGCCTTCCACCAATAAGGCGCTATCGTAGATCTGTTCGATAATGGCAGTTTGCAACGTAGAGTCCGCTTCCAATTTGAGGATGCCCTTCAAAATGCTGTGCGCTGGATTCAATTCCAATATTTTCTTTGGGACTTCGTAATCCTTGCCCAGCATGCGATACACACGTTGGAGTTCAGGATTCATTGTCCCATCGGGATCCACCAAGCGTGCTACCGATTGTGAAAGCCGGTTGCTCGCGCGGACGTCTGCCACGCGTTCGCCCAACACCTGCTTGAACCGCTCGACCACCGCATTGAAATCTGTGTCAGGGAGTTTTTCCGCCTCATTCTGCGCTTCGGGTTGTTTGCTCGTATCGACCTCTGCCTGCGCGACGTTCTTTAACTCGTAATCCTTATACTTGTGCAAGCCCATCAGCATGAACGAATCCATTGGGTCGGTGAGTAGCAGCACCTCCGTTCCTTGTGCACTGAAATAATCCAAATGCGGACTGCGCAGCACGGACTTCGGGTCATCACCGATAATGTAGTAAATTTCTTTTTGACCGTCTTTCATCCGCGTCACGTACTCATCCAATGATGACCAGGCTTCAGAATTTAAGTTTGTCTTGAAACGCAGCAATGGATTGATCGTTTCTGCATCCGCTGGGTTCGCGGCGATACCTTGCTTCAGGTACATGCCAAACTCCTGCCAGAAGGTCTGGTATTTTTCGGTATTGTTCTTTGCCAGCGCTTCGAGATCCCTTAGCACTTGATTGGTGAGAACCTTTTTCAGCTTCTGCATCAGTCCACTAGACTGAACAGTTTCTCGTGAGACGTTGAGCGGCAGGTCTTCCGAATCCACCACGCCTTGCATGAAGCGCAGATATTCAGGCAGTAAATCTTTGTTGTATTCGTCGATCAAAATATTGCGCGAATACAATTTCAAGCCATCCTCTTTTCGCAGCGCCATGATGCCGCGCTCCGCTTTGGCAGGGATGAACAATAGCGCATACAACTGCACGGGCGCATCAGTGATCATGTGCGTATGTTGAAGCGGCTCTTCAAACTCTAGCGTGGTCTGGCGATAAAACTCTTTGTATTGTTCCTCGGTCACTTCTTTGCGCGGGGTGCGCCACAACGAAGTTTGTTTGTTGACCGGAGCCTTGCCGTCGCCGATGTAAATGGGGAAGCCGATGTAATCAGAATGTTTATGGATAATGTTTCGCAGGCGGAAATCTTCAGCGAACTCGACCGCGTCTTCTTTGAGTTTGATCTCGACGCGCGTCCCTCTCTCAGCCATTTCTGCCACGCCGACTTGATAATTATCCTCGCCGGTAGCGTACCAACTCACCGCCTCCGCATCCGGTTTGTAAGAACGGGATGTCACCTGCACCCATTCTGCCACCATGAAGACAGAATAAAAGCCCACGCCAAATTGACCAATGACCTGGGCAAAATCCACTTTCTGGTCTTTGGTTGCTTCGATGAACTTGCGCGCACCCGATTGCGCAATGGTGCCCAGATTTTCGATGACCTCCTCGCGGGTCATGCCGATGCCGGTATCTTGAATCGTTAGCATGCGGGCGTCCTTGTCCACGTTGATGCGGATGTTCAACTCCGCTTGCGAATCGAGCACCTCGCGGTTGGTCACCACCTCGAAGCGCAGACGGTTGAGCGCATCAGAGGCGTTCGAGAGCAGTTCGCGTAAAAATACTTCACGGTCCTTGTACAGCGAATGGATGAGAATATTAAGCAGTTGTTTGGTCTCTGCCTTGAAAGAGAATTGTTGAGCGTCGTGGATTTCGGTCATACTTGCCTCCTGCAATATAAATGATCCTATAGTGGATTATTTTCAAGATTTTAATGCGGACATGTCAACTCGACGATAAGAGTTTTGTAAGAAAAATATCTGTAAGATATTGTGTCATTCTGAGGGAGCGTTCTTCCGCGACCGAAGAGTCTCGCATGTTGTAGTCGAGACCCTTCACTGTCGCTCAGGGTGACATGGTTATAGGGGCTTCTGTAAACTCAGTCTTTTACAAACAGAAATGAGATCAGTCGCGGCGGTTTGTTTTGATCGTCTGCATGCCAATACTCATTGAGTTTGACCAGCTTGAGTCCACTCGCTGATGCCGCGTTCGTAAAATCTGAAGTGTGATGGATAAACACATCCACTTCGACGATTTCTGTGTCGCGTTCAAATCTTGCCTTGGTGCCATTATATTGCTTGAAGGGATGCAGTTCATTGATAAAGAATCCGCCGCCGGGTTGCAATGTCCGTGCGGCTTCCGCGAAGATGTGGTGGATGTCCTGGATGTGTTCCAACACAAGGTTGCATACAATGAGGTCGTATGCGTCATCATTGCAGTTCCAACGCTTCGTCAGGTCTGCCATCTCAAAGCGGACGTTCTCCGCTGTTACTTTCTCTTTGGCTTTCGCGATCATCCCCTCTGAAAAATCCAACGCGTGAACGTGTGCCCCGATCTGGGCGAGAAATATAGTGTTCTTCCCGGTCCCGCATCCGAGCTCAAGAATGGTATTGAAATGTTGATCCGCAAGCGTCGCGCGAGTCACTTGTTGGTCAAGATCACGGGTGAGATTTTCGTTCGTGTCGTAGATCTCTGACCATTCGTTGTATGCGTTTTGAATATCCATGTTTACTAGGTATGTTATAAATTATCGAATTGATAAAAGTTATATCAAACGAGAGAGTCACAGTATACCTGTGACTCTCTCGTTTGACCAAAATATTCTTCCGTGGTTTGTTATAGGTCTTCTTCTATATCGTTGGGGTGCCGTGGGTAGTTTGGTGTTTGTCGGCGGAACTCGTAATTTTCGATCACTTCCTGAATGACCTGTTGGTGTTTCTCGTGGATGTCGTTGAATTCAAGACCCACATTGAAATAATCGGGGCTAATATCCTGATGACACCAGGCGATCCGCACCGCGATGACGAGGCTTGTGTCATGGGTATGAGGTAGTTCGGGCAGTTCTATGGAAATATTTAACCGCTCATTCTCCGCCATTGGATGATCGCTGATGACCATGGCGCCGAACATATTGAGGTCTCCAAG
>Ga0137333_1000072_pt1 | contig 23000 bp, 18 predicted proteins | sample EasRivERMLT231_2_FD_102286 | JGI IMG/M metagenome (GOLD analysis project Ga0137333, IMG submission 102286) | Soil microbial communities from meander-bound floodplain in the East River, Colorado, USA - East River MetaG ERMLT231_2 | ecosystem: Environmental > Terrestrial > Soil > Floodplain ... | reverse complement strand
TTTGCGGTAGGTATTGCCGTTAGGCGTGGACGTGTGCTGGAGTGAATCAGCGAACCTGGGAATTGCATCGTGGCGGCTTCTGTTGTCCCGATGATGGCGGTTTGAAACGCCTCAGCAAATTCGATGGGAGTCGCGAAGCGCTCATCTGGATTCTTTGCGAGGGCGCGATCCATCACATCCTGCAGATCGGCTGAGATCCCCTCGATCGGTGGCGGCGGGTCAAAGATCTGTTTGTGGAGCAGGCTCAGGGTTGAATCTGAATCGAAAGGCACACGTCCTGCCAGCATTTCATAAACAGTTACGCCCAATGAGTAAACGTCGGTGCGTGCATCCACGCGGTCGCCGCGCGCCTGCTCTGGACTCATGTAAACGGGGGTGCCAGTGATGACACCTGTGCTGGTCTGTTTGTTGGATTGTGTAAACCGCACCAACCCGAAATCTGTGATGATGGGTTCGGTATCTTCTGCCAGTGGTTTACCAGCCGAGATCGGATTCGTGCGTGAGGTCAGCAGAATGTTTGCTGGTTTGATGTCGCGATGGATGACATCGTTATCATGGGCATATTTCAAGGCGCTTGCCAGTTTGCCCAGTAGATTGTTGATCTGGTTGATATCTAGTCGGCCATTGTTCTTGTGTAATTCACGCAGGTAGGTTCCCAGCGATGCGCCGGCAACATATTCCATCACGAGATAAGGCTGATTTTCGTACGTGTCGAAATCATATACCTGGACGATGTTCGGGTGTCTCAACATGGCGATCACGCGTGCTTCGCGTTCAAAGCGTTCACGCAGTTCGGGGTCGTCTTGCAGATCGCCTTTTAGAAATTTGATTGCCACGGCACGATGCAGGGTGGTATGGGTTCCAATGAATACCTCTGCCATGCCGCCGCGCGCGAGGAACATATCCACGCGTACTTTGCCGAGCAATTGTCCAGTGAGGTTTGGCATGGGGGAATTATACAGTACGAAAATAAAGAGTTGTATTTTGAAATGGTACGAAAATAAACATTTTGGTTGATTTACCAAAGGGCATCAAATGCATATGCATTTGATGCCCTTTTAAGAAATTATTTGCTGTGTTGCTTATTGCGTGGCAACCGGCAGGGAATCAATAGTTCCGGTGCAAGCAATGTATTCTGGTAAGTTGGCAACCCAGCCTTGATCATTGGTACTGTCCAAAGTAAGTTTTAGCCACTTATTATCTGAACTCCGTGCTGATGGGATGAAAGTGTTACCTTTATATAGGACAGTGAACGACCCGAAGCTTGTCCCAGGTCCACTGCGGACATTTAATGCCAGTGCGCTGACATCGCAAGCCAGTGGGGGATCGAAACTTTTGATGGCGATGGATTCGTAGTGAATATGGACATTGGCGGCATCGAAGGTTTGGACGTAAAAACCAACTTCACCACTTGCATAATCTGGGTCTGTTACCTGACTGACCAACTGATCGTTGATATGCAGTGAGAATTCGGAACCTTCGGCATCGACGCGCAGGGTATCTTCAATATCCAGTTCGTTGATACCTGCTTCTGTACCCTCAGCCAGGATCACCAGCGCATTGGGAGAGCTTTTGAGCAGGAACCATTTCTTGGTGCGTGGCGAGATCGTGAAGGCGTAATACTGGTCACCGGAGCGGCGGAAGACTGACCCGTAAATAAAGTCACCAGTCGCAGCCGTCTTTTTTGAATTTGTGAAAACTTTGGTTTCAATGGTGGCATCGCCAATATTTTGTTTTGTAGGTTCAAAGACCGTGGTCTTGTAATTCGGGCTGGTGATTTCGATATGATAATACTCCGGCTCATGATAGCCAATAAAGTAATTATCAAACTGCTTTTCCGCCCAGCCGCTGGCGGGGTTGGCGAAATTATCCTGGTACATCAGCCCCACATCGGCAGTTTGTGATGGTTCAAGTTTTCTGATCGAGATCGCCTCGAAATGGATGTGAACGTTGGTGGCGTCGAAGGTCTGAACATAGAAGCCAATTTCGCCGTTAGCATAGTCAGGGTCAGATCCTTGCCCGATCTGCTGATTATTAATGTAGAGGGCGAAATTTGATCCTTGTGCATCCACGTGTAGAATATCCTCAACATCCAGATCATGGATATTCTCATCCGCTCCTTCTGCTAAAACTGTCAGCGCATTGGGGGAGCTTTTGAGCAGGAACCATTTCTTACTGCGGGGCGAAATCGTGAAGGCATAATACTGATCGCCGGAGCGGCGGAAAACCAAACCGTAGGTAAAGTCGCCGGTAGTGGCTGTCTTTTTTGAGTTTGTGAACACTTTTACTTCGACGGTAGCATCGCTGAAACTTTGTTTTGTAGGTTCAAAAACAGTGGTCTTATAATTCGGGCTGGTAATTTCGACATGATAATACTCAGGTTCATGATAGCCAATAAAATAATTATCAAACTGCTCTTCGGGCCAGCCGCTGGCAGGATTGGCGAAGCCGTCTTCATACAAAACATTTTCATCAACAACCTGCACTTGTATGGGCGTGGCTGGAACTTCTGTGGCTTCTGCAACTGAGGTCGCAGCTTCAGGAGGTGCCGATGGTGCTACTGTGGGTTCGGTCGCATTGCTGCCCGCGCATCCCGTAAGCACCGAAACGATCAGAAGTACGGATAGTACCCAATGAAAACGGAAGGTGGGTTGGTATTTCATGGTCTTTCTCCTTTATCTAGCCTGGTCAGTGGCACAACGAAAGCCGGAATACTTAACATAAATAGCGTCGTTAGGTGCAACCGGCAACCGATACGCTAAATCTTGCGGGTTTCCAAACCGGCCACCGCGTATAATTTGACTCCCTGCCGGCACACTGGCATATGGTTCCCCGACCCATTCCCATACATTTCCAACCATATCAAATAATCCAAAATTACTCTCGTTAAATGCGAGCGATCCCACTGCGTAGGTATCCTGGTTGGGTATTGTGTTGATCTCTCCTTCGGCAGTTGCATCGTTGCCCCAGGGATATAACTGAGGACTAGCACCAGGTCCACGACCTGCCGCCTGCCGCTCCGCCTCGGTTAGCAAACGCTTATTCCGCCAACTGCAATATGCAACGGCCTGATCCCAAGTAACCCCGCGAACCGGATGGTTGCTTTCACCGGGCCAGATCTCAGGCGCTTGAACACCCTGAGCATCGATATATTGCTGATATTTTGAGTTTGTAACTTGATACTTATCGATCCAGAAATCGTTCAGTGTGATGTTCGTTGGTGCAATATGCCACTCATCGGCTGGATTCAACCCAACTTCATATGTACCTGCTTTAATCTCTACCATATTCTCTGCGCTGGGTAGGTTGCTAATTTCGGAGGGCGTTGAAGCGACAACCGGCTCTGTGTTTACCGGGCCTGCGGTTTCGCTTGGAGAAGCTGATCGATTGGATAACATGCGAAACGCTCCGAAGCCAATCGCAAGCAGACAAACTACAACAAAAATCCCCACACCAACCCACAAGGAAGTTCGTTTGAATGTTTTTGCAGGTGGTGTTTCCTTTGCCTTGAGTTTGATCGCGTTTCCAGTGCGCCTGGGATTATCAGCCGGCAGAGTTTCGATGATGGTTTCAGCCTCGGCTGTCATACCCAGAGCAAGGAAGAAATCAAGTGCCATCTCGCGGCAGGTTTGATAACGATCATTTGGATTTTTGGCAAGCGCGCGATTCATGACCGCCTGCATTGCCGGAGATACTCCCGGGATCGGCGGAGGCGGCTCATTGATCTGCATATACATCACCGACATTGTGCTATCCGCCTCGAATGGGACACGTCCTGCGAGCATTTCATATAACACAACGCCAACCGAATATATATCAGTGCGATGATCGGTCTTATCCCCGCGTGCTTGTTCAGGGGACATATAGGAGGGTGTGCCGCTGATCATGCCTGAGGCAGTCTGTGAAGCGGCATGTTCAATGCGCACCAATCCAAAGTCGGTGAGAACGGCTTCAACATCGTTGGTTAGGGGTTTATCGAGTGCGATCTCATCGGCTTTGCCATGCAGCATAATATTGCCCGGTTTGATGTCGCGATGAATGACACCTTGTTCGTGAGCATAATCAAGTGCCGAAGTCAAAGCCTTGAGCAAGCGTGCCACCTGATGTGCCGGGATCCGCTCGTTGCGCTCATGCAGCACACGCAGGTATGTCGAGAGCGTTGGTCCCTTCAAATATTCCATTACAATATAAGGGTGTCCCTCAGTGGCATCGAAATCAAAGATCTGCACAATGTTGGGATGCCGCAGCGCCGCAACCACTTTCGCCTCGCGTTGAAAGCGTGCCATTAAACCGGGATCCTCTTCAATATAACTATGCAATACTTTGACGGCGACCTGACGATCCAATGAAAGATGCGAGCCCAGATAAACCTCAGCCATTCCCCCGCGTGCCAGGTATTTATCAATACGAACCCTACCAATGGTCTTGCCAATCCACTCAGGCATGCAAAGATTATACATCAGTAATTAGACGAATTCAATCTGATATGTATTTTTTATGAAAGGTAGGAAGCCTCTTTGTGAAAACTGTCGTAATCATTTCTGCCAATGCTGAATGGAATGGCGTTGTGCCTTTGTTCCCTGCTGCACAGATCGAACGTTATCCATATGGCGAATGTTTTCAAGCAACGCTCAATGAATTACCGATAACATTTTTTCATACTGGCTGGGGAAAAACATCATCGGCAGCGGCGCTTCAACATATTATTGATAAACATAACCCTGAGCTTGTTATTAATCTTGGAACTTGTGGCGGCTTCGCAGGTGTTGTCAATCAAGGGGATTTAATTCTCGTCGAACAGACTTTTATGTACGATATTGTTGAGCTGATGAACGATCTGGATATTTCAGACTACTACACTTCTGTCCTCGACCTGAGCTGGCTTGCTGAACCCGAGCCTTTCCCCACCCGACGCGGAATCATCGCCTCCGCTGACAGTGACCTGCCGCCGCACAAGATCTCCTTACTCAGATCAAATGGCGCGATTGTTGCTGATTGGGAATCTGCGGCACTCGCCTGGGTGGCGCGCAAAAATAACACGCGCTTGTTGATCCTGCGCATGGTGAGCGATCTGGTGAGTGAAGAGGGTGGGGAAGCTTACGATAATATTGCGATGTTTAATGAACGTGCCAAGGCGATCATGAAACAATTGGTTAGTCAAATACCGGGATGGTTGAAGGCAGTTAAGTCATGATTCTGGAGTGCATCAGCTTGCTGATGTACAAACAGTTGCATTAATGCCGCAACTCCACATACTTGGACAGCAAGCTGTCCGACTCCAGAGTTTTACAAAACCATCTCCATTGCCACTTCATCGCCTCGCTCTGTATAACTCGGAATTTCATAGAATCCCAACTTCTTATAAAATTCCAAAGCGCGGCTTTGTGCTATGGGGTCAGTCTCAAGGCGGATACGCTTGTAGCCTTTTTCTCTCGCGAACGAAAGACATGCCTGTAACATGCGATAACCCAGACCTCGTCCGTGATACTCTGTCAACAGCCACAACCTCTTGAGCTCACAAATGCCATCTTCGAGTTGACGGATCGCGCCTGTGCAGATGAGCTGATCATTTTCGGTCATGACCAGAAATACTCCACCGTTCTCGAAATAATTCTTTTGGATATCGTTCATGTCTTTGAGTTCGTTGCGCGACTCATGATAGGCAATGGACTCTTCCAATGGGCGTGGGTCGTTGAAAATAGCATGGGCGACGTGATAGACCACTCGTTTAGCAGCAGTCCACTCGTCGGGTTTGATGCGGCGGATTTCTGTCATCCCGCTCTCCTTTTTGAGAAAGCGGGTGTAGAGAGCGGGATCATCCGCTGATTTTACCCCAGGGTTTATAATCAATTTGCGAACTGGGCATCCATTCATGAATCCAACCACTGAAGCAGAACTTCAAATCCAAAAACGTAATTTTCGTAATGTACAAATTGATGGCGTTGGGGTAAGCATTTCCAATGTCTCGGCGCCGTATCTGCCGGTGTTTCTGACCCGCCTTGGCGCTTCCAACTTTCAAGTCGGTTTGCTTTCCTCCATGCCGGGGGTGACCGGGTTATTTCTGGCGATCATCGTAGGGCGGTTTTTACAGACCCGAAAAAATGTTGTCCCGTGGTATGGGCTTTCGCGTTTGCTGGTGATCCTGTGCTATGCCTTAACCGGCATATTGACTTTGTTGCTGGCGCGGGAATATGTCATTATCGCCACGCTGGCAATCTGGGCGTTTGCCACGCTGCCGCAGACTGCGCTGGCTGTGGCATTTTCCGTGGTGATGAATGCAGTAGCGGGACCCGCAGGTCGTTATGCCTTGTTGAGCCGGCGTTGGGCGATCTTTGGAATTACGGGCGTAGTTGGTACATTCATTGTCACACGCGTCATTGACCTGCTTGACTTCCCGCTGAATTACGCGATCATGTTCATGGTTTTATCGTTGGGCGGTTTTCTTAGTTACTACTTCTCCAACCAGATCCAGATTCCTGATCAAACTCAATCGGTGATTTCCCAAACCAGCACATCCACAAGCGGATTGAAAAACTACCTTGCGCTTTTACGTGCGAACCCCGCCTTCGTTTCATTTGCATCGAAGCGCTTCGTATATTTCTCCGCGCTGATGTTAAGTCTGCCGGTCATGCCGCTGTATTATGTGCGTGAGATCCATGCCACGGATAGTCAGATCGGTTCGATCAGTATGACCATGAACCTGGTGATGCTGGTCGGCTACTTTATGTGGCCCCGGCTTTCTGCCAAATTTGGTGGACGGTTCGTATTGCTTGCCACCACCTTCGGCATGATCTTTCACCCGGCATTAAATGCCGCCACTACACGCGTTGAATTTGTAATTTTGTTTGCAGGTCTCGCCGGGCTCTTTCAAGGCGGGTTGGATCTGGTCTTCTTCGATGAGTTGATGAAAACTGTGCCGGCTGAATACAGCGCGACTTTTGTTTCACTGGCGCAATCGATGCAGTACTTTTCCATGATCTTGGCGCCGTTGATCGGCACATGGATCGCAAATTACATCGGACTCAGTGGTGCGCTCTGGTTAAGCGCCGGGCTAAGGTTGATCGGCTTTGTTTTGTTCTTGAGAAAAGATGTACGGCGTGCAGTTCCAGTTACCGCCAACGGATAATGATTTTGCTCTTTAGGGGGTTGTCGTGTTTACTGACTTCGGGGTAATTCCGAGCAGCTTGATGATCTCAAGTGTATATCGATCGTGTTCCTGGCGTGCCTGTGCAAGCCCAGTATTGAGTGTGTTGCTGTCTGCGCCGCCTACAAAAGCCAGCATGGTATTGATCACGCTGTTCATGTGGGCGACCTGATATTTTTTCAAAGTCACCAGGCAAGTTGGGACATTTAGATCTTCGGCAGCGCGTCGAATGCGCTGCATCTCTGCGATCGTATCAGGCACCTGCTCTCTGGATAGATTTGAAGCGAGTTGAGATGAATCGTCAAACTCACGCATCAGATCATTTACTGCTTTGATCGAGGCTTCCAGATTCTCCGGCGCGCAGGGATCGGGTGTCGCAGTAGACAGGATAGCCGCCTCGGTATTAATGCTGCTGGTATTGGTTGATACGACTGCAGGCGGGGTTCCACATGCAGTGCATAAGCTGCAGAAGATAACGAGCGATATGATAAGTTGTCGTTTCATGGTTTCTCTCGGAAGTAAATTGATAGGTAAGCATTATACCGTTTGAAAGAGAGCGATTGCTTGACGCACCTCATTCATGGTGGTATCCTTGCGCGCAATGTTCAGACAATTTGTAAATAATACTGATAATACTAATCGTAACACCCGCTCTCACGCAGTGATGGGGCGTTGGTACTTATCAGGTGAACATGAAGCAGTCCATTCATCATAGATAGAAAAACCAAACGCCCCGACATTCGGGGCGTTTTTCTTAAAAGGAGAAACCACCATGATTTCGAACGCCACACCCGTCCTCGCCGTTGATGAAAAGAATCTCATTCCTGTCAGCGACCATCTCAAGCAAATGGCGGATATCCCGCCTTCGCGCATGTTCCTCATCAACAAGTCGTTGAAAGTTTACGTGGAAAAGAATCCCGGCGCGAAGATCTTCGATGCCTCACAAGGTGACGGTGGCGCTTCATTGCCCGGAACGCCTAGACCGATTCTGGAACGCGCGCTTCAACTCCAACTGGAGCATGGTACGGCTTACGATATGCCATTCGGCACCGATGCCTATCGCAAAGCCATCATCGAGCAATATTGGAAGTTAGACTCAGCCTCCGGTTGGGGACCTGCCAACGTTCTCGGTACCGCGGGCGGACGTGACGCCCTCGTCAAAGCGTATCAAGCGATGTTGGCTTTGGGGCACGGACGCCAAGGCGACCTCATCATGGTCTCGCGCGTCCCGTGGATTTCATACAACTGGGGACCATACGGCGTGGGCGCAAATGTTTTGTGGGCACCCGGTGACCCGGCTCAAGGCTGGGCTTATTCCGAAGATGCGATTCGTGAGAGTGTGAAGTTTGCCGAATCAAAGGGACGCAAAATAGCAGGTATCGTCATCACCAATCCGGATAACCCAACGGGCTTAACTATTGCCGTTGACAAGCAAGTCTCACTTGCCAAAGCCGCATTGGAAGCGGGCGTCGCGTTCGTGCTCTTCGATTGGATGTACCACTACGTCACCGATGAATCGCCCATGGACTTGAACTCCTTCCTCAAGTTCTTTACCCCCGAAGAACGCAAGCGGATCATGTTCCTCGACGGCATCACGAAGTCACTTGGCGGTTCCAACATCCGCAATTGTCATTTGATCGCGGATGAAGCTGTCATTAAATTCATCACTGCGCGCGGCTCACATGGAGTCATTCCCTCCTTCTTTTCATTAGCTGTTGCGATGGCTGCCTACGAAATGGGATTCGCTGAAGCCGCAAAAACAATCATCGAACCTACCAATGCCAGCCGTGTAGCTTTGAAAGCTTTGTTACTACGAAATGAATTCCAACATATCATCGGCAAAGGCTATTATGCATTTATCAATGTCGCGGACTATATCCAAGCCAAAGGCTGGGCGGACAGTGAACCGCTTGGACAATATCTTGCAGAGAATCACGGCGTGGCGATTGTCCCCGGAGCGTTCTTCTCGCCCTTTGGCAATGACTGGGTTCGCTTCTCGTATGCCACTCCCGCCGAACGAACCGAAGGCGCGTTCAAGAGATTGATGGAAGGCTTGGAGAGTTTGAAGAGGTAATTTCAACTCAAAAAACAGATGGCATTTCTAAAGTTTTCACCAAGATGAAAAGGATTAATCATGAACCGCCGACAACATTCTCATGGTTTGATTATGAAACTATTCAAAATTCTTTTCTCTATTGGTGCTCTTGTATTTTTAATCAGGATATTGCTGTTGATATTTGCGTTTGTCTTTGGCAAAGATAGATTACTGCTTGACGTAATCAAAGTTTCGGTCTCTCTCATATTTGCCGCAGTATTTACGGTCTGCGCATTTCTCATAGCCGCATATTACTTTCCTGACATTGATTTAGATGAAGAAGGTTTGCTGGTTGAATTCCTTTGGAAACGCATACGGGTTTCATGGGATGATGTAATTGAATTGAAGCCCGTATTCATGTATGGCATACCAAGCTTTGGAAGACCTGTTCCTGTTGTTGTTCTTACCAAAAAACTAACTCTTTTTCATCGAGTATATGGATTGCTATATGGATTTTCCACAAAGCCAGCATTTGTCATTCAACCTGCTATTTCAGAATTTGAATTACTTAAAAACGACATCGAAAAACATATCAAACAAAACCGTCGCTCAAAGAAATAATTTCTTTTCATCAAGGATTATTCATGCCCTCACGAAAATTCGCCGACAAATATCTTTTAGCAACCGAACAAGCCGCCAAAGAAAAACCGCAAGGCGGACTCAACGGTTTCGAGCAGGAATGGAATCTGCTCGATGAAGAACTGCGTCCCTTGCTTACAGTGGGCGCGGGACCCAGCCAACAATCCTTTGTGGATTATCTCCGCGCCGAATGTATCTCGCCCTGGCAGGCGCAGTTCAGCCAGCTCGAAGTCTTTCACTGGATGGTTGAATGGGCGACCCGTCCGTATTACACGCCGCGCGGCACGATCTATGAAGCGCGCCTCATGGAGGCTTCGCTCATCAATGCCTTGCATCGTGCTGGTGTGAATTTTGGCGAACGTCTGCATTACTGGCATGGCAATCTTTTATTCCTCACCGATATCGGTCATCATTCCCTGCCCGGCAATTGGAGCATCGCCAAGCGCCGCTATCTCGAAAAGTGCGTTGACCTCTACGGCGATACGCTTGCTACCGCCGGCATTCACAGCAATCTCTCTTTGCCCGATCCGCTCTTTGCGTGGGACTTCATGCATCTCCCCGCCAGCGAGCGCGAGAAGTACGGGCACAGCGGCGCTGTGCCCCAGCACCTTGATGATTTCAAATCCGAATTTTATATTACCGCCACGCGCCTCTTGCGTGCGTTCGCGAGTCTCTTCATTGCGACCGCGGCGTCCACGCCGTTGCAGGCTCAGGTCCGCGGTGGACGCGCTGCCGTCGTCCTCACCGAGCATGATTCGATTCGCAATCTCACTTTTCCAAATCCGCCCGCCATAGATCTCCCTGATCTCTATCGTTCATACAACGATTATTTGCAGATCTCTTACGATCTCGTGCGCCGCGGCGTCCGCTTTGGAAACAACAACTGGACTCCCGTCCGCGCTCGTTCATTTGCGGACCCGGTCGAACGGATCATCTCCACCACCAGCGACGAACTGACGCATCTTTACACCCGCGGCTTGTTCGCTGTTGGTCAAGCGACGCCTCCCGAAGAGATGGCACTGCAGATCGAAAAGCAAAACCTGATGGCGCGTATCAACCTCCCAATGGGACGTGTCGAAGTCCGCGTCGATGACGGTGGTCACAGCCTCGATATTGATATCGCGAATCTGACTCTCAAGCATCTCTTGCTGCTCCGCATTTATTCTGACCCACAATTTGCGCGCGCCTTCCGCTACGACCGCGAAGACATCAGCCGCGCCCGCGTCAACGAGAATCTCGCTGCAAAGTTTAGTCTGCGGGCTGAGATCGAGAATCCGTTTACCGCCAAACCCATCACCATGCGTGAATTCCTCAAGTGGACACTCAATGAAGTGAAACCGCTCGCCGAAGCCTTGAACTTGTGGAAAGATTTAACACCGCTCGTCGAAATGTCCGCAGGCGGACATAACACCGCTGAGAAATTCCGCACGCGTTTGCAAGGTGAGTTAGGCGGTAACAACGAAGTGTCACTAGACGTTTTGAAAGAATTACACTTTGAGCGCGAAGCCCAAGTCAAAAGCGATGTCGAACGCATCGCCTCTGAATATGGTTTGCTCGGTGACGATTCAGCCAAGATCGCCGAATTCCTCCAACGCGGACGTGACGCCGCGCGCCAGATCCAAAATGCACCCATTCAATTCCGAGCAAGGACACAAGCCATGATTGAAATATCGTACCCTGATAAGACCTCCGAAATTCTTGACCTTGCTCAACAGTTGATTCGCATCCCTTCGGTCACGGCTTGTCCCGATGAACGCCTGGATGAAGTCCACCGCGCTGGTTCACTGATCGATGATTACCTCCGCAATGCTGGCTTGGATGTGAAATATTTTGATGGGAAATATCCGGCAGTGTACGCAAAATTCCCCGCGCAGAGCGGAGGCGAAGCCGCAGTCGAAGTGCAGCGCACAGGTGAAATTTTACTAACCGGTCACTTCGATGTCGTAGAACCCGAACCCGACGACTCTCAATTCAATCCACGCATCGAAGGCGATTCCTTGCATGGACGCGGCGCGGCTGATATGAAGACCGTCGTTGCAACATATCTTGTTTGGATGAAGGATATGATGGCAAGCGCCCGTAGGGGCGAAGCATTGCTTCGCCCCTACCCAACCATCTCGTTGCTCCTCGTCGGCAATGAAGAGAATGGTGAAGCCGAAGCTTGGGGCACGCCGCATGTTTTGAAGGAATTAAATCTCATGCCTTCCTTGTTTATTGCTGGCGAACGGACCGGCGAAAAAGGCGACGAACTCTTCGGCGAGATCTGTATAGAGAATCGCGGCGTGATGCGTTTTGACGTGATCGCCCGCGGTGCAAAAGGTCATAGCGGTGTCGCGGGCACTGGTGATTTGAGCGAGAGACTTATCAGCGCGCGTTCTGCCTTGAATGAGATCTTTGCGAAACATCTCACACTCAAAGCTGCGGATGGATGGCAGTCACAGGCGAAATTCCCATTTATCAATGTGGGTACGCCGGGCGTGTATAACGTCACCGCGGCGGAGGGGATTCTCGGTGTAGAGATTCGTCCCATTCCGCAGGATGATGTAATTGGGATGAAGTCCGCGGTTGAGGAATATTGTACAAAAAGCGAACTGGAAGTTCGCTTTATGGTGATGGAAAACGGCGTGGCGTGTGATCCAAATAATCCAGCGTTGAAGGCGTTGATCGAAGCAGTAAAACAGGCGTCGGGTGGTGAAGATGCGCGCATCGGGCGTAAGCTTCCCGGCACCAGTGCAAGATTCGCTCCCAGTGGGCAAGCGGTCGTGTGGGGGCAATCAGGAGTTGGTCCGCATGCAAAAAATGAAGCGCACTTCATCCCCAGCATTGAACCGTATTACAAATCTTTGAACGAGTTGGCGAAGTTGTGGAAATAAATTGTAGGGCGAGATAATATCTCGCCCTACAATGCCTGGTTACCAAATACGTTCATCTTGACATTCAATTGACAAAGCCGCATCCAGATTGAGCGGCGGTGTTCGTGAAAGTTGTAAGACCATGATGCCACGTTGTTCAGGTGTTGGAATCAATCCTTGCTCGTTCCGTCCAGCCAATGGACCGCGCCACGTTTGCCAACTGAGACGCTCGTAGAAAGTTTCCCGTTCGGTCTCCAAACAGCCAATAATATATTCACGATCAATATCACTTGCCAGTTGCCGCATGAGGGCGCTTCCATATCCTTGACCTTGATAAGCTGGTGATGTTGCCACTGCGTCTATATAGGCACTTTTCAATAACGGCTGACCTTCCATTTGTAACCAGCGGGTTGACACCGCGGCATGACTGACCAACTTGTCAGCATGGTAAGCTAGAAAGTGCCAGCCGCCAGTAGGCGCATAAGTAAAGAGGTTTTTGAAGTCCTCTTCTTGATGTGCATCAATACAAACTTGAATGATCTCGGCGCGAGTCCCTGGATTTAAGTCTTCAGTATATGCGGAGGTTATGGTGATTGTTTTCGTCATGGAATAATATGCTGAATATTGCTACACACGCCCGTGAGTGAAAATAAGTTTGTCGCGGTCGATCGGGGAAGGTCCATGAATCGCCAGCATGATCTTGGGACGCGGCTGGTGCCAGGGCTTAAGTTTTACCGCCTCTTGAATCGGATCGCGCGGATCGAAACCAATCGCAATACTTGTAGCTTGCTCTTTTGACAGCCATCGGATCATTTCCCAAACATATTGAGCAGCCTGAAGTTGACCGGGAACATGCCACAAACCAGTGACCGCTGCATCACGGATCACGAAATCGGACGGGAGCAGATGCAGCACACGATTCAAAACTCGTATGGGTGCTGGGACGTTATTAACGGTATCCGATTTTAATAAACCGCGGAACCACACCTGGGCTCCAGCTAATAGATTTCCAGAGTTGTCCACTGCGGCATAGTGGCGATAAAGTTTTTTGCCGCCGGGCGCAATGTCCATTAATCGTGCAATGGAACTCTCGTTCCGGGGCATATAGAAGTTGTAGTCTTTATAGAAGTCATTTTGTTTGGCTGCAAATTCTTCGTACTCATTTGTTTCGAGCTCACGCACGGTGACGCCCGGCAGCGATCTCGGTGGTTGCGACCGTATCGGTACGATGAAAACGTTAAATGGACCAACAAATTCCCAACACCATTTTTTAGCAACCCCCCGCGACGCAAGATTTTCCTGCAGCATGCCTGTCCCGATCACGCATTCATCGCCAAAGGCGTCTCTGGCTTGTTGAACACGCCAATTGGCAATTTGAAATCCCAACCCCTGCCCGCGGAATTCCTCCCGAACTTTGAGATTATCCAGAAAGGCAAGCGGCAGCACTTGTCCATTAAATTGCGCAGTGCCGAACCGCACTGTTCCCATCTCGGCAATGCCAGCATGTCCTGAAGCTTCAACGACCACACCCAAAGTCCGGAATTCTGTTCCAGCGGTAATGGTGGTATATGCGTCGATCAGAAAGCGCGTTGTGAGATCGCCATCGAACTCTGTGTTCAGGTCGACGATGGCGGCGCTATCGGAGGGTTGCATGGCTCGCAGTTTGAAATTTTGATCGGACATAAAAACTCCAGCTACTTCTAAAGTAGAGCCTCGCTACTGTATTTGTGAAGCTAGAACGGCTTCAGCACCATCAATGCCGCAACGATCAGGACGATAGCTTCCTCAACGTAATGAGCCAGTTTGTTCACTTTATCATTCAGCGCAGCATTTAGATCTGGTGAAATTCGTCCTTGTGTGAGCGCGGTTTGCAGTAGCATCTCCACTTTCTTGTTATGGGGAATAAAAATAGACGGGATGAGTACCATCATGACAACGAGCAATAGATTTGAAACCAACAGCCAGTTTTGAGATGAACCTTGCAGAAACCCGAAGATGGGCCACTTTTGCATGACTGCCAAAATGATACCCATAAGAATCATGATATTACTCCACGGGATGACCATTGCGCGATCAATTTGGACTGCTACGCGTGTTAGCGATGCGACTACTTTGACATCGTCACTCTTTTTTGCGAAACCGCGCACCAGTTGCCGCGCGAACATGCCGCCGACAGTGATAGTGACGGCGATAATATGGAGAAACTTGATAATAAGATACCAGTTCATGTTGCCTCTATAAATCCTAACTTCAAGATTCTTTTTCAAGCGCCAACTCGATTGCCTGCTCCATCGTCATAGAGCTTCCTTCTAACCAAAGCGCCGTGAAAACTTTTTCATCCATGTTCGCCTTCAAACTTGAGACCTCGCGCTCGTATTCCACGCGCTCCAACTGCGACATATCGATGTTGATGATCGTGCGCAGTACCTCCGCTGCACCGAGTAATTTGATAGCGCGTTCGGGCTGTTCGTGCGCTTTGGCGATGAAAGCGAAACATTCCAGTTGATTGGCAACCGCGGCGCGGTGACCGAGTCTTTGCCACTCGAGGATGGTCTCGCGATACATGACCGCGGCCTTCTCGTGATTTCCCTCCAGTCGTTCTATGTGTGCTATTTCACTGCGGATCATATTCGAGCGATGATAGTCACCCATGTCGCGAAAGACCGGAAGAAGCGGCATGAATTGGGCACGCGCTTCATCAAAGCGGCCGTTGAAGCGTGCCCCCATCGCCATCGCAAACAAGACCATTGCATGCCCGAAGCGATTCTCGTTGCCCTTCAACGCGGCGAGCGCTTTCGCTGTATATGCCTGGGCTTCTTCACTGTCATTTCCAGCCATGATCATGCGCGAGCCTAACATGCCATACGCCATGCCGATGGCAAATGGGTCGTTTGATTCGTCCACAATACTCATGGCTTCGTGCATGATGGCATCCACATCATCGAAGCGGCCAGACATCATTTTGGAAGATGCTTCGAAAATTAGCACAGTTGCAAGTAATTTTTTATCGCCGAGTTGACGCGCGTAGTCTGCACACGTTGCTGCCGCTGCGCTTGCGTTGAGCATATCGCCCTGACTGAATGCCATGAACGCAATAGATTGCCACGACTTCGCGATTATCGCCAAACGGTCACGCGCCGCATCACCCTCAACCTCGGGCAATCGCTGCACGCGCTCGAGCGCCTCGTGGATCCATTTGATGCCTTCGCTTTCATAGCCGCGCCTGAACCAGAAGTTTGGTAACGCACCCGCCATTCGTAGAACTGCCATCACATTATTATCCAAGCCCCATTCAATTGCAGCACGCAGGTTGTCATATTCGGCTTCGAGGCGGTTAACCCATTTCAATGCCATATTGCCATAGAGCTGTAACTCGGCGTTCTCAGTCAATTGCACATGATATTCGAGATGGCGATTCCGAATCTCTGCCGCTTCGCCTGATTCTAATAATTTATCGCGCGCATATTGGCGGATCGTTTCAAGCAAGCGATAACGTGGCTCGTCGCCTTCCTCGTCCATCGTCACCAATGATTTGTTCACGAGCTGCGGCAGGAGTTCCAATACATCCATGTCGCTGCAAATAAACTCAGTTGCTTCAAAAACCCAACCGCCTGCAAAGACCGACAACCTTCGCAGCATTGCGCATTCAGATTGACTTAAGATGTCATAGCTCCAGTCGATCAGAGCACGCAACGTTTGTTGGCGCGGTAACGCGGTGCGCGAGCCGCCCGTCAATAATTTGAAGCGGTCATCGAGTCGTTTGGCGATTTGTTCAGGTGTGAAGGCACTCACGCGCGAAGCTGCCAACTCTATCGCCAGGGGAATGCCATCGAGACGGGAGCAGATTTGGGCGACGGAAAACGCGTTCTTTTCCGTAAGATCAAATTTGGGATTCGCCGCCCGCGCCCTTTCTACAAACAATTGAATCGACTCGAATCCTGCCAACGCTTCATGCGAAGCCGAAGCCTGATTCGGCAACCGAAGCGACGGCACGCGATAGACAGTTTCTCCGCCGATGCCGAGCGCCTCGCGACTGCTCGCGACGATTTTGAGGTTGGGCGTGTTGTGCAGAAATTCATCCGCCAGTTGCGCGCAGGCTTCAACGAGATGCTCGCAGTTATCGAAGATGAGCAAAAGATTTTTCGCACGCAAGAAATCGAAGACAATATTCTTCAACGACATGCCCATTTGCGCGCGCACACCAAGCACGTTTGCGATGGTTTGCAAAATAAGTTCCGGATCTGCCAAAGGTGCAAGTTCGATAAACCAAACGCCATCTGCGAATAGCGGTAGAACGTCCGCGCCAAGTTGCACCGATAAGCGTGTCTTGCCGGTGCCGCCGGGACCGATCAAGGTTAATAAGCGTGCTGATAAAAGTTTTTCTTTGGCTTCCTTGAGTTCACGCTCGCGGCCGATGAAGGAGGTCAGTTGGGTGGGGAGGTTGTTCGTAGCCATTGCAATGGACGAGAGCGCTGGGAAATCTTTTTGTATACCAGGCGCAACTACCTGGTATATTTTTTCTGTCTGACTTAAGCCTTTGAGATTATGTTCGCCTAAATCAAGAAATGAGATTTCTGCCGATATATGTTCGCGTGCCACTTGCGCTGTGACACCTGAAATCAAGATCTGACCACCATGCCCCGCGGACATGATTCGCGCTGCGCGGTTGAGCGCTTGACCATAGTAATCGCCATCACGTAGTTCGGCTTCGCCAGTATGCAAACCCATGCGGACTTTGATGGGGGGATCAGAGACTAAAGAATTGAGATTGTATTGCGCAGCGATAGCTGCGTTGATCGCGTCAACTGCCGTCGTAAACACCGCATGGACTCCATCCCCAGTGGTCTTAATGATATGCCCGTGATTTGATTCAGTTGCTTCTTTTAAGATAGAATCATGTTTTGCCAATGTGGACTTCATCGCTTCAGGATGCTTTTCCCAAAGCGGGGTTGAGTCGACAATATCGGTGAAGAGAAATGTGACTGTACCGGTGGGGAGATTATTCATACGAATTACCTATAAAACACTGCACGCTCATTAAAGTTTTATGTCTTTTTAGAAATTAAAGTGAAAAAAATCTATTCCAAGTTCTTATCATCCTGTTTCACGTGCTGGCTTCTATTTTCTCACATCGCCCTCATTACATTGGGTAATAAAACTTGCCCCGCCTGCGACTGGCAGGGAGCAGGTCATGGTATAGCCATCATCGAATCGGACAGTTACATCCAGTGTACCGACTGACAGTGCCGATTGATGTGGAAAAAGCACATACGCCACGCCAAAATGGTCTTGCAACGCCGGAACCTGCCTCAACGGCAGGCGAGTCCATACCTCAGGGTCATTGGGCGCGGCTTGAAGTAATTCGTGCAACCGTCTGATCGTGCGCTCAGCAGGCGAGTCCATGCGCCCCAAAACGCCGGGGATCAATCCAACCAGAACCACTGTCAAGATATGCTGCGTTAGACGTTTTCGTCGTAACTCATGTTTTTCTTTGTGTGTGATCTCCAGATGAATTCGGGCGACCCATCTCAATCCCCATGCTCCCAGCATGGCTACGCCGATCAATGGCAAAGTCGTGATGATGGATTGTGCTGTCCCTGTGCTATTTTGAGTATCAGACGATATCAGGAGAATGATCGCCAGCATTACAGTGATGATCACTCCACCGCCCACGATGCCCTCATATTCTTCCGTGAACCAGCCTGCGATGACTCCGCATAAGGCGAATAATGCACTGAACCCGACCCACATACCCAGCATGCGTACCCAGTTCAGTCCTAGTGGCAGATCGGGAAAGGTGTATACGTTGACAAATGAAAACGTCAAGGTGTAGATTGTGGCGACCAATGCGCCGTAGATCGCAGCTGGTAACATCCGCTCACTGCGCTTGAACCAACTTTCTTGTTGGTAAAACTTTTTCAGATTTTCAAACATTTTTTCGACCGTTTTTCATAACTAGAATTTGAAGTGGATAAATATCCGTCCAAAATTTTTGTCGTCCTTTTCAACGCGGTGATAGAGTTTCTTAATGTGTCCCTGATTGAGGAAACGTAGTACCTTCTTCTTGAGTTGTCCGCTGCCTTTGCCGGGGATGATCTCAACCAGTTCGATCTTGCGGTCAATGGCTTCTTCGACGATGCGATTCAGCTCTGAATCAATTTCTTTGCCGCGGTTATAGATTTCGTGTAAGTCTAGTTTAAGTTTTGCCATGCTGTCTCCAGATTTTAGGATCGTTCCAATGCACGGACGGTACGAGTCAGGTGCATTACGCGTTCGCTCAGCAGGAACACGCTCACGCGATGAAAGACATTCGCAACCTCTGGCACATGCGCTTCCATGTTCTTTAGTTCATCAATGGAAAGCGAATAAACGACGGAGTCTTCGTCTGCCACTACGCTGGCGGTGCGACGCGTGCCCAGATAAAAGGCGATCTCGCCGACACTGCGACCACTGTGCATCGTCTCAAGGCGAATGGGCTCCCGGCTCTTTGATTCCAGTTGGGCGGTGACCTGCCCTGAGTGGATGAAGTAGATGTAGTCTGGCGCATCGTCTTCCTGGATCAGATATTCGCCAGCACGGTATTCGCGGCGTTGCAGATAAGGGATAAGTTTTTCGATACCTTCGTCTTTGAAAATGGCTTTCAATTGATCGGCGATGTCCTTTTCGAGTTTCAAGTCTGCGAGGTAGAGGGAGATAATTTCATTTTCACACCATTCCAGGGCGCGGTCGAGATTGGGGAGAAATTTGATCGCCCTGTTCTCATCTTGCGTACGATCTTGTATAAGTTGATTTTTTATGTTTTGACCTACGCCGGCAAAGATCAGAGTGATCTCTTGTTCCTGACTCCACTGGATCATGCGATTGAAACTCAACATGCCTGTCGAATCGATGCCGCTGACCTTTGAAAAATCCAGTAGACAGTATTTTAGGTCATTGTATTTGGGTACTTTAATGCGCTGCCGCAATGTTTCAAAGATGCCATTGGCAGTGCCGAAGAAGATGAAACCTTCCAGCTTCAAGATGTAAAGTTGATCCCCGTGTGTATCGAGTACTTGATTTTCATGCGGCGCACGCGTCACCCGGCTGCGAAACTCGCGCCCGGTGAACGCAAACTTGATCACGCTGACGCGGCTGTAACTTACTGCAAACATTACCACTGCTAGAATAAGTCCAGCGATGATGCCTTGTAAAACTCCGCTGACGGCGAGAATCACCAGGATCGTCACGATCACAAGGAAGTCAATGCGCGAAAATTTAAACCAGGCTTTGTAGACCCAGTCCATCAATAGCTCGATACCGAGGTAGATCAACACTGCTCCAAAAATAAATTTGGGTATGTATAGGATCGCAGATGTGCCAATGAACAACGTCGCCCCGATCATTAAGGCTGTCAAGATGCCAACCATCCGTTTTCCACCGGTCATCATATAATTCAAGCTTGAGAAGCTGATGTCTTGAAAACCAGTCAGTCCGCCAGCCATACCAGCGAAGAGATTGCCGAAGCCTGCCACCATTAACTCACGATTCAAATCAAGATCTTTTTTGATCAGCAATTCGGTGCCGCTGGAATTTAACAAGAGCCCGATCGCGGATATCATGGCGATTGGGAGGATGGTAGGCAATTGCGCCAGGAGCACAGACCAATCAACTTGGGCGAGAAAACTTGGGGCGAGTGGAAATTCCCAAATGGAGGCAGAGGCGAGTGAGTCCAATAACCAGCCTGTGGCGCGCAGATCTGTCAGTGAAAGATTCGTCATCCCTATGTACCCGTAAAACAATAGCGACGCGATCAACATCAAAAGCGGAATCGCATAGGGTTTTCGCACCTTTTCTGAAACGATGCGGTTGATGATTCCAACCGGCAAGCCGGGAAACCATAACATTAAGATATCAGCTCGGAACCAACTCAAGCCGATGGGGATATTTGCTATGAGCCCGATGCCGCCTTGCACTAAAAGCCAACCCGAGCCTGCCAAAAAACCACCAATGACCGGATACGGCAAAAAGCGCACAATGCCGCCGAGTTTAAAATAACCCAGCGTCAATAACAATAAGCCGGTTAATAAGGTAGTGGAAACGATCAAAATGGTGACAGTGGCAAACTGTTTGGTAGTTGCGCCGGAGAGCGTGGCAATGATGCCCGCAGTGATGACTGCCAGCATCGCGCCCGGCGTATCTTGCTCCACGCCAATGGCTCCGGGGTTGGAACTGAAAAAAGCGGCGATGCCGCACAGGAGCGCATCACCGAGAATGATAAAACCCAATGCACGTGGGATCTGACTCGAAAGCTCGCCCGAATACATCAAAGCTGTGAAGGCCAGTACGAAAATGATCTCGAGAATGAAAATAAAAAATGCAGTGAAGAGGCTCAGCCCGAATGAACTGAAGGTAGAGCGACTCACCGAATTCCCGGTTTGATTTTCCGCAGCAGACATTATTGTTCTCCTTGGGAGTTGGCCTTCCCCATGCAATGTGTGTTCGAGGCAGGTTCAGAATAGCTTTTGAAAACTGCTGTTATTCTTTTTTCTTATCTTTCGGCAAAAAATCAAATGGCGGACGTTGATTCAATTTGATCAGGTTCGCGCTCGCATCACTCACATGTAATGCTGTCAATGAACCGGTATCACAGCTCAAGCGTTGAAAATGATCGAGCGGCATGCCCAGGAAATGGGACACCGCCAGTTTGATCGGGTCCGCGTGAAAGACAACAGCCACAATATCTTGTGGCTTGTGATGCTTTTGAATGATTCGTTCCAATGTGCTCACATAACGTGTCTGTGCCTCAGTAAATGATTCGCCGTCCGGGAATCGAAACCGCGATGGCGCACTCTGCACGATCTTCCACATATTGGTAAGCCGCAAGACCTTCAACGATTTTCCTTGCCACTTGCCAATATTGGTATCCATCAAATCGGGTTCTTGGATGATGGTCAGCTTATGAGATACAGCGATTGGATTTGCCGTCTCCATCGCCCGCTCAAGCGGACTCGAATAAAGCGCCTTGATCGGAATCTCTTGCAGCGCTTCGCCCAAAGCCTGAGCCTGCTTTTGTCCCTTTTCATTTAAGTGTACGCCGGAAATTCTGCCTGCCAGCTTGCCAGTCTTGACATAGTCATTTTCGCCGTGGCGGATCAATAATAGTAAAGGCATGTTTAGTTTTCCATCCTAATAATGTATTGGTAAACGCATGACATCCAGATAGGGCGTCATTTCGTCATAGTATTTGCAAAGCGATTCCCAAACTGGTTTATGCGGCATAGATTCAGGATGCAATCTTTTTACTTCCTTGAATGCTTCAAACAAACTCAACCCTTCTTCCTCTTTCAAAGCAGCAGCACAAAATGAACTGGAACGATTGATCCCTGCACCGCAAGCGACCAGAACGCAGTTGCCTTTTGTCTTGTGTTCTCTGATGAAATCAACACCTTGGCGAATATGTTCACTTGAAATTGGTGCAAGATCTTCAACGGGCAAATACAGCGAAACGATATTCGGTTGTTCTACTAATTCGGCAAGCTGCAATATTGCCTGAATATTTTTTAGGTTGAGATATCGTTGGTTCTTTGTGTCGCGATACGCTCCAATAAAGAGCCACGGGCGGATCTCATCCATGTTATTTGATCTTCCTCTTCATCTCCACAATTTGCTCTTCGCTCATATCAGGGATATGTTCGACTTTTGTAATGCCCAGCGCTTTACGTTGAGCTTCGCGCCACATATTCAGGCGTGTAGTCACTTGAGACTCGTAACCCTCTTGAGACGGGGAATAAAAATAAGTACCTAGTAATCTCTTCGGCAAATACTGCTGTGGTGTGAAGTGACCTTCCTCTTCATGTGGATATACATAACCTTTGCCGTGTCCCATTGCGGCGGCATCGCGATTGCCGTCCATCAAGTGGCGCGGCACAGAGACTTGTCCCTCTTCTTCGATCTTTTTCATCGCTTTGAAATATGCCCCCGCACTATTCGACTTGGGAGCCGTAGCGAGATACAGAGTGGCTTCGGCGATGGGGTAGATGCCTTCGGGCAGACCGATAAATTCAAAAGCTTGCATTGCCGACGACGCAACCACGAGTCCCATTGGGTCAGCGAGTCCAATATCTTCACCTGCCAGAATAATTAATCGGCGAATAATGAACTTGGGATCTTCGCCTGCATAGATCATCTTGGCAAGCCAATATAATGCCGCATCTGGGTCGCTTCCGCGCACGGATTTGATGAAAGCGGAGATGGTGTCGTAGTGTGCGTCGCCATCTTTGTCGTAGAGAACTGCGCGACGTTGAATGGATTCTTGTGCAACATCTAGTGTAATATGGATAATGCCTTCAAC
>Ga0137333_1000071_pt1 | contig 23258 bp, 21 predicted proteins | sample EasRivERMLT231_2_FD_102286 | JGI IMG/M metagenome (GOLD analysis project Ga0137333, IMG submission 102286) | Soil microbial communities from meander-bound floodplain in the East River, Colorado, USA - East River MetaG ERMLT231_2 | ecosystem: Environmental > Terrestrial > Soil > Floodplain ... | reverse complement strand
TGCCCGCGTCTTTTCGCACTTCAAGCTGATCGTTGTTCCAGACAGCGATCCCAGCTGAATCATAGCCGCGGTATTCGAGCCTTTTCAGGCCATTGATGATGATCGGTGTCGCGTCACGCGGCCCGATATATCCGACGATTCCACACATAGGGGTTCCTCCGAGAGTAAAAGATTAGATGATTAGAGAGTAGGGACTCATACAAGTCTCTATGCTCTAACCTCAAATGTGCCATTTTTGCAGTTTTACCCACGCAATTACTCACGTGGTGTTATTGCAAAATTGATTTTCGGAGGGAAAGATAAAACGGGTAATGGCGTACCCGAAGGGCTTCCGCTGAACTGTCGATTTTTTCTTTCTGGTGGTTAAGTAAAAACCACCAGAAGATTAACTCCATCCTGCGATGGAGAACCCTTATCCTCGTCATCCTTCTTATTAAAGGATCATGCGCTGTCTTTCCCAAGACAAATTGTCGGTTCACCTCCTTGAGTAAATAAAAGTGCGAGCGAGATTATAACTGATAAATGGCGAGCAGGCTTGGGCCTGGATCGAAGCGAAATGTCCAAGCCTCTGTTCTTATTGGGATAACTGTACTTCGGGCATTGTAACCGCGTCATAATTTTGGTCATCATTGTAGACGATCACAATAGTACCGGAGCCGTCTGCGTCCACTCGATAGCCGATGATCTGGCTGTGAAATCCAGACGGTGAACTGTTTCCGTTGATAACAATCTCAGATGCCGGAGCCAGAATGGTTCCAGTGAAGACAGACGTTGGTCCACCATTTAGTACGACTTTGCTGTCATTTTCCATGGGCAGGTAGAGCAGCAAGCCTTTATAGGGCCCTGTAATCGGAGCTTCCAGGATCAGGTTTGCACTTCCGCCAAAATGGATCTCACCACTTAGTACGATAAAGGTGACACCTTGCCCTGTGATCGTTTCGTTGCCTATGGCTTCGAAACCAGCATTGAGACAATAAACTCCCGGCTCCAATTGAGTGACACCTTCCGGGGGAAATTTTTCCTCCCATGTCCCTGGTGTCATGCTGATGCCATCTTCGTTGATCTGTGCATTTTCTTCACCACAGTCGACATCCGGCATAAAAAATGGAGGTGGGTAGTTCACTGATGATGTTCCGATGGTTACGCCCGGAGTTAGGAGCTGTGGTTTTTGAATGGACGCCCCGCCAACGACCGAGATCTGGTTTGAACCTTGTATGTGGACACTGCCATTGCCCTGTTGCAACAAGGCGCAATCCTCATTGTCAGAATTGATGAAAACGCCGCCGCCTGTTATATCCAGCGTCGTGTTCCCATGGATCCAAAAGGCTTTTTCATTCATGCAATTGCTGGTAGGCGCCAGGCTGATGATTGCCATACCTTGTAGCACTTCTTTAACCTCAGACGGTTTGGAGCGGGCGACTGCCTCAACAGTATTCGTGATCTGTGATGTCCCGATCACTTTTGCGAAATAGGTATTAACATGCGAGGTGATAACAACCTGAATATATTCAATATTCCCAGCAAAGGGACCGCTAGTCGGCGGGCTGTATACGGTTACAACGTTTTTAATACCATCACTGTTATAGCCATTATTGGCGGCGGCGGTCAGTGCGGCCGCCACCCAATCTTGTTCTCCGCGAATGCGAGTTACAGAGGCGGCAAGCGCGGCTGAATCGGCGGCATTTTGAGCTTTGCGACGATCAAGAAAGGCATTGCCGCCATCGATAACCAACCCAAGAATACCAAACAGAACGATAAGCGCTAATGCGATGACTACCAAAGCCTGTCCGCGTTCGTTTTTATGTATAAGCATGTTGTTTTTGTTGTTTCCGTTTCGTACAATTAACCCGGCAGATTGCAGTATGGGGATATGATAAAAACGGGTGACAATCACTTTTGTTTTTGCGATTGTCACCCGTTTCAGTGATCGATCTATTGTATCAGTTCGATCTGCGGAGGTACGGGAGCTTGCCAATTTTGATCTGGATTGTATATGATGGTGGAATTTGACGTACCTGCCAAATCCACGGTGTACCCGATGATCTGACCTTGCAATCCTGATCCGCCGGTACCGCTAACGGTTATTTCTGAACATGGCGCAAGGATGGTTCCCACGAAACCTGATTCTGAATTGCCATTAAGGTTAATGGTGCTAGGACAATTGGTCATGGGTACATAGAACAACAACCCACCCAATTGATTATCTTCAGTTCGAGGTCCAGGAATGCCCTCGAGTTGGACCGTAGCGCCGCCGTTGAACGATATATCGCCACCCTTCATGACAATGAGAACTTCACTGCCAGTGAGTGTATCGCCGCCGTTCACACGGAAATTACCGTCGACACAGTAAACGCCACCGTTCAGGTGCGTTACACCGTTGGGCGGGAATTGACCGGAGTATGTGCCTGGGTTTAGGTTATTACCGTCCTGTGATGTACCGGATGGGCAGACTACATTTGGATAAACAATATTGTCTGGCGGATAATTATATGCTGTAGCATCATCGCTTATGCAGGAAGATGGAATATCCAAGGCACCAGGTGCGGCTTGAATGCCTCCAACTGACTGTAGACACGGGGCTGTCAGTGAAGCGGATCCACTTTGGCTAAAGAAGGCTGCGCTGGCACAAGCTGAATTAACGAAAATGCCGCTTCCGATAACCACGGTATCGTTGGTTCCTTGGGAGGTAACTGCCCTGCAATCAGTAGGGGCAAGCCCAACCACAGCATTGCCTGCAAACATAGGGGACACTATGCCTGGCACAGCGCGCGCCACTGCACTGACCCGGTTGGTCATTTGCGCAATACCGATCACGCGTCCAAAGGTTGTGTCGATATGTGACACGATCTTTACCTGGATGTATTCCGAGTTGCCGGCATAGTTTCCGTCAATGGGTGGGCTGTAAAACGTCACCGTATTTGTTGTACCGTTATTATCATAAGTATTGCTGGCGGCACGAGCCAAACCCTCTGTCTGCCAGTTGCCGCCGCGCGTTTTGGCAAGGGCGGCATCCAGGACTGAAGTATCGGCTGCGTTTTGGGCATGGCGGCGGTCTGAAAAGACTCTGCTGCCGTCAATGGATAGTGCGGCAAAGCCGAACAGGACCACTGCCGCGAGGGCGATGATCACAAGCGCTTGACCACGTTCTTTGAATTGGATTTGTTTTTTCATACTTTCTCCTAATAACTTGCATTTATGGACAAACAGGTGACAGAATCGTATCTGTCACAGTAGCATTAAGCGGGATTGTGGGGCCAACAACCGCGGACATAAATGGCATAAAGACCGAGTGAGGATATTCAAGTCTCACTTGGATGCCGTTGCCTTCACAAGGGCCAGCCCCAATAATGGTAATAGTAGGTGTCAGGGTGGTGAGATCAACTGGCGAATCAGATGCGCCTTGTACGCGCGCAATGATCCCGGCAGAATCCGACGGATTCATCGAGCCGTATAATGCGCCTTCCTGAACAGCATCACGTAATTGTACGAATTGAAAGAATGCCATCCCAAATTCAACTGCTCCGGAGAGGAGGAGCAACAGGAGGACAAGGCTTATCGAAAGTTCTACCAGGCTTTGACCGCGTTCGTTTTTTATCTTTTTCATGGTTGCTCTTTTCATAATCTCATTATGACTGAATTGGGTTGCCTTCACAGCCGGGTGTTGAAAGATTGATATAAATGTTTTCAGTTCCGTCAAAGTTATCGTAGGATTGGTGGAATGTAAAAGTGATGGTCACTGTAGTGTTGGGCGGAATGATCGCCGGATTAGTGAAGGGCATTGTTGATACATTAATGGAGTTCCCTGTCCAGATGATAGTGCCTCCGACATTTATAGTTTGGAGACTTAGTGTTTTATCACTCCCGGTCTGATGTCCTTTATCGTCATTCCAGGTCACTGTCCCGGCGCCGGTTGTTAGCGGGAAGTTCCATGGGTTGGTGATTGTCATACTCATCGTGTTGCCTGTTTTGGTTATGGGTCCATGAGTAATACCAATACAACTTGGTACTGGCGTGGCATTAGGAGTGAAGGTAGCTGTAATGGTTGGCGTCAATGATGGCGGCGGTGTCAGTGTTATGGTAGGTGTATTGCTGGGTGTGTAGCTCAAGGCTGGTGTGACTGTTACCGTTGACGTGTTCGTGGCAGTTGGGGTGTGAGTAGGCGAAGGGGTAGGTGACGGCGTATCTGTAGGCGTGCTGGCGATAAAGGTCACCGGAGGAGCAGTCACTTGAATAGAGACACTTACCAATATGGTGCGTGAACTGGTAGCGGTAATGTCTCTATTTATGAAGGGGAGCAATTTTGGAACAAGCGGCGTAAAATGTTCAGTCACAGTCACAGAAACACGGCTGGTGTTGTTTGTTTTTGGTATGAATGTATTATCGGTGGATGGGTTTGTACAATATTCGTTTGGTGCAAAGCCAGGACCATCATCCCATCTGATGGTGATAGTATCAAATGCACCAAGAAAACCAGTCTTTTGTGCAGCCTCACGAATACCGTCACAATCCTGGTAGCGAGGTTCACTTGCATTTCCGGTGCCGTTGCCTATACCTGTCGCAGAGCCATACCGAACTGCCTGTCGGCTGGCGGTAACGACGGTGGAGTATAGGAATAATAATCGCCCAGCTTCCAGGATGCCATATAGCAAGACAAGTAGCACGGGCAGAGCAATGGCAAATTCCACCATTGCCTGAGCATTACTCTTTTTGGAATTTAGTTTCTTCAATTTCATGGGTATAAATCCTGTTCTCTAATAAATCTATCTTTAGTTTACTGGTCAACTTGTGTAGTCCAATGAGACATTCGTACTAAAAGTATACCGACAGTTTTGCAAATCAAAAAAACAGTATAGAAAATGCGGCAATGATGAAATAGGGACCGTAGGGGATAAAGGTCATCAGAGCATCCTTTGAATATCTGCGCTGGATAAGAAGAGCGAGAAGCAGAATTATGCTGACGACCCCTCCCATCAACACCCCGTAGAACAACACTGCTGTCACTGCAGGTCCTACCATAAGTCCCAGCACACCAAGCAAATAAACGTCGCCACCGCCAAGCGCCTCTTCATCATCGTCAGGCTGGCCAGCGGCTTGCATTTTGTGTGCTCGGTACCTTGCGACCAGCGCACCGAGTTGATAGAGTAGGAACATAATTCCAAACCCAATTAACCCTCCCAAAAGGGATTGACCTACACTTACAAGTACGGTGTATTTTTTGCTATATAAAATTGTTCCAACAATTACACCAAGAACTGCGCCAACCAAACTAGTGGGATGCAGAATCAAGCGATGCTCCAAATCGATGATAGTTATTATGCCAAAGTAGGTTAGGATGATCATGCCGAGGGGAAAATCAAGCCGTTCGGATGGAAACAGCCAGAAGTAGATAAAAGAAGCGACTGCCAGAATTTGTACCAACCAGGTCCGCAGACTTCGACCTTTTCCGCAGGAACGGCATGCACGCAGAGTCAAATAGTCTACCCACGAAAAAGAGGCCTGACAGTAATGGCATACAGGGCGGCTAAAACGACGGGTATGCGGCAGAACATCTGAGGCATAATTCACGAAATACCCAGCCAGCCAGCCAAAAACAAGGGGAAAAAGTAATGATATATCCATTACTATCATTATATTCTAATCATGGGTACTATTGTTCAACTGTAACGCCGTGTAAGTCAATTGTAATGTGCTTGCCGAAGCGCATAATCTGTCTTACAATCTCGGCGATATTTCCCTGGAGATGAATATGGAAAAATTTGTGATTGAAGGTGGGGTTCCGTTGAACGGCGAGGTAACCCCTGGTGGCAACAAAAACGCTGCGCTCCCGCTAATTGCCGCTTGTCTGTTGACAGACGAGCCAATCGTTCTACGGAACCTGCCGCAGATTAAAGACGTGGGGGTGATGAGACAACTTATTGAAAGCCTGGGATCTCAGGTCGAAGATCTGGATGACACTTCGTGGCGCATCACTTCCCGCGACCTTGAGCCTGCTGACCTCGACCCAGACCTTTGCCGCCGCATTCGTGCTTCCATTTTGTTGGCGGGTCCCATGGCGGCGCGGATTGGCAAGTTTAAATTGTCGCCCCCTGGTGGCGATGTGATCGGGCGACGCAGGCTGGATACGCATATCCTTGCCTTGCGTGCCTTAGGCGCTGAAGTGGAATATGACCGCGGCTTTATGTTCAATGCCAATGGGCTGCGTGGTGCAGATATTCTCCTGGATGAAGCCAGCGTGACCGCAACCGAAAATGCGATCATGGCGGCAGTTCGGGCAAAAGGAGAAACAGTTCTCCGCAATGCCGCATCGGAACCGCATGTGCAGGATCTATGTCACTTTTTAAATGGGCTCGGGGCACAGATCGAAGAGATCGGCTCAAATACCCTGCGTATTCAAGGGGTGCAAAAATTGCACGGCGGCGAATTCACGATCGGACCTGATTATTTGGAAGTGATGAGTTATGTTGGTGCGGCTGCCGTAACGCACGGAACTGTCCGTGTGAAAAATGCCGGGGTCAAGAACCTGCAAATGATCGCACATATCTTTGAGCGGATGGGGGTGCGGTGGCAGGTGGAAGGTGATGACTTGATCGTCCCGGCGAATCAGGAGATGAAAGTGATTCCCGATTTGGATGGCGCGATCCCCGAAATCAAGACCAATGTGTGGCCCGCATTTCCCACGGATCTGATCAGTATCGCCATTACCGTGGCAACTCAGGCAACGGGTTCCATCATGTTCCATGATTGGATGTTCTCGGGCCGTATGTACTTTACCGATAAGCTCGTGGGCATGGGCGCCAAGGTAATTTTGTGTGACCCGTATCGGTGTTTGATCCAGGGACCGAATCAACTATATGGTGAGAATCTCGAAAGCCCGGATATTCGCGCTGGTATGTCCATGTTGATCGCGGCGCTTGCTGCAAAGGGCAAATCCACCATGCGGAATATTGGACAGATCGAACGTGGGTATCACGATGTAGATGGAAAATTGCGTGCGTTGGGTGCAAATATCGAACGCGTGAAGGAATAATCGTGTTGTTCAGAATCTTACTAAACAGAAACCTTGGGAATACTTTTCGCTGATAGAATTTTGAGTAATGAATAATCAAGACAGGTTGTCTTGATGGTAGAAAGAATTCTCAAGCGAGGAAATTAGATAAATTATGGCTTCGAATGGAAATGCAAAACATGTAAAAGTATTGGTCCTGGGGTCGGGACCAACAGGTTATGCAGCAGCCTTATATGCCGCGCGTGCAGAACTTCAACCTGTCGTGTTGACGGGGATGCAACTGGGCGGTCAGGCCGCTTTGACGTATACGATCGAGAACTATCCCGGTTTCCCTGATGGCGTGGGCGGGGCGCAGTTAGGTGAGTTGTTCCAAAAGCAGGCGGAACATTTTGGTGCGGTGACGGAGTTTGACTCGGCGAATGATGTGGATCTGTCCCAACATCCATTCAAAGTGACAACCGACAGTGGTGAATATCTTGCGGACACTTTGATCGTTGGTACTGGTGCCAGCCCGACGCATCTTAACATCCCTGGTGAAGTGGAGTTGACGGGACGTGGCGTTTCTTATTGTGCAACTTGTGATGGCTGGTTCTTCAAAGACAAGAAAGTCGTCGTGGTGGGTGGCGGAGATAGCGCGCTTGAAGAAGCTTTGTTCATCACGCGGTATGCAACCTCTGTGACCATTGTCCATCGTCGTGATGAATTTCGCGCAGGCGCGATCTTGCAGAAGCGCGCCATGGAACATCCAAAGATTGACTTTATCTTGAATACAGTGGTCACCGAAGTAGTTGGCACCGACAAGATGGAAGCCTTGAAGCTCAAGAACGTAAAGACCGGAGATGAGACGATCTATGAAGCAGATGGCTTGTTCATCTTTATTGGTCACATTCCAAATACGCAAATGTTCAAAGAAAAATTGAACATGAGCGACTTGGGCTATATCATCATCAACGATAAAATGGAAACGAGCGTGCCAGGCGTATTCGCAGCTGGTGAGGCGGCGGATCCACATTTTCGGCAGGTGGTCACCTCGGCGGGGATGGGTGCTGCGGCGGCTATTCAGGCGACACGCTTCCTCGAAGCAGAATCAGAATAAATTAAGGAATGAGGCGGACAGGGCTTCCAGGTTTTGGAAGCCCTGTTTCTCGTCTATCAGTCACGCAAAAGAAATGACAAATTGTACTTATATGCCCGTATTTTTCGGATAAAATTTACAAATACCGAATTTTGGAGGACCTATGAATAAAATTTCCATCATCGGCGCAGGGATGACCGGCGCCACCGCTACACACTGGCTGGCTGAACGTGAGCTGGCTGACTTGGTTCTGGTAGATATTGTGGAAGGTATGCCGCAAGGCAAGGCGCTCGACCTGTTGCAGGCAATGCCTATTATTGCCAAGGATGTAAATGTGGTCGGCTCGAACGATTATGCCGCCACCAAAGGTTCGGATATCATCATTATCACAGCCGGTCTGCCGCGCAAGCCTGGTATGAGCCGCGATGATCTGTTGAAGACCAATGCCGAGATCGTTGGCAAAGCAGCCACTGAGACATTGAAACATTCACCGGATGCGATCTACATAGTATTGACCAACCCGTTGGATACGATGGCGTATCTCACCATGAAAATGACTGGTCTGCCGCGCGAACGTGTGATCGGTCAGGCTGGAATTTTGGACTCAGCCCGGATGCGCGCCTTTGTTGCGTTGGAAACTGGCGTGAGCGTCGAAAATATTGATTGTTATGTATTGGGTGGACACGGTGATGAAATGGTTCCGCTGACTCGACATTCAAACATTGCGGGTATTCCTCTGCGCGATTATTTGTCCGCCGATAAATTGGAAGCGATCGTCAACCGCACCCGCAAGGGCGGCGGCGAGATTGTCAACCTGTTGAAGACCGGCTCCGCGTTCTATGCGCCTTCCGCGGCTTGTGTACAAATGGCGGAAGCGATCCTCAAGAACAAGAACTTAATTGTGCCCTGTGCAGCCTATATGAATGGGGAATACGGTTTGAATGACATGTACTTTGGCGTGCCTGTGATGCTCGGACGCAATGGCATGGAAAAGATCATTGAATATAAGTTTGATGATGAAGAAAAAGCGATGTTCGAAAAATCTGCGGCATCTGTCAAAGAGACGCACGAGGCGTTGAAGAGTTTGGTAAAACTATAAACGGTACATACTCAAGGTCGAACGTCAAAGCTGGCGCTCGACCTTGAATTTTGAAAAGACTTTTATTTCAAAGGAGAGTTTCCAATGATATTACATGAAAAGATTTCCGCTCAGTTACCTGCCTGGCGCGAACGCATGAAGTCGCTTGCCAAGGAACATGCCGATGTAGTGGTTGACCACGTCACCGTGGGACAGATCGTCGGTGGTATGCGCGACATCAAGTCTTTGTTGACCGATGTTTCGTTTGTGGACCCGGCTGAGGGCATTCGCTTTCGCGGCATGTCCATCCCTGAGGTATTGAAGAAACTGCCGAAAGCCCGCGGCGGCAAAATGCCCTTGGTGGGTGGCTTGTATTACCTGTTGATGATCGGCGAAGTGCCGACCAAAGAACAAGCCATGGAAGTGGAAGCTGAATGGGCGAAACGCTCAGATGTGCCCGATTATGTGTTCAAAATGCTCAAATCCATGCCGAAAGAAACACACCCGATGACGCTCTTCTCACAGGCTGTGTTGTCTCTGCAAAACGGTTCGGTGTTTGCGAGCAAATATCACAGCATGAAAAAAGATGCGTATTGGGAAGCCGCTCTGGAAGACAGCCTGAACCTGACTGCAAAACTTCCATTGATCGCCGCGTATATCTACCGCATGAAATATTTTGGTGAAAGCAAGAAACCGAAGTTCAATGCCAAGCAGGATTATGGCATGAACTTTGCGCGCATGATGAAAGTCTCGGACAAAAAAGGCTACGCCGAACTTGCCCGCTTGTACTTCATCCTGCACTCCGATCACGAGTCTGGAAACGCTTCCGCTCATGCCATGCATTTGGCTGGTTCCACACTTTCGGATGCCTTCTACTCCTTCTCAGCCTCGCTGAATGCCCTGGCTGGTCCCTTGCATGGATTGGCGAATCAAGAGTGTCTTGGTTGGTTGATCGATGTCAAAACCAAATTTGGCGGCGTGCCATCGCGTGAGGAATTGTATAAATTCTCCTGGGATACCCTCAACAGCGGACATGTGATCCCGGGCTATGGACATGCCGTTCTGCGTGTGCCCGATCCTCGCTTCACGGCGCAAATGGAATTTGCCAAGAAACGCTTCCCCGATGATGACCTCATCCGCCTTGCGGATATGGTCTTCGATGTGGTACCTGCGGTTCTCAAAGAACAGGGCAAAGCCAAGAACCCCGCCCCGAACGTGGACGCCATCAGCGGCACGCTTCAGTATTATTATGGTGTCCGTGATTTTGATTTCTACACTGTATTGTTCGGTGTCGGTCGCGCCCTCGGTGTGACCGCCAACTACGTGTGGGCGCGCGCCCTCGGCTGGCCCATCGAACGCCCGAAGTCATTGACGACGAAGATGCTGGAAGACGTGGTTGCCAAAGTTGCGCAACCTGCACAGTAAACAAAAATTTGTATCAAAAAAGCGACACAATGACTGTGTCGCTTTTTTGTTGTTTGTATTTTGGTTGATATAAGGCGAACTCGTTTATTTGCAGAAAAAAAATGTTAAGGTGCTTTGGATTTTATTCCCTGATACGAGGAGAATAGAAGCGCGCCCTATAATCTATCAAGTCTGTATTGCCGTTTGCAACATAATCGCCATTTTGAGACGAGCTGCTACCCTGGTTGTAACCGAAGACAAAATATCGCTTATGAGGAATAATACTTTAGCATGTTGAAGGCGTATTTTGATAGACCAATAATTTCGATAAGCAGAGTAAAACCTAAAAATAAGGGACGGAAAACAACCCAATCTGGGAGATACTTAGTCATCGCAATGTGAATCATAAATAAGAAACCACCTAGCTAGGATGTTTGTTGGACTAGATAATGCGGTTTGGTTCGTCAATTTCAGAATCTACTCGAATGGCAATTCTGTATACCGATTTGATGGAAACAAATGGTCGTATTTTGACGCTATTTCCGGTCAATCTTCTTTTATTGATAAAATTATTTTTGCACCAGACGGCGCAGCGTGGTTCACAAGTTATTCTGAATGGGCACGGTATAAACCATGATATAACACGATATAAAAGGAATCTTATGAAAACAGCATTGCTTATCATTGACATACAAAAAGATTATTTCGAAGGCGGCAAGTATCCGCTGGTGAATCCGTTGGAAGCGGCGAAGAACGCGTACATGTTGTTGCAGTGTTTTCGTGAACACAACGGGCAGCACATCCACATTCAACATATTTCATTGAAACCGGATGCCGCCTTTTTTGTCAAAGGCGATAGCGGTTCAGATATTCACGACTCAGTGGCACACTTTGAGCATGAGCCGATTGTGTACAAGCATTACCCAAACTCATTCCGCGAAACGAATCTGCTTGAGCTGTTGAAAGAGTGGGGCGTGGAACGCGTGGTCATTTGCGGCATGATGACACATATGTGTGTGGATGCGACTGCACGTGCCGCGGGAGATCTTGGGTTTCAAGTGATCGTGGCTGAAGATGCCTGCGCGACACGCGATCTGAAATATGGTGAGACAACGATTCCCGCGGAGCATGTCCATAAGGCGTTTTTGGCGGCGTTGGGTTCCTATGGCAAAGTGATGAAGTCAGAGGATGTTATTGCATTGCTTGCGGCGGAGATGGCAAAATGACCGTGCTTGATCCTGAAAAACAAAAACAAGCCAAAGCATATGCCCGCATCCGTCGCCGCTTGTGGGTGGTGGATACGCTCTTCAGCACACTTTATTTTCTGGCATGGATACTTCTGGGCTGGGCGATTTCCCTACGCGCGGCATTATCAAACATAACAACCAATGAGTGGTTGCTTGTCCCGCTGTTTGTCGCTGTGTTCGGCGGCATTTATTTCCTACTGAATCTGCCGCTTGGTTATTACAGCGGATTTGTCCTGCCGCATCGTTTTGGTCAATCGAATCAGACGCTCAAAGATTGGATCACTGACCAGCTCAAAGGACTGGCGGTCGGGGCGCCCCTTGGCTTGATCCTGCTCGAATTGCTTTATCTTGCCCTGCGCGTGACTGGCGATCTTTGGTGGCTCTGGGCGGCGGGCGGACTCTTGGTCTTCAATGTTTTGCTCATTAACCTTGCGCCGATCCTGATCATGCCGTTGTTCAATAAATACGTCCCATTGGATGATGAACATAAAGAGCTGGCTGAGCGCTTGCTGAAACTTGCTGAACGTGCCAAAACAAAAGTCCGCGGCGTGTTTAAGTTTGATATGTCCAAGCGGACGAAATCTGCGAATGCAGCATTGACCGGAATTGGTAATACGCGGCGTATTGTTTTAGGCGATACGTTGATCAATGAATTTTCAACGGACGAGATCGAAACCGTGTTGGCACATGAGTTGGGTCATCACGTCCATCGCGATATTCCGGTACTGGTCACGTTTGGGATTCTGAGCACGACGCTTGGGTTGTATCTCGCGTCATTAGGGTTGAATTGGGCGATCGGCACGTTTGGCTTTACATCCCCGGCGGACGTGGCTGCGCTGCCTGCGTTAGGTCTGATCTTTGGGATTTACGATTTCTTCACCATGCCTTTGAACAACGCCATCTCGCGCTGGAGGGAGAATATGGCTGACGATTATGCGTTGCAGGCTACGGGTAAGCATGCAGCGTTCGCGTCCGCTTTTACGCGGTTGGCGAATCAAAACCTGGGCGAAGTCGATCCTGAAAGTTGGGTGGTGTTCATGTTCTATTCACATCCCCCGCTGGGTGCAAGAATCGAAAAAGCAAGGCGCTGGAAGACTGCCTAATTAAGCTGTGACCAGTGTTTCTTTTGCAGAAGGATGGGGATGATGATGATCGCGGCAATTGCGAAGCTCATCAAAGTAATGCCATCTGTGGAACCGATCTCTGAGCGATCTTCCTGTGATTCAGGCGTGGCGGTTGTTTGAAAGAACAAAGCTGCGCCAGTGTTTCCAGTCAATGTAGCAGACTGGGCTGAGATGGATCGGCTGAATGCAACACTAAACAGCACCAGAAATAAACTGATGATCAAGATGATCGATGGGCGGATAGATCTTTTCATACGGTCTGCAAAGTATAACATGCGTGCTGTGTACGCGTATGTACTTGACTCTTCTTTTGCAGTATAATCCCGCCCACACGGATAGGATTTATCCTTGATGTGTACCAACGGGAGCCCGAGAATTATTGTTGATTCGTTGTGTTGACTCGTCCTAATTTTTACAGCAGTGTGATTGGGACGAGTTTTTATGTGTAGTGACTCATGATTAACTCCAGGTATTTGTTCCATAGCATTTTTTACAAAGTAATTGAAAAAGGAAAAAATTGGCGACCTTTTGCGCGTGCTTGCTTGTTGCCAGTTATTTTGAAGTAAAGTTTACAAACCGGACTTGATTTAGTATAATTTCGTGCATTATTTCACGAATAAAACTTGTCATAGGAGCATGCATGATCAAGAAATTCTTTGAATGGGTGATAAGTCCGATGGGACGTGTGGCAGCCCTCATCGGGGCATTGGCTTTGTTCAGCCTTGCCGCGTATGGTATTTCTGAGTCTCAAAAATCACCCGAACAACCAATTCAGTTCCCGCACAATTTGCATGTAGGGTTTGGAATCCAATGTTTATATTGCCATCCGGGGGCGTTACGTGGACCTTCTCCCGGCTTGCCGACCCAAAATAAATGCTGGGGGTGTCATCAACAAATTGCCAAAACTAGAGACCCCAATTTCCCTGAACTCTCAGTGAAACTGGTTGGGTTTGTTGAGCGTAATGAACCCATCCCATGGGTACCTGTTGCGCAGGTGCCGGATTTTGTGCATTTCACGCATCGCCCGCATATTGCAGCAGGTGTGAACTGTGAAGATTGCCATGGTGATATGACCAAGGTGACCATTGCTGAGAATCCCCAGGTGATGAATATGGGTTGGTGTCTCAACTGTCATAAACAAAAAGCCGGTGACGATGAAGAGAAGCTGATCAAACTCACCGATTGCGGAACCTGTCATTATTAATCCGGGTAAAGAGGCATAGACTATGAGCGAAAAAATTTCCCGGCGTGATTTTCTAAAACTTGCCAGTGTAGGTGCGGCGACCACTGCGGTATTGACCGGTTGTGGTCCGGCTTCACGTTATGTTGAACGTGAACCATATATGAAGATGCCTGAATATTCCTACAATGGTTTGAGTACATATTACGCCACAACGTGCCGCGAGTGTGCGGCGGGCTGCGGACTCATCGTCCGTACCATGCAGGGACGTGCGATCAAAGTGGAAGGCAACCCGAGCAACCCTGTCAATCTTGGCAAGACATGCGCGCGCGGTCAAGCCACCTTGCAGGGTCTGTATAATCCTGATCGTGTGACAGACCCATATAAAGCTACACGAGGACAACCGCTGAGCCGGGAATCTGGTAATGTGCTTGATTGGGATGCCGCAATAAAAGTCGTTTCCGATGCGCTTGCAAACAACCAAGCCTCTGAGATCGCATTTCTTATGGGCACAGGTTCTGATCATCTCTTTGACCTTGTCTCTGATCTAACCAATGCGATCGGCGCGCCCGCTCCAGTACGCTTCGGCGCGTTGAGCATGTTCGAATCACGTGCCACATTGAGCAAGGCGGCTGAGAATTTGCTTGGTCAATCAGCCATGCCGTTCTTTGATCTCGCCAATGCGGATGTTGTCCTGTCGTTCGGTGCGAACTTCCTCGAGACTTGGCTTTCACCAGTTGCTTATACCCGCGGCTTTGCAAAAATGCGTCGCGGTAACCCCAAACAACGCGGCTACTTCATCCACTTTGAAGCACGGATGTCCCAAACCGCCTCCAAAGCGGATAAGTGGATTCCGCTTCTCCCCGGGACCGAGGGGCTGGTCGCGCTTGCAATAGGCAGACTCGTGGCTGGAGCAAAGGGCGGCGCAATGCCGCAAGCGTTTGCTTCGGTTGACCCGCTTGAAGTTGCTTCCACTGCTGGTGTGAAATTGGAAACATTGGAACACATCGCGCAAATGATCGTTGAAGCACGGAGCCCGCTTGCCATCCCCGGCGGTGCCGCACTCGGTCAGAGCAATGGACTTTCCAGTGCTGAAGCTGTCCTGGCATTGAATGCGCTGACGGATAATTTTGGCAAACCCGGCGGCGTCTTTGTATCTCCGCTTTCCCCAAATGAGGATACGTATCATCGTCCCGCCAGTGCGCAGGAAATGACCGAGTTCATCGCGAAGATGAAGAGCGGCGGCATCAAAGTTTTATTCATTCACGGGGTCAACCCGATCTTTGAGTTGCCCAAGTCATTTGGTTTTGCAGAAGCCCTTGAGTCTGTTTCGCAAGTGATCTCATTTGCGACCTTCCCTGATGAAACAGCGATCGCATCTGATTACATCTTCCCTGACCATCATGGACTTGAATCCTGGGGCTATCAACGTGTAGCGACGGGAACAACGCAGTCTGTGCTTTCTGGTTTACAGCCGGCAGTTTCAGGTGTGTACGATCCAAACACAAATGAATTACTATACAACGCCCGCGGCACTGCGGATGTGTTGATCGCCGCCGCGCAGTTGGCTGGCGGTAAATCTGCAGAGTCCCTGCCGTTTAAGGATGAAGTTGAATTCATTCAAAGCAAACTTGCCAACCTCATCGGCGAAACGGACGGTTCTTTTGTTGCGCCAGAGATCAATACATTCTCCGCTTACTTCCAACAACACGGCGGCTGGTGGAAAAAGACTGCTGAACTTGCGGCTCCCTCTGCTTCGAGCGCGTTAGGCAAAGGCGTGAAGATGGAAGTAGCTCAATTTGCAGGGGAAGGCGAGTTCTTCTTCCTCCCATTCGTTTCACCGACATTGGCTGAAGCTGGCGCGAATAAACCCTGGTTGCAGGAATTGCCCGATCCAACAACGACTATCATGTGGAATACGTGGGTTGAAATGAATCCCGAAACTGCACATGAACTGGGCGTGACCAACGATGATGTTGTTGAGATCACGAGTGAGGCTGGGATGGTGAAAGCGGCTGTTTATTTGTATCCAGCCATTCATCCCGGCGTGATCGCGATGCCCTTTGGTCAGGGTCATACCGCGTATGGTAGATACGCCACTTCGCTGGGCACAAGCGAGAAATTCATGGAGTTAGTTCCCACCTCTCAATATGTGAATGGCGGGAAGGTTTCTCCACGCGGCGCAAATCCTGCAGATGTTTTGGGCGCGCATTTCAATGCAGCAGGCGATCTTGCTTTTGCAGGTATGAAGGTCGAAGTGAAAAAGACCGGCGAAACACAAGCCTTATCCCGCCTTGAAAGCCGTATCGGCGTCTATGGTGAGGGCATGGGCGAAGAGCATTAGAGGAGCGAAGTATGAGTAACCAAATGGTTGACCTTAATCGAGTCGGCGCAAAAGGCGCGATCGCGGAGGCGGCGGAGGGCAAGTGGGGCATGGTCATTGATCGTGACCTGTGCACCGGTTGTCAGGCGTGTGTTGCGGCGTGTGCGATGGAGAATAACCTTTCGTTCGTCGGTGAGGAAGATGCCGGTTATGGACGCGCCCAGCACTGGATCCGCATCGAACGTTTATGGGAGGGTGAGTACCCTGAAGTGAAAATGGATGGTGGTTTCCAGCCGATGTTATGTCAGCAATGTGGACATGCTCCCTGTGAACCCGTCTGCCCGGTGTTTGCCACGCCGCATAGCGAAGCAGAACAAATTAATCTTCAAGTATATAACCGCTGTATTGGTACGCGTTATTGCGCGAACAACTGTCCGTATCAGGTGCGCTCCTTCAACTGGCGTGATTATCATATTCAACCATTCCATGCGAATTTGGTTAACGGGCAGCTTGTTTTCCCGCTTCACAACCAATTCAATCCCGATGTGACCGTGCGTCGTCGCGGTGTGATGGAGAAATGTACGTTCTGCATCCAGCGTATTCACAGCGCGCAAGACAAGGCAAAATCCGAAGGGCGCGAAGTGGAAGATGGTGAATTTACAACCGCTTGCGCGCAAGCCTGCCCTGCCAGCGCGATCACTTTTGGACGCATGGATAGCCACGAGTCGTTGGTGAGTCAATTGGCGCACCTCAATCGTGGTGAACAGCACCTTGCTGAGCTTAATACTCTGCCGCGCGTCACCTATTTGAAGGAAGGTTAGATATGGCTGTTGTATCCAAGCATTATTCCGGCGTCGGAAAGGCGCACGAAGCTCCTCACGAGGAAGAACACGATCCGCGCGAGCAGTTGATGTACGATCCGCTACCGCGTGGTGTGATGAATGATATGGTTATGGAATCCATGACCACCACCTCGTGGAAGTTTTGGGCAGTTTTCGGAGTTCTATCGGTCCTCGTAGCTGTCTGCTTCTTTTATGCCTGGGGCTTCATGATCTCTGAAGGTTTGTATATAGCTGGCGTTATGCGCCCAGCCTATTGGGGCGTCTTTCTTGTTAACACCGTTTTCTGGATCGGCATCAGCCACGCGGGCACCTTTATCTCCGCGATCCTGCGCGTTTTCAAAGCGGAATTCAGACGTCCGTTCACACGTGCCGCAGAGTTGATGACCACCTTCGGCCTGATCCAGGCTGGAGCCAGCATCTTCATGCACATGGGGCGCGTCTGGCTCTTTTATTGGATGCTTCCGGTTCCTAATGCGCGGCAATTATGGCCCAACTTCCACTCACCACTGATGTGGGACTTGCTCGCTATTACAACTTATGTGCTGGGCAGTACCATGTATTTGTTCCTGCCACTCATCCCTGATCTGGCCATGGCGCGTGATCGCTCTACCGGCTGGCGCAAAACATTTTTCAAGGTATTGGCATTGGGCTTCCGTGGAACCGAAGGCGAATGGCGTCACCTGACAACCGCCATGAACATCTTTGCTTTCGCCATCATCCCTGTTATGTTCTCGGTACACACCATCGTTTCGTGGGACTTTGCCATGGCGATGCGCCCGGGTTGGTCATCGTCTGTATTCGGTCCCTACTTCGTTGTTGGTGCGTTGCATTCCGGTATGGGAGCCGTAGCGGTTGTGTTGGTCATCATGCGCGCGACCATGAAGCACATGGATTATTTCATCCGCAAGGAACATTTTGACGGTCTTGGTAAGCTGATGATGATCGTTTCGTTTGCCTATGCCTACTTCTTCTTCAACGACTATATCGTTCAGTGGTACGGCGGCGATAAATGGACCGACCTCCTCTTGCATTGGTTGGAAGAAGGTCCCATGGCATGGATGTTCTACCTATTGATCTTGTTTAATATCGTAATTCCCTTTCTCACGCTTTGGAATAAAAAAATACGCACCACGCCGTGGTTACTTGCTTTGATTGGCACGCTCATTAACGTAGGTATGTACTACGAACGCTACTTGATCGTGCCGGTCATGCTGACGATCAACCGCATGCCTTTCACCTGGAAACTTTATTTCCCGCGTGTTGAAGTCTTTCTGACCATCGGAACGTTTTCGTTGTTCATTTGGTTGTACATGCTCGCCTCCCGTCTCATCCCATTAATTCCGGTTTGGGAAGTGCAGGAAGGACAAATGGTGCATAGCCTGCGCAAAGTTGGTAAAACGCAGGTGCCGACTGTCAGTGAGTTTGAATAAATGGAGCAGAACATGTCTGATACGACTCTATTAGCCCTTTTCCAGGATATTGATCCCGCGGCAGACGCCATCGAAAAACTGCACGAGTTGGGCGTCACTGACGATCGCATTAATGTTATCTCTGGCGTGCCTGTGATGCATAAAATGCTTGGGCGCCCGCACCCATGGACGAATGTCTCGCGCCTGGCATTGGGTGGCGCTATCGCTGGTTTCGCCTTTGGTGTTTTCCTTAATTTTGGAACACCGAACTTGTATGGCGTCCACGTAGGTGGACAGTACATTACACCTATACCACCGGGATTGATTATCGTATTTGAAATGACGATGCTTTTCGCTCTGCTCTCTACATTCCTGGGTGTATTCCTCGATAGTTACTTTCCAAACTATCGTCCTCTTGAATATGTCGCTGAAGTCAGCGACGGCAAGATCGGTGTTTTCTTCAAATGCGCGCAAGATGAACAGAAAAAATTCATGGATGCGTTGGACAAGATGGGCGCTGAATCCATCAGACCCGTGGAGGCGCAACAGTTATGAGATTACTGAAACAACTTTTCTGGGTTTTCCTGACAATTGGCGTCCTTTTGGGAGTGCTTGAATTATTCCTGTTCGACGTCATCAAAATTGACTGGGTCAGTTTTATGGAGATTCAGCCGTCCTACCGCCCGATGGAAAACCCGCTTCTACCTCCCGAACGCTCGATCCCGGTCGAAGGAGCTGTTTCCATTCCAGGCATGGGTGCGCCTGAAAATCCATCTACCGTGGATGAAGCATCGCTTACCCGTGGCGCGGAACTATACGCGATCCATTGCCAGATGTGCCATGGTGCGACAGGCGAAGGGAACGGTCCGATCACACCTTTCCTTGCGAATCGCCCTGCAAACTTCACATCTGAGGTTGTGCAGTCCAAGAGCGATGGTTCATTCTTCCTCTCCATTTCAAATGGCGTGGATGGACGCATGCCCGCTCTCAATGAGAATCTCACCGTCTCTGAAAGATGGGATGTGGTGAATTTTCTGCGTACGTTGAAACTGGCGCAATAGGGGAGGGACTGAAAAAATGAATGATGTTCGTAAAATGATCTATGGATCAATAATCTTGTTCTTTGTAGTGCTGGCTTTTTGGTTCAGCATTATTTATGTTTCATCTTGTGGTATGACGCTCACCTGTCGTCAAGCCACGCAGAAAATTGAGCGTACACCCATCCCAACTTTGATCCCTGTTGCGCATTCAGAAGCTCAAATGGGCGAAGGCATGGTTGAGTTCAATAAATGTGAGGTAGCTGCCACCGATTTGATCGGAGCATGGATCTCAGCAGAGTTTCCCGAAACTGAGCCCTTTCCTTTTTCGGATGTTAACGGTAATCCGTGTGAAGGTATGTACGCCGCTGATATTCAACCGCTCTTTGTGGAAAATAGCCTCTGGTATAAAGGCGCAATCGGTTGTGTTTCATGCCATAATGCCGACTTGTCTGAGCGCAGCGCTGGTTTGGACCTTACTACCTATGCCGCCATTTCAATGGGCTCGGGTCGCGCAGATGCAGTCTCAAAAGGTTCTGATATCCTGGGCGGTGGTGCCACGGCTAAATCTGTGTTGTATGGCGTGCTCGTAAATCAGGGATTGGTTTCTGCCGGTCATTCAGCTGATAGCCCCGCGGTTGCATTGATGGTCTTTGCCGGGCACGCAGCTGCTGATGAAGCCACTCCAACGCCGACGCCATAAGAACTACACCATGATTAACCAAAAGGCTGGTTCTAGTAGAGAGCCAGCCTTTTTATTTAGGGTAGTGGAAGCGTTAGTCGGTAACGGATTGCCAGAATTCGCAACCCGAAGACTGTGAACGTGCCGACCCACGAAGCAATCGATGCGTCTATGTGCATGGAGATGAGCAGGATGAAGACCCATGTCCCGATGAAAGAACAGGTGGCATAGAGTTCCGTATCACGCCGAAAGATGCTTGGGATCTTGTTGCATAACACATCGCGCAGGATCCCGCCAAATACACCAGTGACCACTCCCATGAGCGATACGACCAATAGGGAAAGATCCATTTGCAGCGCGAACGTGGCGCCGAGGATGCTGAAGAATCCCAACCCGAGCGCATCGGGGATAAAAAGCAATTTCTCTGACATATGGTCGATCAAATAGAATGAGATGATCGCAATGGCGAACGTTACGATGGTCAACCCCGGATCAATCAGCCAGAAGATGGGAGTCCTGCCCAGCAAAAGATCGCGTAGAGAACCACCTCCGAAAGCAGTGACGAACGCGACAGTGGTCGCACCGACAATATCCATCTCATGCTTGCGCGCTTCCAGTGCGCCCGAGACCGCAGATGCGGATACAGCTAGATAAGTTAACAGGATCACTAATCCTTCGATGTTGTTCATGTGATGATTCCTTTGACAATAGAAAAAACGCTTCACCTGTGTGATTGGGCATACACTATAATCGCAATATCTTTTAGTATAGTGTCTCCTTTTGGTTGAGCATAGGGAGCATGATAGGGCATTACAATGTCGCATACACCACCTGAGTCATCCAAGATCCTTGAGATCTATCTACTGATCGCCCAGTATCCCATGCTGGCATCAGACATTCGCCGCCGGATGCGGGATGAACTGTTCCGTCGGGGCATTATCACGCCTCAACGTTTCGATGCGGAGGTAAAGGAAAAAGCCGTGTTGTCCCAGCAGCGCGAGGGTATTTTCAATGGACTCCTGGAAGAGGATGTCCAACAGTGGGAACTCCGCTGGAGCCGTGTACGCAGAACCCTGACCGATTTCTACTTTGCATATAACCTGCCGGTCGAGATCCTCCATCATATTCTGGACGAATTACGGGCTCCCCAGGCTGACGGTAGAAGCATCGCGCCTGACCAAAGCCTGCCCTTCAACCCGGAACTCGCGCCTTTGGAAATGGTCTTGAGGCAGGCTGAAAAGTATGAAGCTTTGCCAGATGAACAACGCACCGCTGTGGATCACCACCTACAGGAATTGCGCGTTGTCCTGCTCAAAAGTTTGGTCAGTGACCAATTAGCCTTTATCCACATTGCTAGGCGCTGGTTCACTACCGCAGATTTCAATATGATCCTCGAACGCCGCATTGGCACTGGAAAAATTGGAGGCAAAGCCGCCGGTCTGCTGTTGGCATATAAAATTCTGCAAAATACGGCACCTGAGATCTTCAAGCAAATTTCCCTGCCGAGTTCGTACTTTATTGGCGCGGATGTTTTCTATGATTTCATGGCAACCAATCACTTGGAATTCCTGAATCAAAAATATAAGACTGCTGAGCAGATCCGCGCCGATTATCCAAAGATCCAGGAACAGTATGCTCATGCGCGCTTCCCCGAAGAAGTTGCTCATCAATTGCGTGAGATCCTGCGTGAGGTAGGCAAGACGCCTTTGATCGTTCGTTCTTCCAGCTTACTGGAAGATAATTTTGGTATGTCGTTTGCAGGGAAATACATGAGTATTTTCTGCCCGAATCAGGGAACCATCAAGGAAAACCTGCGTGACTTGACCCTTGCCATCCGGCAAATTTACGCCAGTGTCTTCGGTCCGGATGCGCTCATGTATCGTCGCCGCGTAGGGTTGCTGGATTACGATGAACGCATGGCGATCCTTTTGCAAGAGGTGCAGGGCGAACGCCACCGCCAATATTATTTCCCAGCGCTGGCGGGTGTGGCTTATAGTTACAGTCCGATTGTATGGAATCCGCGATTCAAACGTGAAGATGGCTTCATGCGGCTGGTGATGGGGTTGGGAACCCGTGCGGTGGATCGTATCGCCGGCGATTATCCGCGTATGGTCAACTTAAGTCATCCGCAATTACGCCCAGATGTGACGCCCAAAGCGATCCGATATTATTCGCAACATTTTGTCGATGCACTGGATCTTGAAAAAAATATTCTGACCACTGTGCCAGTTGAGTCAGTCTTGGGGTCAGATTACCAGCCTCTGCGTTGGTTGGTTTCAGTGGATGATGGCGAGACGATTCATCCGCCGCTGACAATTGGTCGTAGTCTCGATCCGAAGCAACTCATCCTGACCTTTGAGGGACTCCTGCAGCGCGGAAGTTTTGTGCCGTTGCTGAAAACGGTCCTGTCCCGGCTCCAGCAGCAATACGAACAACCTGTGGATATCGAATTTGCCGTTTCACTCACTTCTGAGAGCGGTACACCGAAACTGAACCTGCACCTGTTGCAGTGTCGTCCTCAGAACCAGTTCAACTCCGATAGCCGCGAGACCCAGTCCATGCCAACGGATCTGGCAATCCAGGACAAAATTTTGCTTTGCACGCGGATGGTGCCGCAAGGACGTGTAAGCCAGATCGAATATATCGTCTATGTCGATGCGCAATCCTACTACGACCTGAATTCCCTTGAGGATCATGTGGAAGTTGCCCGTTGTATCGGACAGCTCAACAGTGCCTTGGAAGGACATCCATTTATTTTAGTGGGACCTGGTCGCTGGGGCTCGTCAGATTCTATGCAAGGGGTGCCCGTCACGTATGCCGACATCTTCAATTCGCGCGCACTGGTGGAAAT
>Ga0137333_1000070_pt1 | contig 23307 bp, 20 predicted proteins | sample EasRivERMLT231_2_FD_102286 | JGI IMG/M metagenome (GOLD analysis project Ga0137333, IMG submission 102286) | Soil microbial communities from meander-bound floodplain in the East River, Colorado, USA - East River MetaG ERMLT231_2 | ecosystem: Environmental > Terrestrial > Soil > Floodplain ... | reverse complement strand
AGTATCGACTGTGTGCTATTCTTAATCATGGAAGCCTCCCGATCAAGTTTTGTCTCGCAACTCAACTTTACTCGGAAGGCTTCCTCTTTTCAATTCCCTACAACTAAATAGCCAAAGTCGAGGCCTGTTTTTCTTAAAGCAAATAGGGCATCACCTTGTCAGGTAGGTATATTCCCCATTGAAATAAGCATGTCTAGCTTTTATAGTAAGAACAATCCACTTGTTGTTCCGGGTTTTACATCCAGACAAACGGATAGGATCTTTAAAAACTTTAAACTACGGAGGTAGAAATGACACTGACAGGATTAATAATATTGTTGTTGATCGCTGGCATCGTTGGCGCCATCGGACAGGCTCTCTCCGGGAATTCGGTTGGAGGTTTGTTTACCTCAATCCTGGTAGGCTTTATCGGTGCGTATATTGGCGTATGGCTAGCTGGACAATTGGGTCTCCCCGAACTGTTTTCGATCAGCATAGATGGCGAGGCCTTCCCCATTGTCTGGGGCATTGTGGGCGCCGCTATTCTCTCGATGTTGCTTGGTCTGTTCACAAGGGGTCAGGCAGCGTAGCTTCAGAATTAACTTCCTCAGCAAGCCCAGGGAGTTGATTTGGCAACCTGCAGCCAAAGTTCGAAGAAAAAGCTTGAAGACTGGTTGCCTGGAATGCTGTAATAGCTAAAAAACAGCATGAAATTCAAAAAGGAGAAATAATAATGAACAGAAATATTTTGGAAGGCAAGTGGAAACAATTACGTGGAACCATCCGTGAAAAGTGGGCGAACTCACAGATGATGAGCTGGATCAAATTGCCGGCAACAGTGAAAGGCTGGTCGGTCTCCTTCAGGAAAAATACGGCTATACCCAAATGGAAGCCGAACGCCAGATCGATGAACTCCTTGAAGATGCGAAAGTCACTGACTTTACAGATTAAATCCAAACTACGCCGTTTGAAAAGCTTTTCCATGGGGGAGCGTTTGCTCCCCCATGGTATTACGAAAGGAGAAAATCATGAGTACCATTTTGATCATAGTCTTGGCGCTCCTACTGTTGGGTGCCCTGCCAGTGTGGCCCTACAGCCAAAGTTGGGGATACGGATGGCGGCAGCGGGTTGCTCGGGTTGCTTCTGCTTATACTCATCCTGGGTGCCATATTTAATTGGTTCTAAAGTGGAAGGATGATATAAACAATGCTCAAAAAACTGATCGTCATATCCCTGATATGTGCAAGTACTGTTCTTACAGCCTGTGGCGCTGTGCCTGTCACCGAAATTGTTATTCCCAGCGCCGTTCCCACAGAAATTCTTACTGCTGTTGCATCTCTGGCAGATGCTGTGCCGCCTGATGTGGCGAGTAATATCCAAAACAAAGTGAGTGAGATTCTTGGGGTACCGGTGGAGAGTATCCAGTTTAGATCAGTGGAGGCGCAGGAGTGGCCGAACGGCTGTCTTGGGCTGCCTGAACCAGATGAAGCGTGCACCGAGGTGATTACGCCCGGCTGGCTGGTGGTTTTTGTTGCGGATGGCCAGGAATATAGATTCCGGGTCGACCAGACTGGAACAGTGATTCGGCGTGAGCCTTGAAGCAGCATAAGATTGTCTTGAAAATTTAATAATGGGACCACAGAACAGGTTGTACGAACAACGCTACGTGTGGTCCCATTTTTTAGAGATGGACCCAGGTACTGTGATCGCAATATTCATGGGTCCACGCTGAAGTCTCTCTCCTATTTGCATGATGAAAAAAGTCGCGGCCCCTTTTGATATAGCTGATTTGACCAAACCCAAATATGCTTCGCTCGAAGAATTATTGGATGAAATGAAGCACATGCGGGATGATCCACTTGCAAATGCGGGCACAAATATTGTTATCAGTCGAAGCAATCCTAAAGCCAGACTGTTGATCATTGGTGAAGCGCCTGGTTCAGAAGAGAATATAAAAGGCAAACCATTTGTTGGGAGTGCCGGAAAACTATTGGACAAAATCCTGCAATCGGCCGGGTTCGACCCTGAAGCGGATGTATTCATTACCAATTCTGTTTTTCGTATGCCACCAGGAGAAGCTGGAAAGGCATTTCGTAAACCTACCACAGCCGAGATTGAATATTATCGTCCTTACGTGTTTGCCATCATCCGTTTGATAGACCCGCTCATCATCTTGTTAACTGGGAATGTGGCCTGTCAATCCGTTCTCGGGAAGACAGGCATTACCACCTTGCGCGGCAAGTGGACTCACCTGCAAGATCACTGGATTATGCCGACGGAATCCTGCACGCGGACCCGGCTCTCCAGAAGCACAGATGCAAGCTGATATTCGTAAAGTCCGTAAAAAGTATGCTGAATTGATTGGTAAATAAAATAATAGAGCCTGCATTCATGCTTTTGCAAGTTGTCCAACCATATTTCATTTCGGAGTTTGTATTTGACCATAAAGCATATGGATCGGTTTTATCAGAATGCAAATCGTTTTAGCAGGGGCCGGCTGGATGTTTTAAGAGACGCTCTGGCTACCTTCTCGAATGCACGCGCCTCCCAATCAGCAGCCAGCCTGGCATATTATGCAATTTTTTCACTTTTCCCACTTATGCTTACTTTTGTTGTAATTGGCAGTTATTTTCTCGATAGCCGACAGGTCTATCAAGGCGTCACGCGCTTTGTGCAGGGCATCTTCCCGGTTTCACAGAGCCTGATCAACGAAAACCTGCAAGAAGTAATAGATGCGCGTGGTACAGTCGGTCTCATAAGTCTGGCAACCTTGTTTTGGTCTGCTTCCAGTGTATTCATCAACCTGGCTCATGATATCAACCTCGCCTGGCCAGAAGCATCTCGTCGCAACTATCTACAAACAAGATTGGTGGGCTTGGGAATGATTGGGGGATTAAGTGTACTGCTTGCGCTCTCCGTCGTTCTCAGTTGGATAACAACACTGATTCCATTCTTGAATATGGATACCGCTTCACCCCAAAGCCAAAGCTTGTTGACCCTGCTCACAAACCTTGGTTCATGGCTGACAATTTTTCTGCTTGAATTGGCGCTCTATTATTGGCTCCCCACTGTGAATGTAAGTATGAAGGCGAGCCTTTGGGCGGCATTAATAGCCTCATTTGGATGGCAACTCGCTGCAGCAGGTTTTAACTGGTACTTGAACAGTGGGCTGCAGAATTACCAATTAATTTATGGCTCAATTGGTGCAATCATTGCCTTATTGTTCCTGATTTTCCTCGTTTCCCTAATTACATTATTTGGAGCACATCTCTGTGCTGCCATTGATCGTTGGAAAAAAGCAAAAAATGCCGCTGAACTTGAGAAAGGAGTTCCATAAATGGATATTTTAAAACAGGAAGATCTGCTCCGCCTGATCAAAATAGTGGATTAATGGTGTGTCTCACTCTACATGCCGACTCATAAAGTTGGCACAGACCAACAGGATTCAATATTGTTCAAGAAACTCGTCGCAGAAGCGGAGGAAGAGCTGCTCGAATACGGCTTCCGCAGGCCCGAGGTCCTGACAGGGATGCGCTATGCACAGAACCTGCTCTTAGACCCAGACTTTTGGCGACATCAAAGTGATGGACTGGCAGTATTTCTATCCCCACATTTATCGCAGGCATTTCGACTGCCTTCCCAATTTGATGAATTAACCGTGATAGGCAAAAAATTCCATCTCAAGCCGTTACTACCTACGCTCAACGAAGGTGGACAGTTTTACATCCTGGCCGTCAGCCTGAATGAGGTCCGCCTGTTTCTTGCCACAAAATATACAGTCAGTGAAGTGGAGCTTGTTGAAGTGCCAACCAGCCTACAGGAGGCGCTTTTCATGGACGATACTGAAAAATATTTAAGTCTCCATACCAGCACAAATAACCCCGGCGCACCTGGCAGGAGACCGGCTATCTTTCATGGACAAGGCGCACAGTCAGATGAGAAAAAAAAGAATATCCTGCGCTATTTTCAATACGTTGATGAGAGTCTACGCGTCATAATCGGAGACACATCCTTACCAATGCTGCTGGCAGGCGTGGATTATCTTCTGCCCATTTATCACGAGGCCAATACTTATACTCACATTTTAAAATCCGGACTCGAGGGAAACCCGGATGATCTGGGAGCGAAGGAATTGCACCAGCGTGCATGGAAATTGCTCGAGCCGCTTTTCGGAGAAGACCAAAGGAAAGCCAGAGAACAATTCGCACGCCTGCATGGTCAAAAAAGCAAACTTGCCACAAATGACCTTGGCACAGTAGTCAAAGCTGCATATGCCGGAGCTATAGATACCTTATTCGTGCCCATGGATGTGCAGCATTGGGGGCGGTTCGAACCCGAAGACAACCAGGTTGTATTGAATGAGGAACCCAGTATTAAGAATCAGGATCTGTTTGATTTTGCGGCCATCCATACCATTTTGAATTCAGGACAGGTATTCGCAGTGAAAGCCGAGGCGCTTCCTGAGAACAGTGATTTGGCAGCCATATTGCGTTACCCGATTTAACGTTGGAAATTCCCGTGACATGTGACTCGTCTGAGTGATTACAACGAGCCAGTAAGGAGAACACTGGGCTGAAAAAAGGTATGAAGCGCCCGCCACGCAAAATACAAGTGCGCCTTAAGGTGATTCCCTACTCATGGTTAGGCACAATACCCATTGTTGCAAAAGTAAAGTTGCATATTATTGGGGACATGGTTATTTCAACCCTCTATATGTCAGGAGAAACGTAATGGATAAATATATGCTCAAAAATCGGTGGGGGCGCCTCAAGGAAGAAGCTCAAAACCATTGGGATGATCTTAGCCGTGATGAAATTGAGCAACTTCATGGGGACTGGAATAAGCTGGTCCGGAAATTGCAGGAAAAATATGGCTACTCCAGAAGTGAAGCGGAGGAGGAAGTGGAATACTTCATATCGGATTTGGAGAGCCATGAGTATGAGGACGAAGACGAGTATAGAGAGGTGGCTGGGAAAGATACATATTAGGATTAGGAATTTTATTCCTTGCTCTGACCTGGACAGTGGATAATCATGCACACACGCAAAAGAACTGTTCCACACTTGCAGAAGATTCAAAAGTTTATCGATATGGGTTATGACCACATCTATATCCACCAGATCGGGACGCATCAGGATGAGTTTTTTAAGTTTTATGAAAAAAACATCCTGCCGAAATTGCTTTAGCAAGAAACTTTTGGCTTTGCGCGGAAATGATCAGAGCGCAGCCAAAAGAAGTGATGTAAAACATTGAATTTCAACCGGAGGTCGAAATGCCTTATTATAAAAATAGTGATTTACCTGCCAACGTTGCCGATGTGCTGCCGAAGCATGCCAAGGAAATTTATCGGGCAGCATTCAACAGTGCCTGGGAACAGTATAAAGAACCGGAAGAGCAACGTGAAGAGACGGCCCACAAAGTTGCCTGGAGCGCTGTGAAGAAGGAATATGAAAAGGATGAAAAAAGCGGCAAGTGGGTCAAGAAGAAAGAAACGCAAGTGGAACGAAGTCCAGTACATTGAGCAAGCCGACTGCCTGAGCTGTAAATTAAATATCTGTCTTTTGTGACATGTAAGTCCCGGGTCTTTGTGATTTAAGCAACTTTTATGTACGCCATTTCAACAGGTGTATAATAAAAAAACCGAATGGTTTGTTTATCATCCTTTTAATGACCTAGTGAAATATAAAAGATGGCTACAAACGATAATAATAAATCACATCCCCCAAAAAAAGCGAACAACAAAACTCGGAAACAAGACCCGGACGCAACCAGCATTGTCGAACCTACGAATCGACCCAAAGCATTAACGATCGTAGGCATTGGTGCTTCCGCTGGTGGTCTGAAGGCCTTGCAAACCTTTTTCAGTGCCCTGCCTTCTGATACCGGCCTGGCATTTGTGGTGATCACCCACCTCCACCCCGAGCATGAAAGCCACATGGCTGAGCTATTACAAACCCACACACAAATGCCGGCGATGCAAGTGAACAAAAAAGTAAAAGTGGAGCCTAATCACGTCTACGTGATTCCACCCAATCGCAGTATCCTCATGGCAGATAGCTATCTGGATACCCGAGAGTTTAAGGAACCGCACGGCCAGCGCACGCCCATCGACCATTTCTTCCGCAGTCTGGCAAAAGCTCACAGCGAAGCAGTTGCGGTGATCCTTTCTGGAGGCGGCACCGACGGGTCTGTGGGCGTGAAGGATGTTAAGGAACAGGGTGGTTTGATCCTGGTCCAACATCCAGAGGATGCCGAGTATGACAGTATGCCTCGCGCCGCCATCGGGACGGGCCTGGCGGATATTGTGCTGCCCGCCCATCAACTGGCAACGAAACTAGCTGAGTACATCAAACACGTTCCACAATTGCCGCATGACCCAGGTCAACTCAGCAGCGGGGAGATGGAAACGTTGCAGCGCATCCTGGCACAAGTCCACGCGCGCACCGGCCACGATTTCAACCAATACAAACGTTCGACCATCCTGCGCCGGGTCGAGCGCCGCATGCAGTTAAATTCCTTTACAACCCTGGAAAACTATTTGGATTTCCTGCGCCATACTCCCAATGAAGCCACAGCCATGTTCAACGATATTCTTATTGGGGTCACGAACTTCTTCCGCGATCATGACTCATGGACGGCGCTTGAACAGAAGATCATCCCTGTGCTGATGGAAAAGAAGAAATCAGAGGATGGAATCCGGGTCTGGTCGATTGGGTGTGCCACCGGCGAAGAAGCCTACAGCCTGGCCATCCTGCTCTTTGAGCAAGCCGCCAAGCTGGATTTTCGCCCGCACATCCAGGTCTTCGCCTCCGATCTGGATGAAAGTTCAATCGCACATGCCCGTGAAGGGGTCTATCCCGCACCCATCGAAGCTGACCTTAGCCCTGAACGACTGGAGCGTTTCTTTACCAGTGAAGGCGAGTATTACCGCGTGAAGCGTGAATTGCGCGATGCGGTACTCTTCACAAATCACAACGTCCTACGTGACCCGCCCTTCTCACGGCAGGACTTGATCACCTGCCGCAATGTGTTGATCTATTTACAGCGCGAGATCCAGGAAAATGTTTTTGACATATTTCACTACGCGCTCAACCCGGGTGGTTATCTCTTCCTCGGTGGTTCAGAATCGGCCGAGCATATCCCTGAGCTATTCAACGTGGTGGATAAACCCCATCGTATCTACCAAGCCAGACCTTGGAGCGGCGAGAAGGTACAAATGCCCATGATGCCAGCGTCACTGCGGCGCGGTCGTGGCTATCAGGAACATCGCAACGAAGCGCGTCCACTGGTGCGATTCATGGAGAAGGCGCCGGAAGAGGTGTATCGCCGGGCACTCGAGAGCAATGCCCCACCCAGTCTCGTCATCAACGAGCGATCCGTGATCGTGCACGTGTCTGAGACCGCCGGGCGGTATCTGCAACAACCGAAAGGTCCCATCACAGGTGACCTGCTCAAATTAATACGTCCAGAACTGCAACTGGAACTGCGCACAGCGATCTTCCGCGCTTTTGAAAAAGACCGCGCCACGTTGAGCCGGCCGGTCTTCGTGCAATTTGATGGTCATCCGCATCGTGTGGCCATCGCTATACGACCGCGCACCGGAATTAGCGTTCAGGATGGCGAACATGAAAGACAGGCGCTGGTGGTCTTTCTGGAAGATGAGTTGGATGAACCCCTCACTACAAAAGAGACCCAGACGAATCTGCCTGCCAATGAGGTTGAACGCGTTCAAATGATCGCCCAGTTGGAAGCTGAGATTCTGCGCCTGCGTGAGCAACTGCAGGTCACCATTGAGGAATATGACAGTTCCAACGAGGAGATGAAAGCAGCCAACGAAGAACTGCAGTCCATTAATGAAGAATATCGTTCCGCCACTGAGGAGCTGGAGACCAGCAAGGAAGAACTGCAATCGGTGAATGAGGAACTACAGACCGTAAACAGTGACATGCGGAGCAAACTGGAAGAACTGGCGCGCGCCCACGCGGAGCTCGAAAACCTGCTGGGTGCCACTGAAATCGGCGTGTTATTTTTGGATCGCGAACTTTGCATCCAACGCTTTACAGCGGGGATGAATAACCTCTTTAACATTATGTCAGGCGACCGCGGCCGCCCCATCCGTCACCTGACGCATAAGATAAAATATGATCGCATAACGGAAGATGCAGAGCAAGTCTTGCGCGAGCGGACTCCGCTGGAACTTGAAGTGCAGACAGAAAACGACAGTTGGTTCCTGCTGCGTATAAGCCCATACCTGACCAGCGAGGATCAGGTCCAGGGTGTGGTCATTAGCTTTGTTGATATCAACAAACTCAAAGAGACCCAAAAACAAGTTATCCATAACCAGGAAACGCTCGAAGAACGCGTGCTGGAACGGACCCGGGAATTGGATGAGGCGAATCAGAGGCTTAGCCAAACACGCGATCTGTTTGAAAATCTGTTTGATACCAATCCCATTCCCACATCGATCACCAGTTTGCATGATGGCACGTTCATTAACGTGAACGATGCCTATCTGAAATATTATGGCCTCCGCTACGAGGATCTGATCGGACATACGTCTGCCGAGCTCCACCTCCCGATCATTCCGCTCCTGCGGCCAACCCTGATCACGCGCGTCCAAAAAGAGTCGGGCCCCATCCGCAATATTGAAATGGAAACGAGGCTGCCTTCTGGTGAGATCAGAAACATCCTGGTTTCCCTACAGACCGTGTTGTTGGATGATAGAGACGCCTTAATGCTGGCCTTTATTGATATTACAGACCGGGTCCGCGCGGAACATGATGTCCGCAGCGCGGCGACCAGCTTGAACGTCGCAGAACAGGCCGAGCGCCAGCGCATTTCCCAAATTCTGCATGATGACTTGCAGCAGAATATTTTCGCAGTTAAGTTGCAGCTTTCCTTCCTGTCCAATATGCTTTCAAACAACGATGCCGAGGCAATCAGGGCCGATCTGCAACAATTAGATCAATGGCTTTCAGAGGCCATCGCCACCACCCGCCAACTGAGCATCGACCTCAGTCCGCCGATCTTAAGCGAGGAAGGTTTCGTAGAGGCGCTGCTCTGGCTGGCATCCCAAACGAAAATTCAATATAATCTGAATGTCCATGTAGAGTGGCAGGAAGGAACTCAAGTTGTCCTGGATGATGATGTGCGCGCAATTGTGTTACAGTCGGTACGCGAACTGCTCTTTAATATTGTCAAGCATGCGGGCGCCCAGCAAGCCCGCATCAAAATTGAGTATACAGACAGCCATGTGCAAATTGCCGTCAGTGATGATGGCCAGGGCTTTGATCCAAAAGCGATACACACCCAAATTTCACACGGCTTGAAAAAAATGCGTGATCGCTTATTTCTGGTAGGTTGTGGTCTTATGATCGAATCGGAAGTGGACAAAGGCACTCGCATCACGATTGAAGCTCCCAAAGCAGATGTGATGGTCTGAATGCTTTCTATTTTACTGGTGGAAGATCATCTTATTTTTGCCGGGGTCGTTGTGCGTTTATTAAACAGACTGGAAGATATGGAAGTAGTGGCCGTTGTCAACACAGCTGAGGATGCTTTACAGAAACTCTTGCATCAGAAGTTTGACCTTGTGATCGCGGACGTTTCCCTGCCCAAAATGAACGGGATCAACCTCGTGAGCTTGATCTATAACCAATACCCAAGCCTGCCTTGTCTGATGCTTTCCGGACATGCTCACACACATTATGTCAAGCGTGCGCTTGCAGCAGGTGCCCGGGGTTATATTCTCAAGGATAGTAGCTCGGGAATTATCGAAGGGATTCGACATGTAGTGAAAGGTGAAGTATATGTATCGCCAGAACTGCGTAATCATAAGGAATGATATCTTATTATCTGCGGGAGGCAGGGTGACAAGATGAGCACATACTCAATCCTGATCGTGGAAGATCACAAAGTCTACTCACAAGCGCTTCTGCGTCTATTAAGCCCGAACCAGGAACTGAATATTCTGGCGGTAGTGGAGACAGGCGAACAGGCGCTTGAACAAATAGCAGGCTTGAAGGTTGATCTTGTTTTAGTAGATATATCCCTACCCAAGATGAGTGGGCTTGATCTGGTAGAGAAACTGCATAGTTTATATCCCGATCAGCCCATTGCCATACTTTCTGGTCATCTGACAGCCGATTATGTCCGGCGCGCGCTAGATGCGGGTGTGCGGGGCTATATCGTAAAGGACAATCCCAGCGGCATTCTGGAAGGGATACGACGCATCTTGAATGGGGAGACATATATTAGCGCAGAAACTGAAGCCATTTAATTCCACAATATCAACTGGCTTCCGTAATGCGACACTTTGCAAATTAACAATTAAATCTAGCAATCCTTGAAACCCGTTTTGAACCACTGAGACACGAAGACACCGAGAAAAGCTTTTAAAAACTCCGTGGCTCAGTGACTCCGTGGTTAGGCTTGGGTATTTTCAACTCGCGTTTATTGCTCGATTAATTTGGAAAAGCACAATATGTCGCTCTTGCCTGAGAAGGGACTGAAAGGCGAGACTGCGTAGCGTCTCGCGTTACGGCTATCCCTGCGCAAACCAAGCTTCATCGCTCATAGTTATCTAACAGGCGCCAACCATTTGGGTGAGCGGGTAGCTATCTTTTCTCAATAGGAGCAATTATGTCATAAATGATAAACTTAAACAGAGACAACTATGACATCCAATCCTACTGGCACCGTCACTTTCCTCTTCACAGACATCGAAGGCAGCACCAAAATGGCTCGTGAAAATCCTGAGACTTGGGAGACATTACGCTCACGTCACGATCAAATATTGCGCACAGCGATTGAATCAAACAACGGTTATGTCTTTCAAGTGATCGGCGATGCATTCTGCGGCGCGTTCCACACTGCGGGCGAAGCGCTGAGCGCAAGCATCAAAGCACAGATGAATTTGAACCATGAAAACTGGGAAGCTGCACCGATCAAAGTGCGCATGGGGATACACACCGGCAAAGCAGACATTCAAAAGAATGGTGAATACCACGGATATCTTACATTGAGTCAGGTTCAACGCCTGATGTCGGCGGGGCATGGCGGGCAGGTATTGATCTCATTTGCAACTCAGGAATTGATCCGTAGTGAAATGCCTGAAGGCATCACGTTACGCGACATGGGCGAACGACGATTGAAGGATATGGTCCATCCTGAACATATTTATCAACTGGTCATCGCAAATCTGCCCAGTGATTTCCCTCCCATTAAAACGCTTGATGTAACTCGTCATAATCTCCCAGCACAAATGACAAGTTTTATTGGGCGCGAAAAGGAACTGGCAGAAATCAACCAGGCACTCAATGAACATCGTCTCGTAACATTAACCGGTCCAGGTGGCGCAGGCAAGACACGCCTGAGTCTGCAAGTGGGCACAGCATGTTTAAATCAATTTTCAGATGGCGTCTGGCTCGCGGAACTTGCGCCGGTCACAGACCCAACACTGATTCCACAAACCTTGTTTGCAATTTTCAATTTACGCGAGTCCAGTCATCGCAGCGCACAGGAAATTCTGATCGAGCACCTGCGCGCCAAAAACATCCTGCTCGTGCTCGATAACTGCGAGCATCTGGTTGAAGCCTGCGCGCAAATCAGCGAGTCACTTTTGCAGGCTTGCTCAAAATTAAAAATCCTTGCCAGCAGCCGCGAAGCATTGGGCATCGCGGGGGAAGTCGCGTATCGTGTGCCATCCTTAAATACACCTGACCCCGCTGACTTACCGGCATTGGACGAATTGGAAAAAGTGGATGCAATGCGACTCTTCATCGAACGCGCCGCCACGGCCAAACCAGGCTTTACTTTGACAAAAGACAACGCCTCATTCCTCGCTCAAATCTGCTCCCGCTTAGACGGCATTCCCCTGGCGATTGAGTTGGCCGCTGCACGCATCAAAGTTTTGACTCTCGAACAGATCACCGTGCGCCTCGATGACCGCTTCCGCTTGTTGACAGGTGGCTCGCGCACCGCACTACCTCGCCAACAGACTCTGCGTGCCATGATCGACTGGAGTTACAGTCTGCTTTCAGAACAGGAACAGACTTTGTTTCGCAGGCTGGCAGTCTTCGTCGGTGGCTGGACGCTGGAAGCCGCCGAATCAGTTTGCAGTGAAGAGCGAGGCGAATTCGATGTCCTCGATTTACTCACACGACTCGTGGATAAATCCCTTGTCTTTACTGAAGAATCCACAGGTGAGATTCGTTATCATCGTTTGGAGACGATTCGCCAATACTCACGCGAAAAATTTTTTGAGACCGACGAAGTCGAAACCTTGAGAGATCGTCATCTTGATTTTTTTGTGCAGTTCGCTGAATTGGTGGATGAAAATCTGAAGGGGAGTGATCAAATTATCTGGCAGAACCGCATGTCTGAAGAGCAGGATAATCTGCGCGCTGCGCTGGAATGGGGATTGAATAGAAACCCGGATAGTGCTTTACGCATCGCTGGAGCTGCAAACCTCTTTTGGACAGCCGGTGGATATTCTGCTGAAGGCTTTCGCTGGACACAGAAAGCCTTGGAGCAGGTGGAGAAAACTCCAATTCCCAGTGGCATAACCCTAGAGCAGCGTTCGGTGGCGCGCGCCAAAGCTTTACGCGGGCTTACCAGGTTATATCTTTCACTGGGCGATAACACAAACGCGAAACGTGTGGCGGAAGAAAGTGTCGCTTTATACCGCCAGAGTCAGGACAGGCGCGGGCTGGCTTTTGCCTTGGTCATCCTTGCTTATCCATTGGAATTTTTAGGGGAGCGGGTTCAAGCTGAAACCGCGTTGCAGGAAAGTTATTCCATTGCCCGCGCTGAGAAAGATGATTATGTGATCTGCCGGTCGTTGAATATGTGGGCCCGCGTGACCCTTGATCTTCATCACGATCTCGATCTGTCACAGCGCTACGTGGAGGAGTCGCTACGCCTCGCCAGAGAAGCGGGACTCCGTTCGCAAGAGGCACAGGCTTGCGAGATCATGGCAACCATCGCAGTATACCGAGGCGACAATCATGAAGCCCGTATACGCTTCCAGGAGTCGGTGAGCATCTATGAGGAAATTGGAGCCAGGTTCAACGTGATCCTCGAAAAAAGTAACCTCGCACATTTGGAACGCCGGCAGGGTAACTTTGAGCGTGCACTCGAATATTACCGCGAGACCATCATCGCCTTCCGGGATATCGCGCAGCTGGGTGCAGTCTCACATCAATTGGAATGCTTCGGGTTTATCGCACTCGAAAAGAATCAAGACGAACGTGCTCTGCAATTATTTGCCGCAGCCAATGCACTCCGTAAAACGCGGGGGACGCCGATGACCCCTGATGAGCAGCTCTATTTTGAAGAGCAGCTGACCAGCTTGTACGAGAAGATGGCTGAGAACCAATTTGATTCGGCCTGGTCAAAGGGTCATATCATGACGATGGAACAAGCGATTGCTCTCGCCTTGGAAGATTAAATAGCTCTGAATGAAATGGATCAAAATCAATTAACTTAAGTCTTTTTTAATACGCAGAGCGTACTATAGGTATGGGCAGTAAGGATGTTGACACATGACTTTAGAAGAAGAATTTCATGGCCCAAATCTTGGATATATTCTTGACCTACAGTATCGGTATCAGAATGATCCCGATACTGTAGATAAATCAACCCGCCAATTCTTCGAAGGCTTGAAATCGGAGAGTCTATCGGGTGCCGATCTTCAGACATTGATCGGGACGATTAATGTCGCCCAGGCGATTCGTTCGCATGGTTATCTGGCTGCCCACCTCGACCCATTGGAAAGTTCTACAACTAACGATCCGTTGCTGACCTTGGAATTTCATCATCTACGAGAAGATGATTTACTTGGGCTGCCAGCAAGCATTGTCAATTTTTCTGGGGATGCAGAGAACGCTCAACAAGCCATCGAGGCATTGCGCGCCATTTATTCAAAAACAATTGGATATGATTACGGTCACATCCGCAATCCCGAAGAGCGAGATTGGTTATCTCAAGTTGCGGAGTCTGGGCGGTTTCGTCCGCCTCAACAAAACTTTGATGAAAATGAATTGTTGGAACGCCTGACGCAGGTGGATGCTTTTGAACTTTTTCTGCACCGTCTTTATCCAGGCAAAACGCGCTTCTCCATCGAAGGCGTGGATATGTTGATCCCGATGCTTGATGAGATCATCAACGCGGCGGCGCAAGTCAAAATTTGCGCGATCCTGGTGGGCATGGCGCATCGCGGTCGGTTGAATGTATTGGCACATGTTTTGCACAAACCTTACGATCAAATTTTGGCAGAATTCAAAGACCCAAAGGGGGGCGCTACTACGTGGGACGAACTGGGTTGGACCGGCGATGTGAAGTATCACATGGGCGGATACAAGCCACCCACTGAGGACAAAAAAATTGACCTTGTCATTCGAGTGCCAGCCAATCCGAGTCACCTTGAACATATTGACCCGATTATTCAGGGAATGGCACGTGCCGCCAACACAAAAGTGGATCAACCCGGGCCCCCGCGATATTTTGACAACGCTTCGCTTCCAATCCTGATTCATGGTGACGCTTCTTTTCCCGGACAAGGAATTGTTTCTGAGACACTGAACTTTTCACGCCTCCTAGGCTATTCGACGAGCGGCAGCCTGCACATTATCACGAACAATCAATTGGGCTTCACCGCCACAGACCAAGAATCGCGCAGCAGTCTCCACGCCAGTGACCTTGCCAAAGGATTCGAGATCCCCGTCATCCACGTCAACGCGGATGATCCACAGGCTTGTATCGAAGCCGCACGCACTGCCTTCGCTTACCGTCAGAAATTCCATAAGGACTTCGTCATCAATTTGATTGGCTATCGTCGTTACGGACATAACGAGGGCGATGAACCACGCTTTACGCAGCCGGTCATGTATCAGAAGGTGGACAAACATCCTACGGTGAGACAGCTTTGGGCATCAGCGTTGGAAGCGAATGGTCAGCTTGAGACAGGTAAAGCAGAGGCGTTGTTACAGGCAGAATTAAAGAGTCTACAAGATGTGAATGACAAACTGGATGCAGAAGGAGCATTGCAAGAACCTGTTCCTGCGATGCCTCCACGCGGCGCCGCGCAAAAGATCAAGACCTCGGTTTCACTCAAGCGACTGAAAGAACTCAATCACGCGCTGATGCAGTTTCCTGAAACTTTTCATTTGAATCCGAAACTTGTAAAAGCAGTTGAAAGACGCCGCAAATTACTCGATGAATCGAGCGATGCGAAAATAGATTGGGCAGCCGCGGAGGAATTAGCTCTTGCCTCGATCCTTGAAGATGGTATTCCCATCCGTTTGACCGGCGAGGACACGATACGCGGAACCTTCAGCCAGCGCCACGCCGCTTTTTATGATGCCGAGACGAATCAAAGTTATGTGCCGATGCAATCCATTCCACAAGCCAAAGCCGCGTTTGAAGTTTTGAATAGTCCATTGAGTGAAGCGGGCGCGGTCGGGTTTGAAGTTGGCTATAACGTGCAGGCGCCAGAGCGACTCGTTTTGTGGGAGGCACAATACGGCGATTTCATCAATGTTGCTCAAAGCATCATCGATGAATTTCTACTTTCGGGTCGCGCGAAATGGGGCTTTACGCCATCATTGGTTCTCTTGCTTCCGCACGGAAACGAAGGCATGGGACCCGATCATTCCAGTGCGCGCATCGAACGCTTTCTTGGGCTGGCTGCCGAAACCAATGTGCGGATCGCCTATCCCTCCACCGCAGCACAATATTTTCATCTCCTCCGCAGGCAAGCCCTGCTCTTGAAAACGGATCCCTTGCCGTTAATTGTCTTTACTCACAAAGGCTTATTGCGGCATCCGTTGGTGGCTTCGCCATTCAGTTTATTCGCTGAAGGCAACTGGCAATCTGTAATGGATGATTCAAGTTTACCTGGCAAAAGAAAAGATGTAAAAAACCTGCTTTTATGTAGCGGACGAGTCTATATTGATCTCGTAACCAACGATCTGCGTAAGGAGAATCCAGACGATGCGATTGCACGCGTTGAACAGCTTTATCCTTTTCCTCAACAGGAGTTGGAGGAAATGCTCGCGAGTTATCCCACGCTCGAACGTGTGATCTGGGTTCAGGAAGAACCAGCTAATATGGGCGCGTGGAATTTCCTGCGCCCGCGTTTGCGTGAGTTGATCGGAGATAAGCAATCGTTGCATTATGTTGGCAGACCCGAAAGTTCGAGTCCAGCGGAAGGTTCGACAACATTGTATCGAATCAATCAACAGGCGTTGATCGAGCAGGCCTTCAATATCGAAAAACAAGCGCGAATTCGAAGTGTGCTCAAAGAGAGAGGTTAAGATGACAACAAAAATTTTAGTGCCTGAACTAGGTGAGTCTGTGCTGGAAGCCACCGTTTCGCGCTGGCTCAAGAAGGAAGGCGAGTCCGTCAATGTAGGTGAGGTTTTGGTCGAATTGGAAACCGATAAAGTAAATCTGGAAGTGGGTGCTAAAAGTTCTGGTGTCCTTGCAAAGATTGAAGTCCCTGAGGGTGGTGATGTAAAAGTGGGAGAAGTTTTAGGAACGATCGATGAGAACGGGAAACAGCCGGAAGCAGCGGCGCAAAAAGAAGCACCACAGCCTGAAAAAGTGGCAGAAAAACAGCCAGAGTCTGTTCGCAAAGATGGGCGCGAATCAGAGAAGCAAGTTGCACCACAGCTAACACCAGTTGCCGCGCGCCTGGCGCGTGAGAATAATGTGGATGTCAGTCAGCTATCTGGAACAGGGACGCAAGGACGCGTGACCAAGACCGACGTGGAGCAGTTTCTTCATGGCGATGAAAAGGTGAATGAATCCGAGAATCAGGCTCCGGTTGAGTCTGAGGCGATAAAGGCTGAAAGCGAACCAATATCACAACCGGAGAAACCGTCGGCTGTGAGTCCAGCTCAACGTCCCGAAGAACGTTCACGCATGTCACGCAGACGTCGAACCATCGCGCAACGCTTATTGGAAGCACATCAAGGCACTGCCATGCTGACGACGTTCAACGAGATCGATATGAGCGCGGTGATGGATCTTCGCAAACGTCGCAATGAAGAATTTCAAAAACGATATGGTGTGAAGTTGGGCTTCATGTCTTTCTTTGTGAAAGCGGCGATCAGCGCGCTCAAGGCATTTCCGCGGTTGAATGCGGAAATCCAGGGCGATGAGATCGTGCTCAAGCATTATTTTGACATCGGCATGGCGATCGGTTCTGAAGAAGGGCTAGTCGTGCCAGTGCTGCGCGCTGCGGATCAACTTTCGTTTGCAGAAATCGAAAAGCAGATCAAGGATTTTGTTGACAAGACTCAACAAGGCAAATTAGCCATTGAGGATCTGCGCGGCGGGACTTTCACCATTACCAATGGCGGCGTGTTTGGATCGCTGCTCAGCACACCAATCTTGAATACACCGGAGGTGGGCATTCTAGGGTTACACAAAATTGAGGAGCGACCAGTCGCGCTTAATGGTCAAGTAGTGATTCGCCCGATGATGTATGTGGCGCTAAGTTACGACCATCGTATTGTAGATGGACGGGAGGCAGTTCAGTTTTTAGTTCGCGTGAAAGAGTTGGTGGAAGAACCAGGGTTTATGCTGGTGGAAGGGTAAAATAATATATTCGCGTGTACATTACTGACTGAGGACTGATTACCGATGTCTAAGTCGCTGCATCTACATATGCAATACCGCCCGCTACTCACCCTGCTTAGGCCGCTTATGCGAGGTCATGCACGGAGTTCTCTGAGAAAAACACTGTAATCTTTTGAATAATTTCCTCTGGCACCATCTTCTTGAAGTATGCTTTCGAAGTATCTCTTGGATAATGATCGATTTCGGTATTCATTACAAGAAGCCTCTTTATATTCTGTGATAAAGTCTCATAAATATAGTCAAAATTTACCGTACGATCATACTTGTTTGCGATTAATACATAAGGTAAATCATGGAATTGATACATATTGTAATCTTTGAGGATGATATTAGCTGTTTCAAAAAAAGTTCTTCCATCTATTTGTTCAAATATAATACTCATTGTTTCGGGCGGATAATCCATCAATTTCGGTAGGTACTTTCTTAAAAGCTGGCTTCCCCAGAAAAGGGAATACAGCTTGAGTGAGCATATAGTCTGAATTAAGAACGAATAGAAACCTTTCGTCATAGTGTTAATTTTCAAAGATCCGGAACCAATAAATGGTTCAACCGCAATAATACCTTTGCACTTTTCGTCGTAATTCAAGTGATTAATAATCGCGAACCCAAATGATATCCCCTCAACCAAATAGCTATCTAGGTTTAATTCCTTAATCTTTCTCTGTACAAAATCACAATAACCCTCAAAAGTAATCCTTTCCAAAGGCGGCGCAGCCTTTGTGAAACCAGGCAGGTCAATAAAGTAAACATTAAAGTAGTCGGATAGATATTCGATATAACCACTCAAAAGGATACTGTTGGTTGGGAATGAATGAAGTAAAACAAGATTCTCTTTTTTCATTTACTAAAAGATTCGATCATTGATGCTAATGAGACGGTTTTTTTCCGCTGACAAAACCAGCAAAGCCTGCTGAGTGAGCAGGGAATCTCGGAAGCCTCATCTCTTCAGTTTCGACCCGCAAGAAACCGGCGTCCTTGACGAGTGCCGCCAGATCTTGAGTTCGGCTTCCCCCGGCGCCAAAGCGCACACGTTGAGCCGGGCGTTCCTCCGCGCGTTTGAAATCGGCAATGACCAAACGCCCTCCAGGCTTGAGCACACGGGCAATTTCAGCAAGCCCCTGGCGCTTCAGGGTATCGGACAGATGATGCATCATGATGGTACTAAGTACAACGTCGAACGTTTGATCGGGGAAGTCGAGCTGCTCGGTCACCCCGATCTGAAATTCGATGGACAAGCCGCGTCGAGTCGCTTTGGAGCGAGCACGGGCGATCTGCTGTTCACCTGGGTCAATGCCGACGACACGACCCATTGCGCCCACGCGCGGTTCGACTTCCATTGCCAGCGTTCCAGTGCCGCAACCCACATCCAACACCTTCTCTCCAGGCTGAATTTGGGCGAGGTCAGCGGTTCTTTGCCGAAGTTCCCATAATTTTCCCCGGAACAAGATCGTGTCGAAGAACCACTCCATCAGGTCGTAACGCCAGCCTGTGTCCAGTATCAGCCCTCTTGTAATTTTCGTTGACGCTTTGCCCGACTTGTTGTGGCGGTGTTTTGTGAACGAATGCATATTTACCATCCTTTTTTGAACACTTGGATATGCCTGACTGTTTGCGCCAATGTAGGGAAAACAGTCTGGACAGCCTCACGTTGGTTGAGGGTACGGGAAGCCCGTCAGTCGTACCATAATTCCTCTTGCATTTGACCGCTTCTTTGTCGAGTGTTTATTCATTGGCTCGATGAATTGAATTGTCAATGTTGCGGAATTTTATGCATACTCAATATGAACTCCATTATGTTGGGAGCATAGATCACTGCCAACGCGCACAATGCCACTACAACAATCACGACGATTACAGTTACGACTTTCTTGTTCATCTTATTTGTCTCCTGGTGTTATTTCGTTTTATAAATATGCAAGTGCTTCGCGAACGGTCAGGCGGGATGCTTGGGATGCAGGTACCAGTGTAGCCAGCACTGCTCCAAGGATAACAATGAGAATCCAAATGGCTATCCCCAGCCCCGACACCTCAAGCGGTATGGGTGTGCCGAGGAATAGATTGCCAAGACCCGCACCCATAGCCCATGTGAGGGCCATGGCAGGAATGATTGCAACCACACAGCTTACCGCCGCTATAAAAATACCCTCGAATACCACCAGGCGGCGGATTATAGAGCCAGACGCGCCGATGGCTTTCATCACGCCGAACTCGCGAGTACGTTCAATGACATTGGTGCTCATTGTTGAGCCCAGACCGATCAAGCCGACGATTCCGATAGTCGACGCAATGAGCAAAATCACTCCCACCAGGATGACTGAATGTCCTTCGGTTGACGCGACCACGGTATCAATCGAGCGCGGCTCCTGATGTTTTATACCCGCTGTGGTAAGTGCCTGGGCAATTGCTTGCCCGACGGCAACTCGCGTGGCCTTATCATGTTGATCGGTTATGATGCGGACGACATTTGCCTGATCCTGTCGCTCGCTCGCGCGTTCAAAGCCTTTCTGCGTAACGCAAGGGCAGCTTCCGCCCATCCCACCGGCTATCCCAATGACACGCCAGGTAGTTGGGCGATCATCCACCGACAACTGAACACTATCGCCTGCTTTCACATCTGGCATTGTTTGGCGAATGGATGAAGGTAGAACAACCGTGTCTATGTCATCTGGACTGAGCCAGCGGCCTTCAGTAATATGCGGGGGAATCAGCATGGAAGTCGATGGGGGAACGGCACTGAGACTCAGTGAGCCGTGTCCCTGATCCGGGTAGGTGCGTGTCACGTTAATTTCCCCGGCATTCTGGATACTCGTCGTAATAATATTCCAGGTTTCGACGCGGCTGATACCGGAAACCTTCTCGACGATGGTTGTAAGTTCGCTGGAAGATGCTGGTTCACTAAGCCGTATTTCAACGTCCCAGCGTTGTTCGTCGTAAATCGTATTTGGAATCGCCTGGAAACCTGCCATAACGTTAATCCCGCTGACGAATATCGCTCCGGCGATCGCCAATAATCCAACTGACAAGAACAATCGTGCCTGACGGCGAAATAGATTGCGAAACGCCAGCATGAGTGTGCGATCTGAGGGGCGCAGTCGACCTAACCAGTTAAACAATCCGGTTGTGAAGCGACCCTGCCGTTCTGCAACTCCACGCTCGTCCAGTGCCTCGCGCACCGTTCGGCGGCTGGCTCGCAGCAATGGAATGAGCGCAATGAGAAGCGGTGCAAATACCCCGGCAAGTATTACTGCGCCCATTACCCGCCATGGAATATTCAAGCTCGTGACGTCAATATTTAGGGCACTACTGAGGATCATCTGGGCCAGGGTGCGACCCAGGAACATCCCGGGAACAACGGCCAGAATCGTGGCTAATACTGACACCAACAGTACCATGATTAAATACAACTGCAAGATCCGGCTGGAACGGGCGCCAACGGCTTTCATCATACCAATCTGGGGGATCTGCTGTGTCAGCAGACCATTAAACATGGTGGCAATCAAGATGGAGCTCAAGATGAGCGACAAAAGGCCGAACGCCGATAAAGCACTAAGTACTGCGTAAGTTATCGCCTGATGAGGGTGTTCGTACGGTGTTGGAACAGCCACTTGCTTAATGGTCAGGTCAGGCATGGTTTTGAGCCGGTCCACAAGACTTAGCGCGGTACGTACAATCGAATCACGATCACGGCTCGGTACTTCCAGCCCAGGTTGGTCAGCTACAGTGATGATCAACTGGTCCAACGCCGCTGGCTTGCCTAGTAATGGCAACGTGTTCGACTGAATATAACCAACTCCCGCTTCTTGACCGGCCAATGCCAGGCTTTGATCATGCACGGAACCCGTGACAGTCAGTTGCATTGGCCTGCCATCGAAACCGATAACGTCCACCTTGTCGCCCACTTTCAGCTTCAATAATTCAAGCGTTGATCGCTCAATCAAAATACCTCCCGGCGGAGGCGGCCAACCAGCACCTTGTTCAATATCGAACCTAGCAATTCGCATCGGATCGTTAACCGCAGCCACGAAGAGCTGAAGCGATTTCAAACCACTGCTCTCTTTTTGCAGCTTGACATTTGTTATCTGACGCATGGTGGCGTCGATCACCCCGGGTTCGGCTTGGGCTACGGTAATGAACTCATCGGTCTTATCGGGCGTGATCCCCGGCTCCAGCGTAATCCGCGCGGAGGCAGGATTCGTACTGCCATATCCACTGGCTGTATTTGATAACACCAGGGTACGGGCATACAACATGCCGCTAAAGACGGTCAAGCTGACGCTAATGGCTAAGACCATCATAACCACCCGCTCCCAGGTTGTTTGAAGATCGCGGAGTAATTTTATAAATAGTAGTGGTGTCATGGCAGCATTACCTTTGAATATCTTCGGCGACGCGGCCATCCACCAGCGTCACCTGTCGGTTTGTATAAGCGCTGATGTCGCGCTCGTGAGTGACAATGATGATCGTGCGCCCATCGGCGTTCAATTTGGTGAACAACTCCAGGACTGAGGTTCTGGTCGCCTCATCGAGATTTCCAGTGGGTTCATCAGTCATCAGGATCGGCGGATCGTTGGCGAGCGCGCGTGCAATCGCCGCCCGCTGCTGCTGTCCGCCTGAAAGGGTAACGGGAAACTTGTCCGCTTGATCCAGAATATCAACAAGTTCCAAAAGCTCCAAAGCCTTGGATCGGCGTTTGGCCGCCGGGATGATCTCTGCAAAATCCATTGGCAGCATCACGTTCTCGGCCACTGTCAACGTCGGCAGCAACTGGAAGAACTGGAACACCAATCCCACATTCCTACCGCGCCATTCTGCCAGACCCGACTCCGTGAGTAAACCAAGATTGGTTTCAGCAATAATGGCTTCGCCTTTTGTCGGCCGGTCGATGCCTGCCAGGAGGTTTAACAACGTTGTCTTGCCGCTGCCGGATTTTCCGATGATGGCAACGAACTCTCCCGTCTGTATATGCAAGTTGATGTCTTGAAGGGCAGTAAAGGATCCGGAGGGAGTTTCGTAATCTTTCTGCATTTGGCGCAGGTCGATGATATGGTCCTCGCGGTGCTCTGGTTCCTGCTTTTTGGTTTTATTTTTTTGTAATTGGTAGGTTTGCATTGTTACTCCTTTTACAGTTATCAGAATTTTTAATTCGTTATTGAACTTTTTGTCCTGCAATGTTATAGTGTGTGTGGAGGGTTTGGTCAACAACCAAATCATCAAGAAAAGTTCACTTATGAACTAAAATACCGAAATTGTATGGAAAGAGGTGAAAGATATGCCCCAAAACGATCTGGACCGAAGGGTGCAGAAGACCCGAAAACTCTTACAAGATGCTTTGATTGAGTTAGTCGCACAAAAGAGTTACGAATCAGTCTCGATTCGAGAAATTCTGGAAACGGCCAATGTAGGACGTTCCACATTTTATTCTCACTTCCAGGATAAGGATCAACTGTTACACAGCATTCTTGATCGTCTCGATAAACTCTTCGAGCAGCATGAAAAACTATTCCTGGATACAAAGAAAAACTTTGGTAACGCTGACCTCATGAATCTAACCCACGATTTTTCCCCAACACTTAGCTTGTTTCAGTTTGTTGGGGAAAATCACCGCTTCTTCAAACCCATGTTGGGGAATCGAGGTTATGGCATATTCGCCAAGCCCGTGTACGATTATGTGTTTGCTCATGT
>Ga0137333_1000069_pt1 | contig 23399 bp, 22 predicted proteins | sample EasRivERMLT231_2_FD_102286 | JGI IMG/M metagenome (GOLD analysis project Ga0137333, IMG submission 102286) | Soil microbial communities from meander-bound floodplain in the East River, Colorado, USA - East River MetaG ERMLT231_2 | ecosystem: Environmental > Terrestrial > Soil > Floodplain ... | reverse complement strand
CTGGCAGTATATTTATGGCTGTTGAAGCGCAAAGACTTGGAATACGGTATGTTTGGGTCTACATTGTGCTTTCGTTCCTTATTGCAGTGAGTGTAATGTTTCCACTCTTTCTGATTGTTCGACAATATGAGACTTCGCGGCAAAGAGTATCAGAATAATATCTTATGCAATGAGTGATAGTGTGTGCTTTTCTACGTCTCAATCTTTTCTGACTGGACGGCCTCGCGCCACCGACTCCAGCACTAGTAACGCAAGCCATTGGGCAACCGTCTTGCAAAAGCTGTTATTTCTTTTGAAGCTTCGTTTGGAACGAGTTTAGGGAATGAAAAACAATCCTTATCCTATTCTGAATCAGGAGAATTATCATGTCCGTCGAAAACCAACACAATCTTCAGTACTTTGAAGCTTCATCTATGATAGAACTCTTTCATTTAATGAAAACCTAGCAAAACGAAAATGAAAACGCCTTCTTTCATTAAATATAGAAAGGGATGGAGATAAGTTCTGTTGCATTGCTCTCCTAACTATGGCATTAATGTAACTAACCCAACCGAAGCAATCGTCAAGGACAGCTACGAGACAAGTTTAGGCGCTGCCGCGACCAGGACAGGGTGCCCTGGAAGTTCGATGAGCGCTATCTGCTTATGCAGGATGTTTTTAATAGCATCACATTCAGCGAATAGTCAATGCTTCCTGTTTAACACGTGAGCAGATTGGAAAGTTTGAATCTTCCAACCTGCTGACGTTTAAACTTTATAACCTTTCAACGGGCTAAAGAAATAAACACATCCTCAAGCGTCGGCTCGCCGACAATCACATCGCTGACATGCACGTTCTTCTCTTTCAACGCTTTCAGCAAAACTTCCTTCTTCAATCCTTTTTCGGTGATCGTCCGCAAATGATCGCCAGCCAAGCCAACACGTAACACACCGTCAATTTCAGGCAACACAGCCAAGCCATCTTGCAGAGGTTCGGCGTACACTTCCCATACATCACCAGGGATAATGTTCTTCTTCAAGTTCGAGGGCGTGTCCATTGCGAGTAGTTTTCCATCGCGCATGATGCCGACGCGTTCACAATATTCAGCTTCATCCATGTAATGCGTGGTGACGAGGATCGTCACGCCGGTTTCAGCGAGTTCATAGATCAAATCCCAGAAGGCCCGGCGGGCGGTCGGGTCCACGCCGGAGGTGGGTTCATCGAGGAATAATAATTTCGGTTCATGCACCAACGCGATGCCCAACGCCAGCCGTTGACGCCAGCCAGCCGACAAAGAACGTGTCAGCGTGGAGTCGTGACCGATGAGGCCGACCAACTCAAGGGTATGAGCGATGCGGGCTTTGTCCGTGATGCCATATACGCCGCCGTAGAATGTCAAATTTTCTAGCACGGTTAGGTCATCATAGATCGCAAACTTCTGCGACATATAACCCACACGCTTGCGGACTTCTTCGCTTTGTTTGAACGCGTCGAATCCTAGCACGGTCGCATCACCTTCACTTGGTTCAAGCAGACCCAGCAACATGCGGATGGTGGTGGTCTTGCCGGAACCATTCGGTCCGAGATAACCAACCACCTCACCGGCGTTGACCTCAAAGTTAATGTGATCCACTGCGACGAAATCGCCGAAGCGCCGCGTGAGATTCTCAACGTAGATAACAGGCAAAGACATTTACGCTTCCTTTTCCAAAACCGATTTCAAGCGGACAAGATTCTCTTCCATCATGGATTTGACCCGTCCCGCCAGCATGCCCTCAGCTAGTTTGAAAAAACCAGCAGGGTTACCCTGCGCATTGAGGCTGATCTTTGTGCCTGTGCCAACAGTCTTGAACGTGAGATTCATATTCATTTGCATCGGTCCCGCGTTCACTTGAAAACCGCATTTGGTATCCGGCTCATACGCGATCACCTGCATCTCGCCTTCGATGCGGCGCCCCATCATCTCGCCCACACTTTTAAATTTCGAGCCAACACCCACTGCGCCTGGCGTGATCTGCTCAAGGCTCACAATCGCCGAGTTCCATTTTGACATGTTATTGGGATTCGCAACGAACGCAAAGACATCTTTCATGGGTTTGTCGATCAATGTACCAAAGTCAAGGTTGATCATGATTTTTTCCTTTTTGTAGCGCGACAATTATGTCGCTTTTGCAAATTGCGATATAAATATCGCGTTACGTTTTTTCTGACAATGCAATAAAGACATCTTCGAGGACGGGCGGTACGGAACGGAGTTCATCCACATGACCGCCCTCGCTTCCGATCTGCGACTTGAGCCTGCTCAAAACATCTTGAGCCTTCGCCTCCCCGACGCGGATGTGCAATCGATCTCCGAACGCCTGAACATCTTCCACATCTTTATCCTTGTGCGCGACGTGACGCAGCAGATTGATCGGCGTGCCGCGCAGTTCAAGGATTCGTCCAGCGAGGCGCGCACGCAAATTGGATGGCGTATCTTCCACGATGATCTTGCCGTTCTTCATGAAACCCACCCGGTGACAGCGCGAGGCTTCATCCATGTAAGGCGTGGAGATGATGACACTGATGCCATCCCCTTGTGTGGATAAGCGAATCACTAGTTGCCAAAAATCCTGACGCGTGACTGGGTCAACGCCGGTGGTCGGTTCATCAAGCAACAACACGCGCGGACGCGTTACAAGTGCCGAGGCAAGCCCCAGTTTTTGTTTCATACCGCCTGAAAGTAATCCTGCGCGACGTTCGGTGAATTTATCCAGACCCACGAATTCAAGGATCTCCATCGAGCGCGGAAGCCATTCATTAGATTTGAGCCCGCGCACTTCGGCAAAGAAGCGGATGTTCTCCAGCACGGTCAGATCTTCATACATGGAAAAGCGTTGCGAGAGATAACCGAATTGCGAGCGGGCTTGTTCGGTTTGCTTTTCGATGTTATATCCGCAGATGTCCACTTGACCTGAATCCGCTTTGAGGGCACCCACAAGGAGACGCATGGTGGTTGTCTTCCCAGCGCCATCCGCACCGACGAGTCCGTAGATCTCGCCTGCGCTAATTTCGAGGGAGACACCGTCCACGGCATGGGTATCGCCGAAGGATTTTCGTAAATTCGTTGCGTTTACAAGTAAATTCATTTTATTTTCCGTAGGGGCGAGGTTCTCTCGCCCCGGTTGTGCCCTGTATAGGCGCACAGGGTGGGGAGACCCCGCCCCTACATAATATTATTTGAACACCACATCTGCCGGCATACCGATCTTGAGTTTGCCTTCGGTGTCGGTTACCTTTAATTTGATGGCATAGACGGTGGAGCTGCGTCCTTCTACGGTTTGGACGTTGCGCGGGGTGAATTCCGCCTGGCTTGCGATGTGGATGACTTCAGCCGTGAAGGATTCGCCGGAGAACGAGTCAACGGTTACAGTGGCTTCCTGACCCAGCGTGATCTCGCCATAGCGATCTTCAGGGACGTAAACAGTAATGGTGAGATTGTTTAGATCCGCCATCGTGAGCGCTACCGCCCCCGGCTGGACGAATTCACCAGGCTCCACATTCCGCACAAGGATGACGCCATTCATGGGAGCGTGAATGGAAAGCTTCTGCATTTGCGCATCCAATAAGGCTAGGTTGGCTTCAGCGGTCTTGATATTGGCTTCGGCTTGGTCCATGGCAGCCTTTGCCTGATCCAAAGCTTTTTCTGCTGTCATGACCGGTTGCGAGTCCACACCAGTTTGCAAGGCGCGCAAATTGTCCGCGGCATTATCGTAAATTTCCTGAGCTACCACAACTTTGGCGCGAGCTTCGAGAACATCCGTTGTGCCTTCTGTAGTCAACTCATCATCATATTCTTTTTGGGCATCTTCCAGGGCGATCTTGGCATCATCAAAAATGATCTGCGCTTCATCACGCAAGCTCTGACTGTCTGATCCACCGCTGGTAAGATCCAATACGGTTTTGGCATTTTGGAATGTGATGCGGGCTTGTGCCAGTGTGGCTTCCACATCCAGAAATTTGGCGCTGCCAGATTTCTGTTGAATGTTATCGAGTTTTTCCTGCGCTTCCTTCAGAGCTGTCACGGCCAGGTCTACTTCGGTCTGCGCGGCTTGGAGGCGTTCTGCTTTGGAGAAGAACCAGGTCGGCAGATCGAATTCGGTTGGCTTGGTGTCTTTCCACACAGATGTACGCGTGGCTTTTTCTGAGGCGAGCGCATTGGTGAGCGTGGTGTTGTATTGCTGCTGCGCCGTCTCGTATGCGGATTGAGCAGTGTTGAGGGCGGCGTTGGCAGCATCCACTTGGGCGGAGGCAACGGCACGTTGAGCAGTGAGCAGGCTGGCGTCGAGGGAAAGAAGCGCAGCGTCCGCTTGAACGATTTGACCTTCACCGACGAGGACATCCGTCACTTTGCCTGCCACTTCTGGTGAGACATTAACAACAACCGCTTCGATGGTGCCCGAGGCTTTTAGTTGTCCATCGTCGACGGGGTTCAGTGAACGAAAGCCATAATAGCCAATCGTTGAAAGCACGATCAAGATAACCAGGATACGAACAGGTAATGGGGGGAAACTATTTTTCATGATTAACTCCTATAAGAGAATTTAGTCTAGGCGTTTGCGGAAGCGCGCAGCGGCAACTCCCATAATGACGACCGAGAAAATCGTTAATGCGAGAATGGGGCTTTGTAATGCTTCCACACCAACCCCTTTCAACAATAAGGCGCGAATGATCACAAGATAATATCGAAGTGGAATCAAGGCTGACACATATTGAAGAAACTGAGGCATCGCTTCAATCGGGAAGAAAAAGCCCGAAAGGAAGATGCTCGGTAACATGGTGACCATGACCGTGATGAACGCTTCCTGCTGGGTGTTGGCAATGGTGGAGGCGAACAAACCAATGCCCAGACCCGATAGAATAAATAAACCGGAAAGGGCGAAGATCAACCCAAGATCGCCGCGGATAGGGACCTTGAACCACCAGTGACCGATGATGAGGACTTCGATAATGTCTACGAACGCCAAAATGGTATACGGTAGGATCTTGCCGACAACCAATTCCCATGAGCGGATGGGCGTTACGATAAGTTGTTCTATCGTCCCACGCTCACGTTCGCGCACAATGGATGAGGCGGTCAGTAATGTGGTAATAAAATACAGGATCATACCGATCACACCGGGCACATTGAAATATGCTGCGATCAGATCGGGGTTGTACCAAACCTGGGTACGCACATCGAGCGGCGGCGTAAAGGAGGATGATCTGCCCGTCAGTGCTGCTTGTTCCGTCAACACTTTGGTCGCGTACGATTGACCGATCAGTTTTGCCGTGGAGAGAGCTGTCCCACCCACTGTCGCATCGGAACCATCCAACACCAGCGAGACCTGTGCCTTGCCTTCGATCAGACGTTGTTCGTAATCTGGCGGGATGATGAGCGCGGCACGGATCTTGCCCGACTCGATCAAAGCTTTGTATTCCATCACCGAGTAAACGGAATAATCGATGCTGAAGTAATTCGCCGCGCGGAAGGCATCCAACAAGGCGCGGGATTGCGTGGATTGACTCTGATCCCAAACAGCCAGCGAGATATTCTTCACATCGGTGGTTGCCGCGTAGCCCAACAGGAACAATTGCAACATGGGCATGACGATGATCAGGATCAACGTGCGCGGGTCACGCATGATCTGAATGAACTCCTTACGAATAATGGAAAATAGTCTTGAGGTCATGCGGACTCCTTGAGAATGCCATGCAGAAAAATATCTGTATATAGATCTGCGGTATTTTTTGGCATTAGTTTGCTAATGACAGAATCAGAAACGATCATTTCTGTAACAAAGTAGGAAATGATCATGCCAAAGAAAGAGCGCATCAGCACGGCGGGGTTTGTCACACGCAGATTTTTTCTTGACTTAACGATCTTTTCAAAAACAGGTAAAACTTTCGGGGCGATCTCACGCAGCATCATGGAACCGTGTTTCCCTTTGAACTCCACCAATTCAATGAACATCAAATTGATGAACTCGGGCTGTTTACTCAACTCGGTTATCACGATGGTGGCAGCGTTCTTGAAAAACTCATCCACGGTCTCCCCTTCCGCAGAAAGGATCGCAGGCAGTATTTTCTTATATGGATGCTTATCAATGATGATGCCTTGAAATATTTCATCCTTGCTGGAGAAATGATTGTAAATGCCACCTAATGCCAACCCAGCCTGATCGGCGATCTGACGCATGGAGGTGGCATGATAGCCATGCTCCAGGAATAGACTGATGGCAGCATCTTCAATAGCAAGGCGGGTTACTTCGCCTTTTTTGGTTTTTTCTTTTTCCACAGGATCTCCATTTTAAAAATGAACGAACGTTCGTTTTTTATTTTAGCCTATTCGGATAAATTCTGTCAAGTCCCAAATTTCGGAATGGTAGAATCAAATTATGCTCCCCTTCACAACACTTGAAAAGAAAATCCGCGAAGACCTGCGCTTTAATGTCACCGTCGGATTGTTCGATGGCGGCTTCTTTGGGCTGGCGCTTGGCTTCGCCTCCTTTGGAACGATCCTGCCGCTCTTCGTTGCATCCATGACAGACTCGGCAACGCTTATTGGTCTCGTACCTGCTATCCACTCGGCAGGTTGGCTGTTCCCGCAATTGTTCACTGCAAATCACACATCCCGCCTGCGCCGCTATAAACGCACCGTGCTGTTGATGACCATTCATGAACGCGTGCCGTTCCTCGGTTTCGCGATCGTTGCATTGCTGATTCCGATCATCGGCGTTAAGACCAGTCTCATCATTACGTTTCTATTACTCACCTGGCAAGGACTCGGCGGCGGATTCACTGCCAACCCGTGGACCAGCATGATCTCGAAGATCATCCCGCCTGAAACACGCGGCACATTTTTTGGATTACAAGCTGGAGTTGCAAATCTCTTCATCAGCGGGGCCGCCGTCGGCGCGGGCTATTTGCTCGATTGGCTCGACTCCCCCACTGACTACGCAGTCTGCTTCTTCATCGCAAGCGTTTTCTTCACCATATCCTGGTTCGCCCTGGCGATGACGCGTGAACCTGAAGACACAGAAAAGATTATTGAGGAGCATCAAGCGCCATTTTGGGAGGGAGCGCTGCGCATCCTGCGGCGCGATAAAAATTTCAGATGGTTCCTTAGCGCGCGCTTCCTTTCGCAATTTGCAACGATGGGGTTTTCATTCTATATTGTGTACGCCCTGCGCCGCTTTCAAATGGATGCCATCACCGCGGGGTATTTCACTGCCGCGCTCACCATCACACAAACCATCGCCAACATCGGCATGGGCTGGATCGGTGACCGCATCGGTCATCGCACCATGCTGGTGATCGGCGCCGCCGCCGCTGTGTTGAGTTCATTGCTCGCGTGGTTCGCCACCTCACTGGCATGGTTCTATCCCATCTTTATTCTTTCAGGACTCACCAATGTTTCCATCTGGACCATCGGCATGACCATGACCGTCGATTTCAGCGAAGAAAAAGACCGCCCATTTTATATCGGGCTGGCACAAACGTTGACCGCACCCGCCACCATCATCGCGCCATTACTCGGCGGTTGGATCGCAGATACACAAGGCTTTGAACCAACCTTCGCACTCTCCGCCGTCTTATCCATTGTGATGATGGCGATCCTTTGGTTCATCGTCAAAGACCCACGCAAGGCAGCACTGCATCTCGTCCCACAACAGGAGAACCCATGACCCTCATTCAAGAAAAAGTCGATCAAGCTATTGAGATCCTCAAAGAACAAGGCACTGATATGTGGCTTACTTTCGTCCGCGAAACCAGCGGCGTGCGCGACCCAGCGCTCGATTTATTGATCGGCGCGAATGATCTCACTTGGCCATCTGCTTTGATCATCACACGCAAAGGCGAGAAGATCGCGATCATTGGCAATCTCGAAAAGGAAGCGCTGGGACGTTTAAACGTGTTCGATGAAATTCTCGGATACGACACCGCCGTCAGCGAACTCTTGCGGACGACAATCACGCGCCTCAACCCCGACCGAATAGCTGTAAACACATCCCGAAACAACGTCCACGCTGACGGCTTGACACACGCCATGTATGAGTTCCTCAAGGAATACCTGGCTGGCACACCATACGCGGAGCGACTCGTCAGCGCCGAACCCATCATCAACGCTATGCGTGGACGAAAGACAGAAGCCGAGTTGGCGCGCATCCGCAAAGCCGTGGAGATCACGGATGAGATCTTCAAGAAAACCTATGACTTCATCAAGGTCGGCATGACCGAGGTCGAAGTTGGCGAATACATGCACAAGCTTGCTAAAGAATATGAAGTTGGTCTCGCATGGCCCGCGGAAAATTGCCCTGCTGTGAATTCCGGTCCAAACAAGGTGGTCGGTCACAACGGTCCTACTGAAATACGCATCGAACGCGGACACATCATCCACTTTGACTTTGGTGTGAAGTATGAAGACTATTGCTCCGATATTCAACACGTCTGTTACGTCCTGCGCGAAGGCGAGACGGAAGCGCCAGTAGAAATCCAACGCGGATTCATTACTCTGCGCACCGCCGTTGAAAAATCACGTGAAGCGATGAAAGTCGGCGTGACCGGCAATTCGATAGATACGATCTCACGTGAGATCGTCACAGATTCGGGTTACCCAGAATATCCATATGCACTCGGTCACCAGCTGGGACGTGTGGCACACGATGGCGGCGCATTATTGGGTCCGCTGTGGGAGAAGTATGGCGATTCACCGAATCAAAAACTCGAAGTGGGACAGGTCTTCACGATCGAACCCGGCTTGGCAATTCCAGGTTATGGATATTTAGGGCTGGAAGAAGATGTTGTCATGACTGCAAAAGGCGCAGAATATATCGGCGAACCACAGAGAGAAATTATTTTGATCAAAGGATAAGCATTCTGGAATCCATCAGCAAGCTGATGGAAAAGTCGGGCGGCAAGCCGCCCGACTCCAGAGTCATTCTTCCTGGGTAAAATCAACCGCCGATGCAAAAACTATTACGCGCTATCCCTGCTCTACTGATCTGCATCCGCTTTGCGCTAGGTCCAATTATATGATGGAGCGTATACAACCAAATATCGTCGTGGTGGTTCCTAGTGGGCTTCATCGTCGCATACCTAACGGATATTTTCGATGGTATTATCGCCCGCCGCTTGGGTGTATCCACACCAGCGCTTAGGACAGCAGATAGTTGGGTCGACACATGGTTTTATTTTTGGGTGGTGGCATCGGTATGGATGACACACATTGAAACGTTGCGAAAATTTGCGATACCACTGCTAATCCTCATCAGTCTGCAAGTCTCTGAATGGGTGTATGGCAGAATCAAATTTGGTCGCCTCACTGGGTATCACGCTTATATGGCAAGGTGTGGGGATTAAATCTTTTTGCGGCGATCTTCTCGGTAATGCTTTTTAACTACGATGGATTCATCTGGTGGGGAGCAATCATCCTTGGCTGGATCAGCTCCATCGAAAACTGGTTGTTGACATTGACGCTATCTACATGGACTACAGATGTAAAGTCCATATTTCATGTGTGGCGGACAATAAAGGAGTAAACACAGAAAATTTACAGGGAGATAAAGCTCATAAAACGGTAGCAATTGTCAGCTTGAGAATGATGCGGATTGTCCCATCCCCTGTATGCCATCCATCACTGGCTAGTCTGGGGTTGTCTCACTATACTCATTAATGTGAGGTAAATCCATGACAACTGAAGATCCCAGAATTCTAGAACTGCGCAAGATGCGCGCAAAATCGCTCGAAGGCGGCGGCGCGGAACGCAACGCCAAACAAAAAGCCAAGGGCAAGAACACTGCGCGCGAACGCGTGGAAATGTTACTCGACCCCGGCACGTTCAATGAGATCGAGCCATTCATCACCCATCAAGGCGATGAGATGCAATTGTTGAAAGATAAATTTTACGGCGATGGTGTCATCACCGGCTATGGACAGATCAACGGGCGGACTGTCTACTTATATTCACAAGATTTCACAATTTACGGCGGCACATTAAGCGAAATGCAATCGCACAAAATTTGCCGCGTGATGGATCTGGCAGTACGCAATGGCGTGCCGTTCATCGCGCTGATCGACTCAGGCGGCGCGCGCATTCAAGAAGGCGTGCGCTCGATGGGCGGTTACGCTGAAATGTTCCGGCGCAATGCGCAGTATTCGGGCGTGGTGCCGCAGATCAGCGTCATGCTCGGACCGTGCGCTGGCGGCGCGGCATACTCCCCGGCTCTTACAGACCTGGTCATCATGGTCGAGAAACAATCCTTTATGTTCCTCACTGGACCCGATGTGATCAAAGCTGTGACCGGTGAAGTGATCGATGCTGAGTCATTGGGTGGTTCGAGCGTGCACATGTCAGTCAGCGGTGTGGCACATCTTTCAGTGGCAACTGAAAAAGCTGCCCTGGATATGGCGCGCCATTTCCTTTCCTACATGCCTTCAAACAATGTCGAGAATCCGCCTTTCATAAAACCAGAGGATGACTCAGCCCGTATGGATGAGACGTTAAATAGCATGGTGCCCATCGATGCATCTGAACCTTACATCATGCATCAGGTAATCGAAAAAATTATCGATCAAGGCACGTTCCTTGAGATCCAACCCGATTGGGCGCGCAATGCCATCGTGGGGCTGGCGCGCATTGGCGGTCACAGCGTGGGCATCGTGGCGCAAGAACCCGCCATCATGGCAGGCGTGATCGACATTGACGCCGCCGACAAGATGACGCGCTTCGTCCGTATGTGTGATTGTTTCAACATTCCACTCGTGACCTTCGTCGATTCGCCTGGCTTCCTGCCCGGTATCGCACAGGAACATGGCGGCATCATTCGCCACGGCGCAAAACTTCTTTACGCCTATTCCGAAGCAACCGTTCCAAAGATCTGTATCATCACACGCAAAGCCTATGGCGGCGCGTATGTAGTCATGTCGAGCAAGTATCTCGGCACCGATGTCACCTACGCCTGGCCCAGTGCTGAGATCGCCGTGCTCGGCGCAGAAGGTGCGGCAAATATTTTGTTCAAGAAACAAATTGAAACTGCGGAAGACCCCGCCGCCGAACGCAAGAAACTCGCGAAAGAGTATCGCGATAAATTCAACAATCCTTACTATGCCGCGTCCACGGGTTATGTCGATGACATCATCGAGCCGCGCGAATCACGCCCCAAGATCATCGCGTCGCTCTCGGCACTCCGCGATAAGTATGCGCCTGCGCCACCACGTAAACATGGGAACATCCCTGTATAGGGGCGTAGCAATGCTACGCCCCTACATCCGAGAAAAAATATGAATGATATTTCACTCGCTCTTCAAATCACCGCCATCGGTATGGGACTCGTCTTCGGCGCAATCATCGTTTTATGGTTGATGATGATTCTCCTCACTGCACTGACTGCGGATAAAAAATCCGCTGCGGACTCACCCGAGGCTGATTCTGTTTCGAGTAATGAAATCTTTGCTCAAGCCGCCGCAATTGGTGTGGCGATGGCAATGGCAGAACAAAGATTATCGTCAGCCCACCCACTCCCTGAGCCGCCCACGGCGATTGTCTCAGCCTGGCAACTTGGCATGCGCACACGGCAAATGACCGAAAAAGGCGGAAGGCACAGATAACATGAAATACAACGTAACGATCAAAAATAAATCCTATGTGGTTGAAATTGAAGATATCAACGCCCGCCCGGTCATCGCACACGTGGAGGGTCAACGGTTTGAGGTCATTCCAGATATCAACCCGATAGGGACGGAAGTCAGACCCGAACCTGTCGCTGCAAATACATCGAAGAGTAAAAAAGAGTCAAAGGAAGTCATTTCCTTTGATCTGCGAAAACACGACCCAAATCAAAATGGCAACGAAATGACTGCGCCCCTGCCCGGGACGGTGATCGAAGTCTTCGTTAAAACTGGTGACATCATTGAGTCTGGTCAAGTCATCCTCATCATCGAAGCCATGAAGATGAAGAACAGCATCCGCTCCACGCGTGCCGGGAAGATCGCCGAAGTACTTGCCAGTGTTAATCAAACCGTTGCACACAAGCAGGTCTTGGTGAAGTTCGAATGAACATTGCTGAATTGCTCCCTGAGTTGTTGAAAGGCTTGGCAAACTTCACGCTGGGCAATGCGGTCATGATCACCGCCGCATTGATATTGGTTTATCTGGCGGTCTTCAAAGAGATCGAACCTGTTTTACTGCTCCCCATCGGTTTCGGATGTCTGCTTGCAAATATTCCACTGGCAGGCATGACCGCCGCCGAGGGCATCATGGGCGTGCTATACAAAGCGGGCATCGAAACCGAGTTGTTCCCGCTATTGATCTTTGTTGGCGTTGGCGCCATGATCGATTTTAGTCCGTTGCTGGCGCAGCCGCGCATGGTATTACTAGGCGCGGCAGGCCAATTCGGCATCTTCGGTACATTACTATTAGCAATTGCTTTGGGTTTCCCGCTCAATCAAGCCGCATCGATTGGCGTCATCGGCGCCATTGACGGACCCACTTCGATCTTCGTCGCAACTAAACTCGCACCTGAATTGCTCGCACCGATTGCTGTCGCGGCGTATTCCTATATGAGCTTGATCCCCATCATCCAACCGCCATTGATGCGATTGCTCACCACGAAAAAAGAGCGCCTCATCCGCATGGATTATGCACCCAAGCCCATCTCACAAAAAACGCTAACCCTCTTTCCCATCGTGCTGACCCTGGTCGTGGGCTTACTCGTGCCTGAGGCTACTCCGCTCATCTCCATGCTTATGCTTGGCAACTTGCTCAAAGTCTCCGGCGTTGTGGACCGATTAAGCAAAGCCGCTCAAAACGAGATCATCAACATCGCCACGTTATTTTTAGGTCTTGCCATCGGTGCAACCATGAGTGCCGCCGCGTTCCTGAATTTGGATACGGGCAAGATCATGGTCTTGGGTTTGATCGCTTTTGTGCTCGATACTGTGGCTGGCTTGTTATTCGGCAAATTGATGTGCGTCTTAACCGGTGGAAAGATCAATCCACTCATCGGCGCAGCGGGCATTTCCGCCTTCCCCATGGCGGGACGTCTTGCTGCCAAAACCGCCAACGATGAAGACCCGCACAACTTCATTCTCATGCACGCCATGGGCGCAAATACCGCCGGTCAGTTAGGTTCAGTCATCGCAGGTGGGATTTTGCTTTCGATCGTGAGTAAACTGGTTCTATAACATTCCCCAAATTTTTAGCCACAGAGAACACAGAGTTCTTTGAGTTTTTCTCAAAATCTCGGTGATCTCTGTGGCTTATTTTTTAAACCTCCGAAAAATAACCTTCTTCAACCCCTTGCCAAGTTTCTTCATGCAGCTTCATATATTTCGTCAACAGTGGATGCACACGCACCATCTCTTCATACATTTTCTGCGCAACACGCCGGATCGAGAAATGTGCATTCGCCGCGGAACGTAATTGACAGAATGCAAACGCCTCCCGCAGATTGAACTCTGCCAACACGCGACGATTGAATCCATTGGGGACGACATATTGCGCCACATCGGGACTAAATGCATACAACTTCTCAAACATCGCGCTCGCCGCTTCCATCGCCGCCTCATACTGGGACCCGAAGCCTGCTTCCGTTATCAACAGCGGAGTCGCGTACCCGAGCCGCGTTGTGAGTCTTTGTGGTGTCTGCGTCATCATGCGGTGACGTTTGAACTCAGCATAAGCACCTTGATCCATGACCAAGTCAAAGGTGTATGTGCAATATTCCAGTTCACGGAGCGGAACATCGAATTTACCCAAGCGCCCCAACAGCGAGTCAGCCAATGCTTCCAACTCACTCGCAGGCAGTGCTTTGACATAAGTCAGCGCATCTGCATACGGCATTTCAGCAAAACGATATAGAGCTGCAGCAAGGGCTTTTACTTCGCCGTCTTTATCGTAATCAATAAGAGTGCACCATTCTTCCGATTGACGATCCCCAAAGGGGACGCTGTTTACGATTGACGACTGACGATTTTCCAAGTCTTTGATGGTTTCGACCAAATAGGGAACGGCATCCGCATATTTTACGAGCGTAGGAGTTTCGGCTTTGGAGACATCCTTCACTTGTGCGCCAATCTCACGCACTTCCGCTAATTCATGCGACAGCATCTTGCGGATCACATTTTCAATAACGCGCGCATTAGCAGTCATACCTACATTGGCAAGCGCAGCGGCTGGCAATAGGAAGCGACACACATCCACATATTTCGAGCGGACACGGCGGTCCCAGGCTTCATCTTTTTCGTTCTCGCGGCGCGGAAAACGCTCGAAGACACGCACCCGGACCGGGTCCAATGAATCAGCATAGGCTTTGAAAAGGAGGCGGACCGTATCCACAAATTCGTCACGGAGCGGATGTCCATCTAATTCAGGCGGAACTGTAAAATCATCTGGTCCCCATTTTTGATAGCGCGTGGATTTTTCAGTGTAGGAAGCCAGTCGATTCGATTCGATGCTCTCGATGGCAATGCGTGAGACATTCTCGAAGGCAATATGCAAAACCGCATGTTCCGCTACCGAAGCGTGACCATAGCCCACCACCCACTTCTCATGGAACTGCGCAGATTTTTCATCGCTGAGTTCGGCGGCAATGGCACGAAAAGATTCGGGCGCTCGCGATGTTTTGGCAAAAGCCACCGCGATGGTCTCAGGGCTGAGTGCACGCGGCGATAATAAATATATTTCACGTTCGGGCATGGTTGTCTCCTTTGGAAAATCTGGCAGATTATACCCTCACAAGTTGTGGTTTTTGAAAGCGGGTACATATCAATAAAAAGGGCGACCCGTGGGTCGCCCGAAAATGTTCAGGAGCCAATGTTCTGCGGAAAATCTGTTGGGGCAGGTTTCACGAATTTATTAAGCGCACTCAATGCCTGCAAACCACCAAATAAACCATACAGGAAGAGCGCATGGAAGAGCAAGCCCATCCATTCCTGGAAGGCAAGCATGATGAGCGTATCCAGTCCATACAGCGCCATACCGACTATGAACGCCCATTTTTTGCCGCGATTTGCAAACAAACCAAACAAAGCCACAATGCCTGCGATCACGATGCTAATGGCCAGCCCGATGATCTTCACCACGATGGCACCCTCGGAAAAGGATTTGGCGATCTCTACAAAAATGCTGTCGACGAACAGGGTACTGCCAAGACCAACTACAAAATAAGAATCGCCGCCGAATTCCAGGATGAATGAATTGATCACCGAGAGAGCGGCGATCCAATAGAAATTATTAGCCCCTCTTTTCATCCGACTGGTCAATTCAACCAGCACAGCCTGGGTTCGTTGCATTGCAAGCGCATGTTCTGACATGAGAACTTGCGCAGGTTGAGGAACAGGTTCATTAGGTTGATTCATTGCATTCTCCCTTTGCTAATATTGTTTTGAATACTGTACAACAAAAGAATTCACAAGTCAACCAGAACCTGGCGAAGTTTTCAATTTGCCACGAAATTACAAGGCTTCGAGCGCTCGTCTCATTCGTATCGTCATCACCATCCCGACGATCAATGAAATCAGATACAAACCGCCATAGACCTGGTAATGTAATCCTGCTCTGCCAATGCTGAAGAACAACGCAGTGAAAATAATGAACAGCAGAAACTCGATATATGCCCAGGTTTTGGTCGAACGTTGTCGGTCCGCATCCGTGCCATGGCGTTGGGAAAGTGAAACAAGTAGAAGGAAATATAAACCAAACGCCAGAAACTCGGCTGTCTCCAGCAGGATTGTCAACCATGCGGGCGTGGTAAACCAACTCCAGAAATTTAATTCAAACGGGACGGGCCAAAACAGGGCAACACCATTGAACCATAGCACCAGATCAACCAGGATATGCATCAGAATTCCAGCGCCAAACCCAATGCCGAAGTTCTTCCACTTCTCATTTTTCGTCAACGCAGCAATGACATAAAACAAGATCAGCATTGTGAGAATGGTGAAGATGCTATGTGTGAACGTGCGATGAAAATGTTCAGGCTCGGGCAGTTTGGCAAGTGTGGCGTATGCCACTACCAGGTTATCCAGATCAGGGAACATATTGCCCAGCACCACCCCCAACATTAGCCATTCCTTTTTGGGCATCCACTTGCGCGCAACGGCCGTCCCTATGATTGCATGAATTCCATTCTGTGGCATAAGACCTCCTTTGGTTATTTCATACAACCCTGCACAAATAAAAAAGGAACGGTTCTTATACCGTTCCTAATAACTTGCGGGTCTGTTCCACGTCGCGTCTGATCTGCTCGATCAACGCCGCCACCGAGTCATATTTCAACTCGTCACGCAGGCGCTGCACAAATTCCAACGTTACCGTCTCATCATAAATATCCTGATTAAAATTTAACAGATAAGCCTCCACGCTCAGAGTTTGTTTGTCAGGCGTGAAGGTCGGGTTCGTGCCAATATTCACCGCCGCAGCATATTTCTCACCCCGCACAGTCGCCCAACACGCATAGATCCCGCTCGCTGGAACAACCTTCTCATGAGCGTAATTCAAGTTCGCAGTCGGGAAACCGATCGTACGTCCGCGCTGATCGCCATACGCCACCAGTCCCTGCAAACGATACGGATGCCCCATCAAGCGTGCCGCTTCTGAGACGTTCCCCACAGTGACCAATTTACGGATCTCTGTGGACGAGATCACGCCGCTTTCATCGCCCAAAGCTGATACCGTTTCGACGGTGTAGCCCAACTCCAAGCCGATCTCAGCCAGTCGGGTTGCATTCCCTTCGCGGTTCTTTCCCAGTGTGGAATCATATCCCAGCACAAGATGTCGCACATCCAACTGATCCTTGAGCTGTTTCATAAAATCGAACGCTGTGATATCCGCAACTTGTCTATCGAACGGATGTGTAATGACTGCATCCACGCCCAGTTCGCCCAGCAGTTTCGCACGTTCGCCTGGCAACGTCAGCAATTTAATGTCCCCGCGCCCAAACACTTTTGCCGGGTGTGGATCGAACGTTAAAACAACAGCAAGCGCCCTATTGGCATGGGCACCTGCTGTCAGTTTATTAAGGACCTGCCGATGACCGCGATGGACACCGTCGAAAACACCGACGGTCAACCACGTATTTTCCAGGATCAATCCTTCAAGAGAACGATAATGCTGCATAGTCATAAACAATGCTGCTCAATCGGAGACCAAAGCTTCGATTGAGCAGTATATATATTTTAGATTGTCCTGATATTACTCTGTGGTAAAGAATACTTTCTTGGGCTGCCAGGCAGGCGTACCATCTTCACCTGTGACACATTCCATCAATGAGACCAGTTCACCCTGCGTGCTGACGCCGCGGGCGCGATCTCCAATTGGAGTATCAGCGGCAGCCTTGACACGATGTCCGTGGCGCACACCTTCCACATCATCAGGGCTGAGTTCCAACGCGGGCCAATCACCCAATGCTTCAGCGGCGGGGATCAAATACTGATACCAATTACCAGCATGGAAGGCTTCCTGTAATTTGCGCAACGGTGTAGCATCACGCAACGAGAAACGTCCGCTCTTGGTGCGGCGCAAACCGACCAGATACGCGCCACAACCCAGCTTCTCACCCAGGTCATTTGCCAGTGAACGAACATACGTGCCTGACGAACAATGCACGTCGATCACCACTTCAGGTGGCGCCCATTCCAAAACTTCCAGATGGTGGACTGTGATCTTGCGTGGTTCCAGTTCAACTTCCTCCCCTTTACGCGCCATTTCGTAAGCTTTACGCCCCTGCACTTTAACCGCCGAATATGGCGGCGGAGTTTGTTCGATCTCACCAACAAAAGTCTTCAGAGCTTCTTCAAATTGAGTTTCTGTGACGTTCACCGGCTGATTTGCCTGAGTCATCTTGCCATCGGCATCGAAGGTATCGGTTTTGCCGCCCATGCGAATAATGGCTTGATAACGTTTGTCAGATGCTGAAACATACTCACTTAAACGAACTGCGGGACCTACCAATATAACGAGCACACCAGATGCGCGCGGATCCAATGTGCCAGTATGGCCTGCGCGGCGAAGTCCGGTCCCATTGCGAATGGCTTGCACAACATCATGCGAAGTCATTCCAACAGGTTTATCTACAACTAACACCCCTGAGATAGCGTTCTTTAGATCTTGGCTATTCATTTTTTCCTCCTCAGAGTTGGAAATATATTATGACATACTTTGGTGAATTTTGTATTAAAGACCCAACATTTCACGTGTAGTCTTTAGTACTAGCGGTTGAATATCGCTTAAGGTGCCCGGAATATCTGCTCCAGCCGCTGCAGCGTGACCGCCGCCGTTGAAATGTTTTGCCACTTTCGAAACATCGATCCCAGCCTCCAATGCACGCCATGAGATTTTCACATTACTGTCGCTTTGTTCGACGAAAATCATACCTACCTTGTTCCCATCAATGGCCGAGATCATATTGATCAGGTCGGCATCGTCGTTACCACCATAGCCAGTCTTTTTACGGTCCGCGAGTGTCAATGTACTCCAGACAATGCCGTTCTTCTGTTCCATGCTGGAAAGACCCGCACCCCAGTAGCGTGCGGCGACAAAAGACTTTTTCACCAGCGAACGCATATATAGGTCAGGCATGTCTGCGCCAGTTTCCATCAATATGGCACATTGGCGCAATGCTTCAGGTGTTGTATTCGATGTCCGAAAACCCAGTGTATCAGTAATGATGCCAGTCAATAACGCGGAGGCAATGGGCTTGGTGATCTCATATCCCCACACAGGTAAATAATTTGTCAGAATTGCGGCAGTTGCTACCTCCTCAGCTTCGATCAGATTTAGCTTACCGAACCTTTCATTGGTCTTATGATGGTCAATATTAATATCGGGCTGACCATAGCTCTCAAAGAACTTTCCCACACGTTTAAAATCTGCACAATCCACGGTAATAAAAGTATCGTGCTCCCCATTGGGTTCCTTGACGATCAATTCACTACCTTCAAGATGTTTGAAGGATGAAGAAACGCCATCCACCAAAACCATCTGCACAGACTTGCCAGCGTTTTGCAAAGCCAGCCCTATACCGAGCAGGGAACCGATCGCATCACCATCCGGGCGGACGTGTGATGCGACAACAATATTCTTTGCACTTTCAAGACGTGTCTTGATAGCCCCTATGATTTCATTATCCATGCCTGTTCATCTCTCCATTATTTCTATCACACGCTATATGATTCTTTGTGAAGAAACTATGTGTATTCCTAGCCTGTTGCAATTATTTCTTATTTCGTAGATCAGCCAGCAATTTCTCAATATGATCGGCATTTTCGGGGGTCATATCCCAGTGAAAGCGGACACGCGGAAAGGCGCGTAATTCAATGCGTGAGGCCAGAGTCCGCTTGATGAAACCAGAAGCAGATTCAAGTCCCGCAAGAACGTCTTTGGAGCGTGAGACACCCTCGATCGCAGAAACATACACATCCGCGAATGCCAATTCCTTATCTATTTTGACATCGGTCACATAGATTTGTTTCAAGCGCGGGTCACTGATCTCGCGGATCAACATCTCCGAGAGTTCCTGGCGGATACGGTCCGCAATTCGTTGTAGACGGGTTCCAGATGGCATAACTTATTTTACGACTTTTCGAGAATATAACAAACCAATTGATCGCCAGGTTGAATGTCGTTAAAGCTTTTGAAACCAACACCGCATTCATAGCCCTGCTTGATCTCACGCACATCTTCCTTCTCATGGCGCAAGGAACCCATATCGCCTTCGTACACGATATCGGTGCCACGGTAGAGACGGGCTTTGGCATTGCGGCGCAATTCACCTTCGGTGACTTTACAACCAGCCACCTTGCCAAACTTGGAGGCAGTGAAAACCGCCAGCACTTGAGCACGGCCCAAAACTTTTTCTTTCACAACAGGTTCGAGCATGCCGTTGAGGGCTTTTTCAATATCTTCGGTCATGCGATAGATGATCTCGTACAACCGAATATCCACGCCTTCTTTTTCAGCCACCCGACGGGCAGAAACATCAGCCTGCACATTGAAGCCAATGATGATGGCTTTAGATGCCGATGCCAGCATAATGTCATTTTCGCCGATATTGCCTGTTTCGGAATAAATGATCTTCACGCCAATTTCGCCTTCGCCAAGTTTGTTTAACTCAGTGACGATCGGGTCAAGCGAGCCTTGCACATCCGCTTTGACAATGAGATTCAATGCCTGCGCTTCACCCGCTTTGACGTTCGCGAACACGTCCTCAAGCGTCATCTTCTTTCTGGATTGCGCCTGGGTCTTTGCCGCTTCAAGTCTTTCAGCGACAATTGCTCGGGCTTCTTTTTCGGTTTCCACAACCTGGAACACATCGCCAGCCGAGGGAACATCACTTAATCCCATCACAAGCACAGGTGTGGATGGTCCTGCCTTCTTGATCGGCTTGCCTTTAAAATCGTTGAGTGCGCGCAATCTGCCATGCGATGTGCCAGCTACGACGATACTGCCAGATTCAAGCGTACCGTTTTGAACAAGCAAGGTAGCCATCACACCTTTGGATTTATCCAATTCAGCTTCGATGACTGTACCGATCACCTTGCCTTGCGGGTTTGCGCGAATATCGGCGTTATCTGCCACGAGCAAAACACCTTCGAGCAGGTCATCAATGCCCTGCTTTTGTTTGGCAGAGACCGGGATGACCATGGTATTGCCGCCCCATTCATCGGGGACGAGTTCCTGTTCGGCAAGTTGTTTTTTAACAAGCTCCGGATTGGAGTTAGCCTTATCCACTTTGTTGAGCGCAACGATGATCGGTACACGCGCAGCTTTGGCATGCGCGATCGCTTCACGAGTCTGCGGCATCACGCCATCATCCGCCGCCACGACGAGGATAACCACATCCGCACCCTGGGCGCCGCGTGCGCGCATTTGTGTGAATGCTGCGTGACCGGGTGTATCGAGGAACGTAATGAGACGTCCCTTTCTTTCAACTTGATAAGCGCCGATGTGCTGCGTAATACCACCAGCCTCACCTGCGGCTACATCCGTTTGACGGATGGCATCGAGCAAGCTGGTCTTACCATGGTCTACATGACCTAGAATCGTCACTACCGGCGGACGAGATTTTAACTTTGCTTCATCCTCCCCCGAGATCAAACGGCGCCAAAGCGGCACCTCGCCTGTTTCAACGACCACTTCTTCAACAACTTCAGGGATCGCCTCAAAGCCATACTCGCCCAACACGATCGCAGCGGTATCAAAATCCACCGACTGATTAATAGTTGCCATCACACCGTTGGACATCAATTTTTTGATCAGGTCAATGGGGCTTTTGCCGACAATTTGTGCCAGATCACGGATCACGATGCTGGCGGGTAATTCGATCTTGTTTCCATTACTACTCATAGGACCTCCTCCACAATTCACAAATTCAGTGAGCAAAGTTCATTGTGGATTTCTGCTCAGTTTATGCACGAGGTCCCGTGAGTTCAAACTTCACATGGTTACTCGCGCATCCCCGCGCCCTCCGCAGCTTGCGGCAGGGTGTTCATAAATTCTTCCAGTTTCGCACGATCATCTGTAGTCAAAGTCGCCTTCAAAGCATTGGCAAGCGCGCCCTTCAGCCCTCGCTCCCAGCACTCGCGCCGGTCATGCAAATAGGCTCCCCTTCCAGCCAGTTTGCTGGTCGGGTCCACTTGCACTCCCACGGCTGTGCGGACGATTCGAATCATCCGGCGTTTGGGTAGAACCTCTCGGCAACCTACACAAGTCCGCTGGGGCACATGCTTCACACGTTGAACAGGTTTCTTAAACATACTCCTTGGTTCAGATATTACTAAAAATTATTCTTCTTCCCAGGTTTCGCCGCCGCGCTTGTGAACCTTGCGCGCAACAACTTCGCCGCGTTCTTCATCGAACTCCAACGCCACGCTCTTCTTCTTGCCTTTTTTGCCCTTCTTCTTATCATCGGCATCATCGGCGGCAGGCGCGGTCTGGAAGATCTCAGGCTTCATCGAGAACAGATCATCGAGTGAGACGCCATCCTTGGCATGCTCATCGTCTTCCTCTTTCTCGACGGATTTCTTCGCATCTTTCTTAGCCGAAGCTGTTTTCTCACCAGCGGGCACATCCACCACTGGAGCCGTTTCACCAACCACTGGGGATACTGCTTCAGGCACAGAAACTGTCTCAGCAACAGGAGCAACTTCGGGCTCGGCCGGAGGCGTGGGCTCGGGGAAGGTCAACGCGGCGATGACCTCGTCAATGTTCTGCATGGCTTTCGGTCCAATGCCGGGAAGTCCAAGTACTTTGTTCGGGTCCATCTTCAGCGTCATCATCAACGCGCCGACATTGTCAATACCCGCCTCAACCAAAATATTGAGGACGTGTTCCTTCAGTCCAGCCTGATCGAGGGGCATACCAAACGCAGCTGTGGGAACTTCTGCGCGAGCGCCCGAGACCTTTTCCTCTTCGGCACGCACAGCGTCTTCCTTGATCTGAATGGTGCGGCGTTCAACGCGATCCACAAACTGACCGAGGGCAGTATATTCTTCAGGAGTGACCGGACGATTCTCAGCCTTCTTGGTGAGGATCTCTTCGATCTGGGGAATGGATTCAACCACATTCGGCAGAAGCGCAGCCAAGGCAGCATCTTTCTGCAATTTCACGATCGCATCACCAGCCGCTTCGGTCAGTGACTTGATATCGATGCGCCAACCGGTCAGCTTCGCAGCGAGACGGGCATTCTGTCCATCGCGTCCAATGGCAAGACTGAGTTGATCTTCACTCACGACCACGGTCGCTGTGCGGCTGCCATCGGTTTCAGAAACATACACACCGGTGACACGCGCCGGGCTGATAGCTTTGGAAATGTACACAACAGGGTCTTGATCCCATTGAATGATATCGATCTTTTCATCGTGCAATTCTTTCACGATGGCTTGAATGCGGACGCCCTTGATACCCACACATGCGCCCACGGGATCAACACCCGCCTGTGTCGCTGAAACAGCGACCTTGGCACGCGCACCCGGTTCACGCGCAATTGCGCGGATCTCAACTACGCCATGATAAATTTCAGGAACTTCGTTTTCAAGCAAGCGCCGCAAGAAGTTACGATGCGCACGCGAGAGAATGATCTGCGGACCACGCGGTCCATCTTTGACTTCGAGCACTACGGCACGTACACGGTCATGCACCTTGAAACGCTCACCCATGATGCGTTGATTGGCTGGTAACGAGCCTTCGGCTTTCATATCCAACCCAACGGTTGTGCCTTGAGCATTGGTAGCTTGCACGATACCGCTGATGATCTCACCCACCTGACGTTCAAAGTATTGCATCTGATTCGAACGTTCGGCTTCACGGATGCGCTGTTGAATTACCTGACGCGCAGTCTGCGCCGCCACACGACCAAAGTCACCGGGTGTGGTTTCAACCACCACCATATCGCCAAGTTGCG
>Ga0137333_1000067_pt1 | contig 23882 bp, 26 predicted proteins | sample EasRivERMLT231_2_FD_102286 | JGI IMG/M metagenome (GOLD analysis project Ga0137333, IMG submission 102286) | Soil microbial communities from meander-bound floodplain in the East River, Colorado, USA - East River MetaG ERMLT231_2 | ecosystem: Environmental > Terrestrial > Soil > Floodplain ... | reverse complement strand
TCTACACTCACAAATAATTCGAGTAAACTCATGGCGCGGGGTTCCTTTCAAGTGCTTTTTTGGTTTGCACCTAAAGTTTACCCATAAAGTGAACCCCGCTCCTTATCCATTATTCACGTTATTCAATGATAGCCAGGTTAAATTCCTTGTGGAATACTCTGAAACAGACGTTATTAATTCACGAAAGTATGATATAGATGTCGTTGCAATAAAACCTATTTTGGAACGCCCCACAGGCTGGACAAAGACCAACAAATATTTAATTGATGTAAGAGACAATCGAATTACCCTTGGAGCTAACGGAAAGATTTTGACAAAACTGACTGACAAGACTTTGCGGGGTGGTTCAATAGGCTTTTATATGATAATGCTTAATAACTCTTACGCGGAAGTGAGATTTCGGAATATTAAGATATATTCCAAGTGAAGGGAAGTGGCGGGCGTGAAGCGATTCATAACAGTAGGAATAATATTTGGATTTTTGTTGGCAATAGTTGTTGCAATAAGCTGGTTTCTTGTTCCAGGATGGCAGTCGCCAACATCGGGAGGTTTCTGGGTGCTTCTCGGTGTAGCAGCAATTGGCGTTATATCATTTGTTCGTAGTGCAGTTGCGATTTGGAAAGATTTGAGAGAAGGAGGAGATAAATCGAGTTCGATTATATTGCCGAGGCTTCAGCTTAGTCTTGTTGATAAATTAGGGCAGTATGTTGATGAACTCGCGTTTTCTCAACGTGCTAATAATCAAGATTTCCATTTTGGTGTTGCGTTGGTCAATACTATAGCTGGGAGTTTGCCAGCAGAAAAATTTAATATCCGAATAGAATGTAGTTGGAGTGGGGCAAATGTTACGAAAGCACCTAAATTTAGAGTTGACACACAAGACCGTACAACCCAAAATTGGAATGTATCACGAGAGTTCATTCAGCAAGGGGATAAACCATATCCAGCCGTGATTTCTTTTCATGGCTCCGCTGATGATAGATGCTCATACAACCATCCCCTTGAATGGCATGGCTTTTCAGTCGTTTTAGCTGAAAGAATGGAAGGAAAATTTTTGTTGAACTATAAAATATCAGGAGCTAATCCCAGAGTTGAATTTGAAAATACCTTAGCAATTCATGTGGATTCGGGGGAATTTGGTACCAAATCGGCTGTTATTAACGATATGCGTACAGGAGAAAAATTGCATATAGAACTCAATTCATCAACTGGAAAATTTCTAATTAATGGTGTTCGTGTTACGAGACAGCGAGATTTTGAAAGAAACAAAAATGAGCTTGTTTTTGCCCCAGCTAACAGTGCCTCGATAAGTTTGACACTTTATTGTCTGTCAAGTGAGCAAATAGAGCAAATTGAAGCCATGTAAAGGGCGTTACTACAAAGATGTTGCAAAATACCCCGATGAGCCTTTAGTGATATTGGATAGTGAGTTGATGAATTCTGAGGCGGCAACTGATGAAAACGGTCTTTTCGATGCGCGGGGGCGGGACCTCACCCTGATTGTGACGATTGATCGGCGTGTCGGTTTGTCCCTTCGCGTAGCACCCCTGTGGGGCTCCCGCGGGGAGAGGGTATAGAGTTGACTTCTTTTCTGTGGTGATGAAAAGTTGGGTTGCATGGTTGAGTGGTTTAGTTAATCCAAGTCCATGACCAAACGTAAGCCTGTTTCAACTTGTTCGAGAAGATAAGGCGGCAGGTCGCCAATTTTCTCTGTCAGGAAACTTTTGTCTACAGTGAGAACTTGGGAAATATTTGCGACAGAGTCTTTTGAAAGACCGGTTGCAGTTTGGGGTAAAAACACATTGCCAGGCGCACCTGTCAATTTGAGGTTGGATGTAATGATAACAACAATCGCAGTTGCGATGCGACTGCGATTGAAATCATCCGCTTGAACGACCAAAACGGGACGGCGAAAGCCAGGTTCAGAGCCGGTCGGTTCGGGCAGGTCTGCCCACCATATTTCCCCGCGTTGAATTACCACTGTTCACCCTCCAAAGATACTACCTGCATTTTGACAAGTTCAGGTTCCAGAGTCGAAGGTTCATCGGTATAAATTTTGTCGAGCGCTTCTGTGATGTTTTCCCTTTGATGTTCTGCGACATAGGCATTCAGTGCGGCAGTATATAACTCGCTTAGCGAGACACCCATTTTTTTGGCAAGGGTTTCTGCCGCCTGAAAAACAACGTTGGGGATGGAAATGTCAGATTTCATTTTTCACCTTTTGGAATAATCAGAGTCGAGTTTGTGATTATCCTTCCCTTATTTTACACCTAAACGAAACCCCGTTTACAGTCTGCGGTAGCTGATGAAAACGGTCTTTTCGATGCGTGGGGTCATGACCTCACCCTGATTGAGATGATTGATCGGCGTGTCGGTTTGCCCCTCTCCCATAGGGAGAGGGTATAAGGACGAATTCTTTTCTGCGGTGATAAAAATTTGGGATGCGGATTCGATGGTCAACTCGTTGGATTTGGGGGAGGAAGGGACAGTTTCCGAATCCTGAGGTGGTACAGAGTGGATGTATTAAAGTTACTGCAAAGCATGCAAAGAACGCGAAGATTTAAAAATAGAACTTGGAGAGTTCAAAACTCTCCAAGTTCTATGCCATTATTTGATTTGACGAACCTAATTTAGGTTGTAGATGATTTTTATATTGATTGTGTTTTATCTGATTTGCGAATTACCATTATCACTTTTCCTTTGATTTCTATTGGTTCGTTTATTTTGATAATAATGGGTTTCAAAGTGGGATTGGCAGGTTGAAGGCGATAACGGTCTTTTTCCTTGTAGAAATACTTTAGAGTAAATTCATCATTTACTCGAACTGCCACCATTTCACCATTTAGTGCTTGCGATGCTGGTTTCATCACAACGATATCACCGTCGTTGATCATTGCGTCAATCATAGAGTCCCCTTTTACTTCGAGTGCGTACAAATCATCTCCTTTCTCTCTGGAAGGGAGCAGGCTTCGAGCTATGTCGATAGCATCATATTCTTTATCGTTTAGATAATTTATATCAGATTCGGGAACTAGCATAAGCGGTCCCGCTACAATTGGACCAAGAATTGGAACGCGAAGAGAACCATAAGTATTCTCTAATTCGAATTTTTCCTGTTCCCTTAATTGATCTGTGTTTACAATCTCAGCTTTGCCTGCTTCTGCTTTTTGAACTTCAGCGAGTTCTTTTGCATCCTTACTTAATGGGTGTAAATGCACTTCTTCCAGTGAAGTGTTTAGATAGCGATTGCGTAACCTTTCCATGGCTTCAAAAAAATAATCAGAAACTAGACGCAAACCATTATAGTGATCAAGGGAAGCAAGTTTGCCAGACAAAGCATTTTTGACCGTTGGACTGCCAAAATCAAAGCCTTCCATCATAAGAGGCACAATATTGCGCTTCTCATCCATTGCCATTTCAATTTCACGCCTTAACCAATCCTCAGGCTCACTGCATCGTTCCAGAGCAGATTGAGAAAGTATGATTAGAAAATGAGCCTTTGCTTTTATATTCTCTATGATTATTTTTTCAAAATCCCCACTGTCGATACTTTGAAAATCAAAAAACACATCGTAACCGTGTGCTGTTAAATCCTGATAAACTGCCAAAGCAGTATAAAAATTCGTGCGGCGGTAACTGATGAAAACGGTCTTTTCGATGCGCGCCGTCATGAGGACCTCACCCTGATTGTGATGATTGATCGGCTTGTCGGTTTGTCCCTCTCCCGCGGGGAGAGGGTATTGTGACGAATTCTTTTCTGTGGTGATGAAAAGTTGGGTTGCATGGTTGAGTGAGAACTTTTATCGCGGTAACTGAGATTACTTTATTATTCCTCTATCATCCAAAAACTCAACGGGGTCTTTATCCTTGCCGTGTTCCCACATCAATGAAAAGAACCAAATCCCACTTTCGCCAATCCAGAAATCGGCGGGGGTGAAGGTCATGTTTGAGCCTTCGGGTTTCTTGTCGCTTTCGGGAGTATATTCTGCCTGCCAGCCGAAGATTTCCCCCATCCAATGTTTGTCCAGTGAATGAAGGTGATTCGCAAATGCCTTTAATTCCTTCAACTCAGGGACAGCCAGCGGAAGGATGGGTTCATAATCTGCGTGCGCAGGAATTTTTGCTTTAACCGTTAACATGCTTGCTTTTCTCCTTTTCCCATGCGTTCAGCAGAAAATCATGATTATCTTTGATGATACGTTCAATGTCTCTCAAATCGCTTTTTCGAAATCTGCCTTCGCGTTCAACCTTGATAGGGTTGAGCCAGAACTTCGCTTTATTTCCGTCTTTATTGATGTGAACGTGAGGAGGTTCGTTGGCTACATCCGCTTCATAGAAAAAGAATTTGTAACCATTCACGCGCAAGACGACAGGCATGGGAACTCCAATTGATGAAGGATGAAAATATTATAGCACTTCCCTTGCAACAAAATCGTGAACTGGGCAATGTGCATGAGTGAGTAACTGATGAAAACGGTCTTTTCGATGCGTGGGGTTAGGACCTCACCCTGATTGTGACGATTGATCGGCGTGTCGGTTGGACCTATCCCCCCGCCCTTCCCAAATGGGAAGGGGGCTGGTTGGTTGATAGCTGTGACGGTTTTCCATGGATGAGCTTTGTTCGAGGCAAGATCAGGGCTTCTCCCCCTTGGGGGAGACGGGAGAGGGGTTTTGTGACGAGTTCTTTTCTGCGATGATGAGAAGGTGGGTTGCATGGTTGAGAGAGAACTATTGCGACGGTAACTGATGAAAACGGTCTTTTCGATACGCCCCGTCACGGGATCTCCTTGGCGGTGATTATAGCGCCTGTGTCCTAAAAGGCACCTCCCCAAATCCGACGATGGAAATTTGGGCTGCGGATTCATGGGCCGCTCGTCAGATTTAGGGAGGAAAGGTCATGGAAGGCTCTTGCTATGTGTTCTGTTTGCCCTCGTATCGCCGAGGGTTGCCCTCTTAATATCTAAAGTTTATCAACCGTCGTGGATGCCGCCTTTTTCTCATTAAAGGTTATCCAACTAGCCCGCACGAGTCTGAACACTACCAACACTACTGCAATGCTCAGACTTGCAAGTGCAATGTTGATCATGATTCTCCTTTGCTTGTCCATATCTACCACTTCCCAAACACGGGCAGTGCCTTTTATGCACTTAAACCCATTACTGTATTCTGCTTCTTCACATGCACCCGAAACCACGTACGTGCCATCCAGGCTGAAGGCTACTGAATTCACATAATCCTCAAGAGTCATGCGGGCGATTTCGCGGCCTGTGGCGGCTTCCCAGACACGGACTGTGCTTGTTATGCAATCAATGATTGCATCACTGATTTTTTCGCTATCGTCACATCCGCCCGAAACTACATACCTGCCATCTGAGCTGAAAGCAACTGGTTCCACATAATCATGATGGGCCATGCGGGCAATTTCGCGGCCCGTGGTGGTTTCCCAGACTCGGGCGGTACCTTCGATGCAATCAAAGTCCCCTAATTTGTCACATCCACCGGAGATCACATACTGGCCATCTGGACTGAAGGCCACCGAATACACAGCACCTCCATGGACCATGCGGGCGACTTCGTTGCCAGTGGCGGCTTCCCAGACCCGGGCGGTGCCATCCAAACTACCCGACACTACATACTGGCCATTTGGGCTGTAGGCAACAGAGTACACCCAACTATCATGGATCACCTGGGCGATTTCGCGGCCGGTGGCGGCTTCCCAGACCCGAGCTGTACTATCTGCGCCTCCCGAAGCCACGTACTTGCCATCCGGGCTGAAGGCTACCGAGTTTACCCAATTAATCTGATCATTGTTACCAGCAGAGGCCATTCGGGCGATTTCGTTGCCGGTGGCGGCTTCCCAGACCCGTGCAGTCCCATCCGCACTTCCCGAGACTACATACTTGCCGTCCGGGCTGAAGGCAACTGATCTTACCCTACCATCATGGGTCATGCGGGCAATTTCGTTACCGGTTGTGGCTTCCCAAACCCGAGCAGTACCATAGTCTAAGCCTCCACTTCCCGAGACTACATACTTGCCATCTGGACTGAATGCCACCGAGCGTACCCCACCATCCTGGGCCATGCGGGCGACTTCCTGGCCAGTGGCAGCTTCCCAAACACGGGCAGTGCCATCACTGCTTCCTGAAACCACATACTGGCCATCCGGGCTGAAAGCGACTGATGAGATCCCACCCTCATATGTCATGTGGGCAACTTCTTTGTCATTAGCGGTTTCACTGGTAACGGCTGGATGGGCTTGCACAACCCCAAACATCGTCAACGCTGCTAATGAGCTTAGACCTACACTCGCAATAAGAATATTGAAGATTTTTGCCACTTGTTCTCCTTTCCCTCAGATAGCCGAGGGGCGCACTCTTAATTTAGTTGGCTCAGTATAGCCAACATGTCCAAATCGTTTCATGGGACGCCAGGCGTTGCAAATTCAGCTTCAAGACTTTCCTTGAGTAATTCCTGAATGTTTTCGTAGCAGCCCCTCTAGACGGCGCTTCGGCTTCAGAAGTTCCAAACCTTGCGTACCAATTCCTCGACGACTTGGAGAATCTGTCACAAATGGAATGTTTAATAACAAGAAGAGATTAAGTAAAAAGAGCGGCTCGCTTTGAGTCGCTCTTTATTTCTGTCGCAGTCGCTGATGAAAACAGTCTTTTCGATGCGCCCCGTCATGTGTGGTCTCCTTTGCGGGGATTATACCTCCTCTGTCCTATCGGAGATCTACCGCTCGCTCCGCTCGGGTACACGCCTCCAAATGCGACGATGAAAATTTGAGAGGCGGAGTTAATGATCGATGCGTCGGATTTGGGTGAGAACAATGATGAAAATTTGGGATGCGGATTCGGCGGTAAGTTCGTCAGATTTGAGGAGAACTGGTGCTGGATTGATTATGAATCTCGATTCCCAAAAGATTCATTCAAATTAGTGTAAAGAGTCTCTGCCGCGTAGGCCCGATCTGTGACGGGGCTGAGGAGTTTCGCCGTGTTTCTCGTAATCAAAGGAATGGCTTTACGTCCATAGAAGTGCTTGTAAAATAATTTGTTTGCTCCAACTTCATCCCATGCCCAATTCAAATGTATATAGCGCGAAGCATCAAGTGGATGGGTATAGCCGCGCAGTGTCTTTTCCTGATGAATGTTCACATAATGTTCAAAGTACGTCATCACCAGTTCGCGCGAGTTTTTATATACCGGTTCCCGAAAGCCAAGATTAACATAGTTGGATTTCGCTACCGCGCCCCACCGGCCATCCACTTGGTACAAAGCGAGTACGTGGTCGTCGTCCGCGCCGGGGTCGGATACAAGATCGATCAGCAGGGGCCTGAATCCGATTCTCCATAGGGCTAATGCTGCAAAGAACCCTCCGTCGAGGCAATGACATTGACCGTCCAGCATTACATTGAGAGGCGACCGGTCCCGCTCTTCTCCAATATAGGGCATACCATCCAGATAATCTTGAATTGCGAAAGGTGTATCCAATTCAAGGAATTTGATCCGCAGGTCTGCGGGCAGGCGGGATTGAAATTTGGTAAGAAATAACATGGTTCACCTTGTTTTCAGATGCCCCCGTTGTCTACAGTCTCCTTGGCGGGGATTATACCGTCCCCTCTGTCCTTCGGACATCACCCCCAAATGCAACAATGAAAATTTGGGAGGCGGATTCGGAGGTCGGGTCGTCAGATTTGGGGGAGTCTGTGTGAGCAGGTCATAGCATCTTGGGTTGTTTTGCTTCGTTTTGATTTCTCTGAATACCCTCAAATACCCAGCGTCCGTTTTCCAGATAGCATTGACTGATCACAAACGAATTAGCCCACCGGCTCTTTTTCATTCTCGGATAGTCTTCGTGATATTTGTCCACCAGGTTCTTTATGGGTCTGGCTAATTCAGTATGAATTGCCCGTGTCTTATATCCCAGCGACGTTCTGAAACATCCGATCAAGATATCGGTCAATTGCAGGAATTGGCAATCCTCATAGTCCTGGCTTTTGGGTTTCTTGTGGTCGCTTTGTCGGTCATCGATCAGGTTCTGGCGTTTGGAGATCGTGCAGTATTTGCGTAAACTCCCCAGTCTCGCGATGATTCGATCCTGGTCAATATGGCGTTGATGATGTTGGTGACCGTCAAAATGAATTCTCGTAATATGGATCGGATTTTCATCTGAGCCGAGGAAGTGTAATCCGCCTTTGATTCCAAAGCGAAAGGTCGTTTCTATTTTGCTGGCGTGGTCGCTGAAACCGGTCAATTGTTTGTGTGAGTCCCTTTCACGAAACAGGATGAATTTCATTCCATACAAACCGATCTTCTCGTAGAGCAACCTGCCTTTTTCTTGTTTGCCTAAAAATGCAGGCTCAAGCTTCCCTTTGGCGGATGAACGTAAACCTGCGACACCGATTTGAGTCCATGCGGAAGCGCAGTTGTAGATTGGTCCTTTGCGAACAACGTTTTTAATGCCGATTTTGTCAGAGTAATGAGTATTGTTTCTTGCCATACCAAGCAGAGCTGAAAATTCTTTTTTGCCTGATACAGGGACTAACACCATCCCATGCCAATAACCACCTTCCATAGATTCATCGTGATAGAGTTCGTAATCCATTGTGCTCACTCTTTTAAACGCTCAGTAGTGCCATCACGATGATATCGTCGTAAGTCTCGTCCAATTTTCTTGCTTTGCGTTTCCGCCCTTCGATTTGAAAATTGAATTTTTCATAAAGTTTGATGGCTGTAGTATTTGACGCGTACACATCAAGTTCCACTCTTTCAAGATGCCCGGCTTTTGCTGCAGATAGTGTCTCTTTGAGCAGTTTTGAACCAATTCCCTGCCCGCGGTATTCTTTGAGGATGCCCATCCCAAGTTTGCCGGCATGACTAAAGCCTTCGCGGTCATTGGTCTCGATGTCACACCATCCGACGATTTGGGAGCCGTCAACTGCGATGAGTCTGATTTCACCCTGTTCCATCCCTGCCATAAGCCAATTGCGAGTTTTCTCTAGTGATGGTGCTTTGACGAATCCAAGGAATTTGCGCTCCTGAGATACTGCATCAAAACAGGCGTGAAAGCCTTCGATGTCGTCTTCGGAAATATGCCTGATCTGGATTTGGTTCATTGTACTCACATCACCGCTGTTCCTTGACTCCCGCCTGCTGACACATATCCAGCACCGGACAGGTCAAACAGTGCGGGCGTTCACCTGTGCAAATGTGTTTGCCAAAAGGGACGAGCAGGCGATTGATGTCGATCCAATGTTCGCGCGGGAGTTTGGCTTCGAGGGCTGCCATTGTTTTTTCTGGAGTGGATGCTTTCACATAACCCCAGCGATTTGTGACGCGATGGACGTGGATATCCACGCTGATGGATGGCTGTCCACAGGCAATTCCCAAGACAAGGTTGGCACACTTCGGACCAACTCCTGGAAAGGAAAGTAATACCTCGGACTCGCACGGCAGATTTCCAGCGTACTCGTCCACAATGCGGAGTGCAATTTCATGAATTTGACTTGCCTTGCGTTCGTGGAATGTGGAGGTGTTGATCAGGGAATCAATCTCTTCAATTGAGAGCCTGCTTACCTCAGCAGGCGTACGGGCACGCGCGAAAAGTTTACGGGCGGTGGGTAGCGATACCTCATCGTACGTGCGGATCGAGATCATGCACGCGATCAGTTGCTCGAATGGTGAATTGAATCCCTCCTCAGCCAACTCGAACATCGCCGCCTTTGGAAATGGACGGACAGCCTCATTGATAAGTTTTACAGCCAGGTCAATGTCAAACGGTTTTTTCATTTTATGCTCTCGATGCTCTTTCTACTAAATACACAATCGAAACATAATCCCTGCCCGTTGCTTCGGACATTCCGATCTCACACGGGATGTTGGATGAATAGTATCCGCTGTATTCGTGCTCGTTGACTTCTGCGGTTTCTTTTTCCGTGGCGGATGCAGTTAGCTCGGGGAAGAGCAGTCCGCGGTCACCAGCGAAGGCGCAACAGCCGAGATTCAATGGCACGGTCGCGGATTTGGCGCATTGTTTTGCAATGGCTAACATCATATTGTCCAAGCCAAGTTTGCGAAGTGAGCAGTTGGGATGCAAAATAACATCTTCATCAATAGGATGGAGTTCAAGCTTTGGAAGCAGGTAGTCATGTAGAAATTCGATGCCGTCTAGGATGGTCAATTTTTGCCAGAGTCCTTTATCTACGGCGCTGAGATCGCCACCACAGGTGCGGAGTGCCTGTGTGCAGGAGGTTGTGTCAATGACGATGGGATATTTTCCATGCTCGGACCAGATCCACATTTGCATGAGTGTGTTGTGCAGCGTTGCTTGATAAGCCTGCTTATAGCCTTTTGATGCAAAGGGCATTCCACAGCAATGACCCGTCACGTTGGCGGGGATGGATAAATTAATGTTTGCTCTTTGGGAAATGGTGATGAAGGTTTCAGCGAGCGCTAAGTGACAGTCACCTTTGCGAAGCACCCCCGAAGCGGAGTCAAGTGGGGTAAGGTGACTGTCACTTTTGGGTTGACCCAGTTGCCGCGAGATGCAGGATGGGAAGTAGATGAAATCTTTTTCGACCTCACCCCTAGCCCCTCTCCTGAGAGGAGAGGGGGACGGTATGGAGCTATTCCATTTGGGTAAAGTTGTATTTGAGAGTTTTTCTGCGGCTTTGATTACAGATGTGACTCCGTTTGCGCCAATCACTTTTTGGGCGATGTGACCGAGGGTCACACTGACGCCGATTGTTTTTTCTGCAAGCGCAAAATGATTTGCGATCCATATTGCAGAGCTTTCGTCCTTGATCGATTCGGCTCGCAAGTGTTTGATGTAATCGCCTGTATTGATCCCAACCGGGCAGGCGGTCGCGCAGAGTCCGTCGGCGGCGCAGGTGTCGATGCCAGCGTAGGAAAAATCATTCGAAACCGAATCAATTTCGGCTGAGGATGCACCGGCGGTACCGCTGCGCGGCATCTTCGACATTCGGGCGAGTTCTCTTTGGACGACGATCCGCTGTCTGGGAGTCATGGTCAGCCTGCGGCTTGGGCACTTCGACTCGCAAAATCCACATTCGATGCACTTGTCAATTTGCGGCGAGACGAGAGTCATTGATTTGAGATGTGTGGCGTGGGCCTCTGGATTTGTGTTGATCATCACGCCAGGGTTGAGCATATTGTCGGGGTCGAGCAATGACTTGAGGTCGCGCATGATGGCGTAAGCCTCCGCGCCCCATTCGGTTTCGACAAACGGTGCCATGTTGCGCCCCGTGCCGTGCTCGGCTTTGAGCGCGCCGTCGTATTTGCCGCTGACAAGTTTGACCATTGCGCGCACGAACCCATCGAAATGATGCGTGTCAGCATCCGTGTTGAAAGCCTGGTTGATGAGGAAGTGCAGGTTGCCGTCTTTGGCGTGCCCGAACACCGCGCCATCTGGATAACCAAAATCTGTGAAGAGCTGCTGAAGGTCGGTTACTGCGTCGGCGAGCCGCTGAACAGGGAAGACCACATCTTCGTTGATCGAGACGCTTCCCGGGGCGCGCGTTCCGCCGATGGATGGGATGATGCCTTTGCGCGTCTTCCACAATGCAACTTGAGCGATAGGATCGTCGGTAAATTCCGGATCGTGCAAGAGTCGGATCTTCTTAACGACGCGCTCCGCTTCTCTTATGAAGCCGGAAATTGATTCCGCGTCTTGAGCCTGATACTCAACGAGGATCGCTGTCGCGCCTTTAGGCAGTCCCCGCAAAATTGTGGGGACGCCGGGGTTATTTTCGACGGAACGCAGCGCGGCCCTATCCATGATCTCTGCGGCGCGTGCGCCAGAGTCTTTGAGCGGCAGGATGGCAGATGCGGCGTCCTGCAGATTCTTGAAATAGAGTTGACCCGTATATTTGTATGTGTAATCAGGCAGCGTGTGAAGTACGCCCTCGGCGATGAATCCGAGCGTGCCTTCGGAGCCGATCAATAAATGGAGGAGAATATCCAGCGGCGAATCAAATTCAAGAAAGGCATTGAGCAAATATCCGTTCGTGTTTTTCATCTGATAACGGCGACGGACGCGCTCCGATAAAGTTTCATCTTTGTGCCTTGCTGTTGAGTTTGACAATCTTTGTTTGAGTTCAAGCAAGCCTTTGGCAATGTGAGGTTGTTCGTTTTCAAAGATTTGATGTGCGTTGGAGTCGGCAGTATTCAGAACGAAGCCATTCGGCAAAACGAAGGTCATGGAATGAATTGTGCGATACGAATTTTCCGTCACGCCGCAACACATGCCGCTGGAGTTGTTGGCAAGGATTCCGCCCATCATGCACGCGTCAATGGAGGCAGGGTCGGGTCCGATGCGGCGATGATAGGGTCTGAGCGCGCTGTTGATGAATCCGCCGACGATGCCCGGTTGAAAGCGGATGAGTTTGGCATCGGCTTCGATGCTGTACCTGCCCCAGTGTTTGGAAATATCCACGAGGATGCCATCCGTCACGGCTTGACCCGAAAGACTCGTCCCTGCCGCACGGAAGGTCATGGGAATTTTATTCTGTTGTGTAAACTTGAATAGTGATTGGATTTCCCCGATTGAATTCGGCTGTACCACTGCTTGAGGTACAAGCCGAAAATAAGATGCATCGTTGGCATACGCGATGCGGTCGATCAGACGGGTGTGGACGTGGGAGGGATGAATGACCTGGGAGAGTTGGGATTGGAGAGCCATGGGTTTGCCTGCTCATCCATTTTACATTCTTTCAGTCAATATCTAACGCACGATTTGCTGTACTCCTTCGGACGGGAGATCGATCACGAACTGTTCACCTGTAGACAAATGAACGTATGTGACAGTTTGCTCCACTTCCGGCTGTAATAAAATCCATTGTCCATCCGTTGAGATGGATACAAGATGCAAGAATGGATTATTGAGATTCGTGACCTGTAAAAATTCACTTGTCTGAATATCAAGGCCCCACAGTCCATAAGAATTGGATGGTACATCATAGGGCGAACCGGGATTTAGCACAAAATATAACTGTTGACTGTCTGGAGACCACAAAAAGCCATCAAAGATATGGCTTGGAGGATTGGGTAGTTCATAGCGTTCTATTCCGAGGCTGTCGAGATCGTAAATGCTAAGCCTATACTTGAGCGAGTCTTCCACATTGCGAGTCGTTGGGAAGGCTAAGAAATGAGCATTAGGAGCCAGAGTCGCATACCCCTGACCGTATTCTTTGCTTGTCGCGTCCGATGTTTGCATTTCTTTTGTTATCTTCCCCTGGTCTATTGAAATCAGCCAAAACCTGTCAAATTCCGGATCACACCCCAAGGGCAGGCTAAAAATATTTTGTCCGTCGGTCGTTAAGCCAAGAGGCCGAATATAGCCTTCCTCTTTGGCAAAAACGTCCCTGAATGTGTCTTTATCCACCTGATAGAGACCAATTGTTGCTCCTATACTAGTCGATGAGCAGGTTGAGTCCCAGGCGGTTGAATAGAGTAAAACATTTTCGTTTGAAGTTCTGTCAAGGTCGCCCCACAAAGGTATTTTGTCAAACCCGACTACCATTTTTGTTTTGCCAGTCTTCATATCTACTCGTTGCAGGCCCTTTCCCCGTAGCACAAATATAATATCTTTCACTCTGACGGCGTCCATAATGTCGCCTTCTTCCCCCAAACTGGCAATCAAAAGCGCTGTACTGTCAGCTTGCTTTTGATAGAGTTGGTTATCAGCAATATAGCGCAAAGCTGGTGGTGTCAGTTCTTTGCTTGCTGTAGGGGTATAGGTTGGTGTAGGAGCAGTGGAAGGTGTTGCGGGCGTAGTGCAGGCACTTAGCACCAGGCAGAATGCCCAGAAGGAAGTGGAAATGGTCTTTTCAATGCGTCTCATATGTGACTCCAGGAGAATGAAACGGAGACAATATGATTATACAGGTAAAATTCTTTCCATGACCAAACGCTATTCCATCCCTCTCAACGAAATCCGCCGTGAGTATGTGGTGGTGAATTCCCATTTTATTGCCACCCTCGCGCCTGTCTTCAGCGTGGACGAAGGGCGCGAGTTCATTGCGCGCATCAAGAAGGAATTTTCGGACGCGAGTCATAACGTCCCCGCGTATATTATTGGTGGCGGGAATACGGTCACGGAGTTTTGTTCGGATGATGGCGAACCGGCGGGGACAGCGGGCAAGCCTGCCCTAGCTGTTCTGCGCGGCAGTGGACTTGGCGATGTGGCAGTTGTGATTACGCGTTATTTTGGTGGAACGTTGTTGGGAACCGGCGGATTGGTGAAAGCGTACACTGAGTCGACTCAGTTAGTGGTCAATGCAGTGGAGCGCGGTCGGAGGGTCGCGGCGCATGTGTCCATGCTGGTGATTCCGTATAACCTGTTGGAACGTCTGCGATTGATGGTGACGCGTAATAAAGGGGAGGTGTTGGGCGAGGATTTCGGGGGGGATATCACGATGACTTTGCAGTTCCCGGTTGAGTCATATGATGGCTTTCAAAAGGAATTGCAGGAATTATCTGCGGGGAAATTGAAAGCAGAAGTGATCGAGTCGAAGGAAACGATTGTGAAGACCACTTAAACACGAAGGACACGACGACCACAAAGGAAAGCAGGCGGGTTTATTGATTTCGCCTGGCGATTAAGAATCGAAGATGTGAAAATGTTTGGGAACAGAACCAATTACCGGTTGCGCGCGCAGCGTGATACTTTATTCCATTGATCTTAAACGCAGGGCAAGTCCGCGCAGTTGTGCCGGGCTGACGGGCTTGAGCAGAACAATATCCGCTTCCTCTCGAAGAGTTTCTGCCTGGCGTTCGTCTGCAGTGGTTAATATGATGCGTGTTTTTGAAAGACGTTCATCGGCGCGGATACTTTGAAGGATTTCCTTTCCAGATGTTCCGGGGAGATTTAGGTCGAGTACAACAACGTTGGGAATCGTTTGCTTTAAACGAGCCATGCCCGCGTTGCCATCAGCGCAGGTTTCAATTTCAAAATCACCCTGTAAGGTGATCGACATGATGGTGTTAAGTTGGGGGTCATCTTCGATGATGAGGGCAAGCGGCTTGGTCATGATTTATCTCCCGTGGCTTCGTTGATGGGCAGTAATATGGCGAAGGTGCTTCCCTTTCCGATTTCGCTTTCAAGCATGATCCTGCCATCCATGAGATCAACGAGTTGCTTCGTGATCGAAAGCCCCAGACCGATGCCGCGGTTGTCGCGTGTGATGGCGCCATCCACCTGGCGGAATGGTTCAAAGATGTAAGCCTGTGCATCTTTGGGGATGCCCGCACCGCTGTCGGTGACCTGGATTTCCCAATGTTCATCGGAAGGGCGCAGGAAGTTAACATGCACGCTGCCCTCTTTTGTGAATTTGATCGCGTTACCAATGAGGTTGATAATAATCTGACGCAGTCGGCGTTCGTCGCCGCGCAGTTCGTGAGGAAGATTCGGGTCAAGGGCTGTGATCAGTTGCAAGCCTTTCTTCCGTGCCAGTATTTCCGTGCCGGATGTGGATTGCTGGAGAAGGGCGGCTGGTGAAAAAGAGGCTTCCTGCAGGATGGTTGTGTTGGCTCTGATTTGCGCTTCATCCAAAAGTTCATTGACCATGTTGGTTAAATAATTTGCACTTTCAATGATCTCATGTGCGGCTTTCTTTTGCCCGGCATTTATTTCGCCAAAGGTGTTGTCGTGCAGGAGTTCTGCATAACCGAGGATGCCTCCCAGGGGAGTGCGCAGCTCATGACTCACTTTTGAGAGTAACTGACTTTTGGCGCGGCTGGCTTCCATTGCCTGGTCACGGGCGATGCGCAGGGCTTCATAGGCTTGTCTAATGGCGGTAATGTCGCGTGCCAGCGCTTGAAACCCCACAACCTGATCACCTTCGAAAATTAACTGTACATTCTGCCCAAACCATACTTCGCGCCCATCGGTGGCGAGGCCGGGGAATTCGTGATAGGTATTCTTTGTTTTGCTTACGAACTGATGTTGATAGGTGCGTTTTAATTTATGGCGCGCTTCGGGCGCGGTAAGGTCGAGATAGTATTTACCAAGGGCATCCTCTTCCTTTTCATATCCCATCGCGTGTAAAGCGGATGGGTTGGCGTAGGTGAGGAATCCATCGCTATTTATGCGGTAGATCACATCGCTGGCGTTTTCCACGATCTGGCGGAAGCGCGCTTCGCTTTCCTGCACGAGACTCTCCGCAAGCTTGCGTTGGGTAATATCGCGGATCGTGATCAACTGCCCGATCAACAGCTTGTTTTCGTCACGTAGTGTGGAAAGATTTAATTCATACCAACGCTGAGCGTCGCCCTCTCCAAGTGTGATCTCGTCATCGGCTTCAAAAATATTACGATATCTTTCGATCAGCTGAGGCCATTTATTGAGTACTTCTGCCATGGATTTTCCGATGGGCTGTCCCTCGCCCGAAAGGCCAAGAATATTTTGAGCGGCTGGGTTGATATCCACGATGCGCCGGTTGGCATCCAAAACGATCATGCCATCCTTCATGCCGTCAATGACGATGTCGCGCGCCAGGGGAGCGATATCCAACAGGCGGTGACGGAAGAGCGCGTAAGCCATTCCCATGCCGGTGACTGTAAATGCAAAAGGAGTTAGGTCAATGAGAACGGGAAGAATTTTGAAGATTGTAATTACGTTCGCGATCAACGGTGCCAGTGTGGCAAGCAGGATCCATGCCATTTGTCCGCGGTATTGGGCCGGCCAGCGCAATAAGGCTCTTATGATCAATACCAGCCCGATCATGATCAAGGTATAGGTATAGGCGGCGTGCACCCAAAACCAGGTACCATTGCTTGTGTTCAATAACAAAAAGCCGCCCTCACGTGCGAGGCTTGCGCTTGTCCAAAATAGGTGATGGGAGTCATTTGTGAGGATAATGCCCATCGTAATCAGTGGCAAAACGGAGAGTAGGAGGAGGCGTGAGCGCGTCGTCCAGGTTTTTCGTCCAGTGTATTCCAGCGCGAACATCAGCCAGGCAACCGGCGTAGCGACCACACCTGCGAACATAAATTTGACCCAGAATAATTTGGAGGGCAGTTCAGTTGCCGCCAGTTCAAAAATGTAACTCAAACCCCATTGAAACAGGATCAGCATCATCAAAGAAAAAGCCGTGACCCCCGATGCGCGGCGATATCTCCAGGTGAACCATGCCAATGTCCCTGAGATCACCGCCGCAATGACAAGCGGTATCATGTTAGTTGTGAATTGATAGGACATGTAGAATCCTCGAGCAAATGAATTGGTCATATGATTATATCTTAGGGCGGTGATGGTTTTCTCAAGGAATAAATACCGCCAGAGGTGTAGATTCAAGCTCTGTTCACCCATAAATTCCTGCCTGCCGGAATAGATAGAACAAACATTAAATTATAATATGTAAAGGATTGAGCGCTTCAATCCAATTCATCAATGGAGGCAGACACTTTGCTTGTTCTGCTTCGCATCCGAAGTACTTCACAAAAGTGACTGTCACCTAAAGAATTGGAGTCCACATGCCGTACGACGATACGCAAGCCTGGAAGGATGTGCAGGAAAACTTCCCGAACATGACGATCTATTACGTCTTCCTTTTGAAGAAAGGTCCAGAGTGGAGTCCCGATTCAACGCCAGAGATCGAAGAACTGCAAAAGGCACATCTTGCGAATTATCGCCGTCTTGCTGAAATGGGGAAGCTCGCGGTAACGGGTCCATTTCTTGATTCGTTTGCAATCGTTGGTGACTTGCGCGGCATGGGCGTGTTGAAAGCAGCATCGCTCAATGAGGCACTGGAATTGATCAATTCTGATCCGATGGTGCAGGTGGGACGCTTAATCGTTGAACTCCACGCGTGGATGATCGAAAAAAATATTTTTGTATGAAACTTTAATGAGAAAAACCTTGACGGCTTAGGTTGTGCGGGTAAAATAGAACTTATGTTCTAAAAGGAGTCCCCATGACTACAAATCGTCAATTCTCATTGGCATTGGAAGCGTTGGTTGAGCTCAAACAAGAGACGGCTTCGCCTCTTCCAAAGCCCGTATCTGTTGCGCCAACTTTGAGCCGAGTCTTGTCTGAGATCGGTTCGCTGCCGCGTGAAGCGTTGTTTCTTGGCATCGCCTCCGATGGCTTGCCTGTGTTATTGAATCTTCATGATCCAATTCCCGGACCTTTGCTGGTTGTGGGTGATGCTGGTGCTGGCAAAACTGCTTTTTTGCAGATGCTCGCGCGGAGTCTTCAGCAAACGCATCGTTCAGAGGATGTGCAGTTTGGAGTCATTACAAGTCATCCTGATGAGTGGAATAGTTTGGAGGCAACTCCACATCGTGTTGGGGTTTTTCCTGTGCATGAAAATAAATCCCAGGAATTTCTGCTTTCGCTGGCAAGCTGGGCGCATGGAAATAGCCGTAGATCTCATCAATCGATCTTGTTGATGATCGATGATTTGGAATCCATTGCCAAACTTGACTTTGACGCTCTGCAAAATTTTCGGTGGTTGCTACTGCGAGGACCTGCGCGCAGGGTATGGCCCATTATTACAATGAGTGCGGAAAGATATGGTCAGGTTCTTTCATGGATTCCGATGTTTCGCACGAGGATATTTGGCAAGATCACACAGGACCGCGTTGCGGGCGCGATGGGGGGCGATCAGGCCTCTGTTTTGAATCAGCTTGAGGCGGGGATTCAGTTTTCCCTGCGCGAGAACGGGAAGTGGCTCAGGTTTTGGTTGCCTAGTGTCTAGTCGCATTATCCTTCTTGTGCTAGAATCGCATTCGTAGGTTGCATGAAGTTTGGCGGTCCGACAATCAGAGGGATAGTTTCACTTCCTGGCGCCTGGGTGCCGAGCCCCGTAATCATGCACAGTTGATCCGTCTCGCCGTGATGGTTGTTTTATGCACGGCCCCACTCAGGAGAATTGAAATTCATGGAAGCGAAACTGTATGTAGGAAACCTGCCGTATAATACTGCCGATGCCGATCTGCAAAATATGTTTTCACAAGCTGGCACGGTGAAGTCTGCGCAGGTAATTAAAGACCGCGAAAGTGGACGCTCAAAAGGCTTCGGCTTTGTTGAAATGTCCTCGCCTGATGAAGCCAATGCCGCGATCAGCATGTTCCACGGCAAGGATTTCAACGGACGTCCGCTCACAGTGAACCTTGCCCGCCCGCGTGAAGAGCGCTCTGGTGGCGGCGGTGGTTTTCGTGGCGGTAACCGCCGTCCGGGCGGCGGTGATCGCGAACGCAGACGCGATTATTAATCCGTTATCAACAGTTCAAATTTTGAGCCAAATGGGCGGCGCCAACCATTTGGCTCAATTTATTTTTTTGGAGAATGTAGGGAAAAATAGTATGACTGATATGGTTATCAGAGAATATCGTGCGGAGGATTTTGATGCAGTAACAATTTTATGGCGTGTCTCAAGAGAGAAATCCCTGCCTGAATTTCAAATGCTGAAGGGGCATTTCTTTTTCGAAGATCAGGGTTATTTTCAAAATCACATCTTGAAGGAGAATCGGGTTTGGGTGGTTGAAATGGAAAATCGCCCGGTTGCTTTCATGGCAATGAACAGGGAGTTCGTGGATCAGTTATATGTCCACCCTGATTATTGGAGACGAGGGATTGGAAACGCTCTACTAAATGTCGCCAGGGAACAATCGCCTCAGCATGTGTGGCTTTACACTTTGCAGATTAACGTAGGTGCGCGAGCTTTTTATGAGAAGAACGGGTTTGTGGCTGAGAAGTTTGGTGTTAGCCCGCCGCCGGAAAGCGAACCGGATGTGGAGTATCACTGGCGCAAGTCATCAACCGTAAATAGTAAATCAAATTATGCGTCCAACCTATCTAGAAGTTAATTTATCACAGCTGCGGCGTAATGTTGAAGCCATTCGTAAATATGTGAATCCTGCAAAAGTGATGCCCATGATCAAGGCAAATGCCTACGGTCATGGTATGGATGGAGTTGCTCCTTATCTGGAACCATACGTGGATTATTTTGGCGTCGCTGTCCTTGAGGAGGGAATCCACCTGCGGGAATTAGGAATCACAAAACCGATCCTTGTAGCGGGCGGGGTTCTACCGGAGCAGGTTTCGTTGTTTGCAGAATATGACCTTATACTCACCGGATCATCTCTGGAGTTGTTGGATGTAGCTGAAGAAGTTTCGCGTTCAACCGGCAAGCGGATCAAGACACATCTGAAAATTGATACGGGTATGGAACGGGTAGGCGTCCATGAATATGAAGCCGAACCTTTTATTGAACATTCATTAAAACTGAAACATGTTGAGGTCGAGGGAATTTATACACACCTGGCGAATTCAGAAGATGCTGACCTTGTCCACGCCCGTTTGCAGTTGGAACGTTTTCAGGAAGTGTTGCAGATTTATGAAAAGCGAAGCGAGCCGCATCCACCTTTACGGCACATGGCGAACTCAGCGGCGATACTGCAATTTCCTGAGAGTTATTTCGAGCTTGTCCGCCCGGGATTGATGACGTATGGCGTCTACCCTGCAGGTGTTAAGGAGTCGGTGGAAATTGCACCTGCTTTGACCTGGCGGTCGCGCGTGGCGTATTCCAAGATCACAAAGCTGGGGCGACCGGTCAGTTATGGGTCGCTGTGGCAGGCCGAGGCTGAGACGCGAATTGTCACTGTCCCCTGTGGGTATGCCGATGGCTACTTCCGTCGCATGACGAATCGTGCGCACGTGATCGTCAATAAAAAGAAATATCCGCAGGTGGGACGCATCTGCATGGATCAATTTATGGTGAGTGTTGGCGATGATGAAGCACAGGTGGGCGATGAGATCGTTCTGCTGGGCGATGGGATCTCGGCGCATGATCTCGCTGAATGGACGGGTACGAACGAGTATGAAGTATTGACAAATATCAGCGCGCGAGTGCCGCGCGTGTTTGTGACTGACTAGTGATGGAATGGTGCGATTTTGCTTGAGGTGAAATTTGAAGAATATTGTTGAAAAATATATATATATGTTTGGGATCGCGGGTGTGATCGTTGCTTTGGATCAATGGACGAAAGATCTTGTACGGGATAATCTGGCATTAGGCGCAACCTGGTTACCGCAATCACTCGAATGGTTAAGCCCGTATGCGCGTATTGTGCATTGGTATAACACCGGCGCGGCGTTTGGAATGTTTCAGAACGGAAGTATGATTTTCGGAACACTGGCTTTCATTGTGATCGGTGCGCTCATTTATTATTTTCCGCAGGTTGATAAGAAAGATTGGACTCTGCGGCTTGCGATGAGCATGCAGTTGGCGGGTGCGAGTGGAAATTTGATCGACCGCCTGATGCGTGATGGAAAAGTGACTGATTTTATTTCAGTGGGAACTTTCCCGGTTTTCAATGTTGCTGATGCCAGTATCAGTGTTGGAACTGTGGTTTTACTTTTGGGTGTCTATCTCCAAGAGCGTGCCGCGCAAAAAGAAAAGGCATTGCTTGACGATACCGCCAAGTCTGGTGAGGTAACGATTGAGTGATCGCGTAATAAATTTCATTTTTGAAAAACAAATGCATGAAAGACTTGATAAGTTTTTGACCGAGTCCTTGCCGGAGTTTTCGCGTTCACGGATTCAAGGTTTGGTCGCCAATGGTCTTGTGGATGTGAACGGTCTTCCCGCGAAGAAATCTGGTCAGACCCTTGAGCATGGATCCAGTGTGACGATTCGGATTCCGCCACCTGTGCCAACCAATTTGATCGCCGAAGATATTCCGCTCGATATTGTCTTTGAAAATGATGAGTTGATGGTAATCAATAAGCCAGCGGGTATGGTGGTGCATCCCGCGGCGGGACATGCCAACGGGACGCTTGTCAATGCAGTGTTGGGATATGACCCGGATATCGAAGGGATCGGTGGCGAGGAACGACCGGGGGTCGTCCATCGTTTGGATAAGCAAACCTCAGGTTTGATCCTGATCGCAAAGAATGAACGCGCCCATCGCTGGTTGCAGGATCAATTCCGTTTACGAAAAGTGGAGAAAACATATCTGGCGCTTGTCGATGGAAAACCTCCAACACCAGCCGGTCGGGTGGAGGCTTATATTGGGCGCGACCCAAAACATCGCAAGCGCATGGCAGTTGTCTCTGAGAAGAAGGGACGCGAAGCAATTTCGGAATATCAAACCCTCGAGAGTTTCAAGAGCCATACTTTGCTGGAGTTTCATCCGCTGACCGGGCGTACCCATCAAATCCGTTTGCATTGTGCCTTTTTAAAATGTCCAATTGTCGGGGATGAAGTGTATGGAAGAAAAAGCCAATCGGTAGAGATTGAACGTCATTTTCTGCACGCTCGTCGTTTGAAGATCATTCTGCCCGGTGAAACTATGCCGAGAATCTTTGAAGCGCCTTTGCCTGACGATCTGGAACGTGTCTTAAATCTATTGCGTTGATGAGCTCTGCGAAATATTTGATCCTGGTTAAACATTCCCTGCCTGATGTGCTGAAGGACATTCCCGCGCGCGAATGGCATCTTTCAGAAGCAGGGCGGGTGCGTGCCTTTGAATTGGTCAAAAAATTAATTCGGTATCAACCTGAGATTATTATTTCAAGCGTTGAACCCAAGGCGCTGGAGACTGCTGAAATTATTGCTGACAGCTTGGAGATTAATTTTCAAGTGATTGAAGGTTTGCATGAGCATGATCGAAGTGGGTCACCATATTATTCGAATGCTGAATTTCAAAACCTGGTTCAAGAATTCTTCGATAAACCCAATGAGCTTGTTTTTGGAAACGAATCAGCAAAATCCGCGTTGGGGCGTTTCCGCCGGGCTGTAGATTTCATATTGAATTCATACGGTGATAAAAATATTGCCATCGTTACGCACGGAACAGTCATTTCCTTGTTCGTTGCCTGGTTGACGGGAAGTAGTGGCTACGATCTTTGGCAGGAATTGGGGCTACCTTCTTTTGTTGTACTTGATATACAATCCAAATCATTGATCCATACAGAAAATTTAGGCGAGTATCCCCTAACGTAGGGTATTGGAGTAAAATGGGGGCAAGAGGTGAATTATGGGCAAAAGGATTTTTGGCTTTTCCAGGATATGGATTAATCTCATGCTTGCCGTGATTACTGCTTATCCTTTTATTGTGTCGTATCTCATTCCGTCTCAATTTGCGGGCGGGGAATTGACAAGCCTTTTTGGTTGGTCTTGGCAAACATGGCTTATTATATTACTGGTTTCTATCATTTTGACCTTGCTTATGCAGAATTGGATTGAAAAATTTGATAAGGATATTAATACGCCTGTTTCCAATACCAACACTACTAAGACAAGGACGGGAGACTTTAGTCCTGCCGTTGTAAATAGCCCTAACGCTAGGGTAACTGTCGAACAAAACGCAAAAGAACTACCTCCTCCAATTCTTGTATTGAAAATATCCAATGGCGAGGACGAACCAGATCAAAAAATCACATTGCTTTTAACTCCGCTTCCTGAAAAACCAGATACTGAAAACGCCATAGAAAACAAAAGAAAGGAATTGCTTGAGAGAATAGAGGATAATGAATCTAAATCAGGAGAAAAATCGCTTGGTTTGATAAGTGAGCTAATACGAGTTGAAAAGCAAGGTTGGTCTGATAGAGTCGAAGAATATCTTGAGAAGTACAGAATTTATTTAAATGATGTTTGGGCAAATGCCGTACTTGACTATAGATATATGGAGTTAAGTTTAGTGTTGGAGAATCGAGTACGCCCAGCTTCTAATGTTGTTATCCAGTTGGAATTCCCAAAAGATTTTCCTTTTCCACCAAATTATATAACTTACTTAGTACGAATGAATAATATTTCATTAGACGACGGAAAAGGAGGATCGTTTACAGAAAAACACGAAGTTGAACCACCTGAACAACCCAATCCCTACATGTCTGATAAAGCCAGAAGTTATCTT
>Ga0137333_1000065_pt1 | contig 24552 bp, 26 predicted proteins | sample EasRivERMLT231_2_FD_102286 | JGI IMG/M metagenome (GOLD analysis project Ga0137333, IMG submission 102286) | Soil microbial communities from meander-bound floodplain in the East River, Colorado, USA - East River MetaG ERMLT231_2 | ecosystem: Environmental > Terrestrial > Soil > Floodplain ... | reverse complement strand
TATTGCTTTGGAAGTGAAAAATCTTTCTGGTAATGGTAACAAAGACATCTCCTTCTCGGTGAGAAAAGGGGAAATTTTGGGGATTTCTGGTTTGGTGGGCGCAGGCAGGACAGAGCTTGCCATGTTGCTTTTTGGCGCGGCACCCATCGAAAGCGGCGAAATCTGGGTGGACAGCAACCCCGTTCAGATTCATTCGCCTCTGGATGCGATCCAACAGCGCATTGGTCTGTTGACAGAAGACAGAAAGGGCAAGGGTCTTTTTCTGGAAATGGGAGTGGGTTGGAATATTAGTATTCCGATCATCCGCAGACTGTCAAGATATGGAATCGTTGACACCAAAACAGAAAAAGGGATTGCGGAAGGTTATAAGCAGCGCATTAATATCAAGACGCCCAGCCTGGAACAACGCGTAATCAACTTGAGCGGCGGCAACCAGCAAAAGGTGGTGTTGGCGAAGGTTCTGGCGGCTGAATCCCATATCCTGATTTTTGATGAACCAACCCGCGGCATCGATGTTGGCGCCAAACAGGAGATCTTCCACCTGATGTGCGAGTTGGCAGACAATGGCAATGCGATCCTGATGATCTCCTCCGATATGGAAGAATTGTTGGGGATGTCAGATCGGATCATCGTGCTTTGTGAAGGCAAACTAGCGGGTGAAGTAAAGAAAGAACAATTTAGTCAGGACTATATCCTCGACCTTGCGTCGGGCACGCACTAGGAGACATTGTTTATGAAAAGTCAAACTGCATCTCTGTCAAATCTGGGAGAGAAATTTGGCGTTGAGGCAAGGAAATATGCGCCGTTGATGATCTTGATTGGGCTGGTGATTTTGTTTTCCATCATTTCGCCTAACTTCCTGAGCTCTTACAACATCCTCATCCTGGTTCGGCAGGTATCCTTTGCGGCCATTAGTGCTGTAGGGATTATATTTGTGATGATCGCTGGAGGCATTGACCTCTCCATCGGTTCCCAGATCGTGCTCACCAATGTTGTGTTGGCCATTCTGATGGTTGATTACCATGTCTCTCTGATTCTGGCCATCCCGGTCATTCTTGTACTGGGTACGGCACTGGGGACACTCAACGGCTTCCTCTCCATTAAGCTTAATATCCACCCACTCATTATCACCCTTGGTACAGCCTCGATCTATAAAGGCATCGGATACATCATCGCCCAATCAAGGAACATCATGGGCTTCCCCGAAGCCTTCCGCTGGTTCGGCCAGGGATTCATTGGTCCGATCCCGGTACCGATTGTAATCATGATTGTCATGGCACTGATTGGTTCCTTTATTCTGACTAGGACCTACTTCGGCCGATATATCTTTGCGTTGGGGGGCAACGAAGAAGCAGCGCGTCTCGCCGGCGTAAATATCAATAGGATGAAAGTGCTCCTGTTCGCGATTTGCGGATTTATTTCAGGCATCACCTCCGTGCTGTTACTTTCGCGGGTCTTTGCAGGCCAGACTTCCACTGGAAACGGCCTCGAATTCGATTGTCTCACCGCTGCATTGTTGGGCGGCGTTAGTTTCAAGGGCGGTGAAGGCACAGTTTTTGGATTGATCACCGGCATTCTCATTATCGGTGTGTTGAACAATGCCATGCAGCTTGCCAGTTTTCCAGACTTCTCTCAGAATGTAGTGAAGGGCGCAGTATTGCTCGCTGCCGTCGGCTTCGATGTATATCAGAAGAATAGAAAAGCCAAAGAGACCGTTGCGCGAGTGGCGGTTGCCTAACCTTGCATGACGATACGGATAAGAACATGGAAAACGTTGAAAGGAAGAGAAAAAGAGTGACTGTTCTCATTATTGCATTTTTTGCAGGGGTTGTGATTGCTGTGTTTTTCAGGTCTTTGAAAATTACTGTCCCTGTTCCACATGACCTTGCTGGATTGGTTGGATTAATCGGCATGTTTGTCGGGAGTGCCGCAGTGGATATTGTCACGAAGATGCTGTCCAAATAAACAAGAGGAAAATGTCATGAGCGAAGAAAAAGAACCACATTATGCAGTTCCATTTGAAATTCCCCTCGCAAAGACAGAACATATCAAACGCAAGATGTTTGATGTTTCATATGCCAATAGTTCTCCAGCGCAAAAGCTCGATATCTATTGGCCTGAGACAGGGGATGGCCCCTTCCCAGTGATCGTGTCCATTCACGGCGGAGCCTTCATGGGTGGTGATAAGCGCGATATACAGATTACATCCATGCTCAAAGGGTTGAAGCGCGGTTATTGCGTAGTTGGAGTTAATTATCGGATGAGCGGCGAAGCGATATTTCCGGCACTGGTTCACGATATCAAAGCTGTCATCCGTTGGATTCGGGCGAATGCCAAGCTGTATCTTTTCGATCCCAATAAGATCGCCACGTGGGGCGGTTCGGCGGGTGGGTACCAATCTTTGATGGCTGGAGTTTACGCTGGGATTCATGAATTAGAGGATTTAAGTCTCGGCAACGCTGATCAGCCCAGCCATGTCCATGCCGTTGTGGATTGGTTTGGACCGACCGATTTTCTAAAGATGGATGAGCAACTTGCGGAATCTGGTATGGAGCCGCCGGAAGAGTTTTCTCACAGTGGTTCGAATTCTCCCGAGTCCCTGATCCTCGGAAATCAAATTACTCTCATCCCAGACGTAGTCCGCTCCGCCAACCCTGAAACCTATATCCATCCCAATGTGCCGCCGTTCTTCATTCAACATGGCACGAAGGACAACATCGTGCCACACCAACAATCCGTGAACTTTGCCGCCAAAGTCAGAGAGATTTGTGGAAATGAAAAAGTAACGCTTGAATTGCTCGAAGGTGCGGGGCACGGTGACCCGATGTTTGATACCCCTAATAATGTAAAGAAGGTATTAGACTTTCTCGATCAGCGCTTGAAATAAAAAGAGAGTTATATATCCTGTTGGTATTTTGGATGAATCGACGGCTATTATGATTATTGCAATTTTAGGAATTGGTGAAGCGGGAGGCACACTTGCGCGTGATCTGATTGCGGCAGGTGTTCAAGTCCGTGGCTGGGACCCCGAGCCGCATAACCTCCCCGATGGATTAGATTTTGTATCCAGCAATCCCGCCGCTGTATCGGGAGCGGATATTGTGTTGAGCGTCAATTGGGCATCGGTAGCCATTGACGTTGCTAATGAAGTGGCGCCTGTACTTCAGCCGAATCAACTCTATGCGGATATGAACACATCCGCGCCCCAACTCAAACGGGATGTTGCACCTATCATTGAGCAAGCAGGTGCTTTGTTTGTTGACGCTGCGTTGATGGACCCTGTCCCACCCAAAGGATTGGGCACACTAGTCTATGCCTCGGGGAGCGGAGCAGAGAAATTTGCAGAGAAGATGACACCGCTTGGAATGCCTGTCACCTATTTGGATGGTGAAGCAGGCAATGCGGCAACGCACAAACTGGTGCGAAGCATCATGTATAAAGGCGTCGCCGCTGTTATCATCGAATGTCTTGAAGCGGCAGAAGCCCTTAACATGACCAAATATGCCCGCGCGCAAATGTTGAAGATCATCTACGATGAACCGATGATAGACCGCTTTGTCAGTGGGAGTATCAAACATGCAAAACGCAGGGTGGATGAGATGCAGGCGGTCGTTGAGATGTTGGATTCGATTGGCGTCTCTGCTTTTACGAGTCAAGCGGCAGTGAACAGGTTGAAAGTGCTTATGGAGAAAAAAGGATGACAAAGAAAATATTAATAGTTGGCGCACACTCCGCCGATTTCGTCTGGCGTGCGGCGGGGACGATTGCCACGGTCACGTCACAGGGTGGGAGCGCCAGCGTCATTGCGCTCTCTTATGGTGAACGAGGAGAGTCGGGCGAGTTGTGGAAGGAAGCGAATCAAACAGTCGAGAACGTGAAGAAGATTCGTCACGAAGAGGCAAAGACCGCGGCGGAAGCTGTTGGAGCAGAATTTAACTGTCTCGATCTTGGCGATTATCCATTGAACATGACGGATGCGGCGGTCGAGCAGTTGATCGGTATCTTTCAAGATTTCCAACCGAACATCGTGCTGACACATAATCCTGTTGACCCGTTCAACCCTGACCACCCAGCCGCTTCGCAGATGGTGCAGAAAGCGAGACTCTTATCGACGGGTGCAGGCGTTGCCAGTGCGTTCAGCCGTATCAAGCCGCCCGACTTATACTTCTTCGAGCCGCATCAACCTGAATTGTGCGATTTCAAACCCAACGTGTTCGTTGACATCACATTAGTGATGGATAAAAAAATAAAAGCGATGGACGCAATGAAAGCACAGAGTTATTTGCACAAGTATTACAGCGAACTCGCCTCACGCCGCGCCAACCATGCGCGCCGAATCTCTGGCAATGCAGATGTGAAATTTGCGGAGGCACACTTCCGCACATTGCCCTGGGTGGTGACAAGCTTATGAAACCAGAAGACCTTACCCGATTGAGCGAACTCGGTGTCGCAACCGTCTATGAAGCCTCAGGACGTGAGGGACTTATCGATACACCATTAATTCAATTGATACCGAATAGCCGCGTGGCTGGACTCGCACGTACCGCTCTATGCGGACAGGATGATAACTTGATGGTGCATGCCGTCATTGAGCAGATCCAGCCAGGGGAGGTGTTGGTCTTGAGCATGCCCGAACCAACTCCAGTGGCGTTGATCGGTGAGTTGTTGGCGACTCAGGTCAAGGTCAGGAAAGCGGCGGGGATTTTAGTGGATGCGTCTGTTCGGGATGTGAATGAGTTGATCGAGTTGGGTTTGCCCATCTGGACTCGTTTCATTCGTGTGAGAGGCGCGACCAAAACAAAAGTCGGCGAACTCAATGTGCCAGTTACAGTTGGCGGGACCCAAATCGCAACGGGTGATGTGGCTGTGATGGATATCGATGGGGCGGTGTGCGTCAAACGTGAACGCATGGAATATGTGCTGAAAGCTTCGGAGGAAAGATCGGTGAAGGAAGCAGTCTTGCGCAAGAAATTGCTTGAGGGACAAATCTCATACGACCTGCACGGTCTGCGCGACTATGTGGAAAGGAATAAAAAATGACAACGCAAAACGAACCCATTCATGATGTTGCCCATCTGGCGCATGTGGAGATGCTGACTCCCAAGCCTGAGGAGAGCCTGCGATTTTTTGTGGACGTAATGGGCATGACCGAAAGCGGACGCAAAGGCGACTCGGTCTACCTGCGGGGCTGGGACGATTACGAACATCATTCGCTGCAACTGACAGCTTCCAACACGTCGGGTTTGGGGCATTATGCATTTCGAGCGGCGAGTCCGCAGGCGTTGCAGAGACGCGTGGAAGCGATTGAGAAAACAGGTCTGGGCAAAGGTCGGAAGGAGAACAACATCGGTCATGGTCCTGCCTATTGCTTCACGGACCCTGACAAGCACAACATGGAAATCTATTATGAGACGGAATGGTATGATGCTCCAGCGGAGCTAAAGCCTGCGTTGAAGAATCAGGCATCTCGTTATTCTGATCGTGGCGTGGGTCTGCGACGGTTGGATCATATCAACATTCTCGCAGCGGATGTGAAGTCCACACGAATCTTTTTTCAGGAAACTCTGGGTGGTCGTCTATCCGAGCAGATCATTTTCGACGATGGTTCTGAGAAAGCCTCGTGGATCACCTTTACGAACAAGTCATACGATGTAGCGATCTCCGAAGATTGGACGGGCACAAACGGACGCCTGCATCACTTCACGTATGCCGTGGACAACCGCGAAGCGATCTTGCGCGCGGCGGATATTTGTTTGGAGCATGGTGTCTTCATCGAGACGGGTCCACATAAACACGCCATCAATCAGACGTTCTTTTTGTATATGTACGAACCTGGTGGGAATCGTTTTGAAATTGCCAACGCGGGCGCGCGCCTCATCCTGGCACCCGATTGGAAACCGATCATCTGGAGTCAAGCCGAGCGCAAAAAGGGACAGGCTTGGGGATTGCCTACCATCCCAACATTCCACACACACGGCACGCCGCCTGTAGAGCAGTAGACTTTATCGAAGTTAAATTGGGACGCAGATGGACGCTGATGCCGCTGATTCAAAAGATAAAATCTGCGTTCTCTGCGTTTATCAGCGTCCAAAACAGGTTTTGACTTATTTCCAATAATGTCCGAATCTTATTGAAGAGGAAACCATGCCACACCTAACTTTAGAATACACCGACAACATCGAAGTGGATGTCCAGCCGTTGCTGGCGCGACTGCATGAGGAGGTCGTTGCCACAGGCGCAATCAATCTGAAAGGTATTAAGAGTCGTGCCATCAAACACACACAGTATCGTATTGCAGATGGTGATCCTGATTACGCCTTTGTGCACGTCGGTTTGTTGATCCGCGAGGGACGCCCGATTGAAGTGCAAAAGGATGCAACCCAACGCGTAATGAATATCTTGAAGGAAACGTTCGGGGATCTTCTTGAAAAACGAAAATTGTCGCTGACGGTTGATCTCAAAGAGATGCGCGATGGTATTGCACTGACGGAACATAATATAACGGCAAAATGAGGCATTCATGATCATGCGCTGGCTCCCCTATGCATTGCTTTGCGCTGTCTTCCTTGCGAGCGCAGACTTCTTCGTTAAACTGGCTTCCAATAAAATTTCATCGAGCATGGGAATGCTCATCTATGGCGCGACAACGTTCACCGTTGGATTGACATGGGTTGGTTATCTGAAGCTCACGAAACAACCACTTCTCATCACCCAGCAAGGTGTGCTATATTCTCTTGCAGTCGGTGTGGCATTCAGCGCTGTGACTCTTCTGCTCTATCTCACCTTTGCGCGCGTAAGCGTCTCACTCGGGTCACCGACCATCCGCGTGATGGGTATCCTCATCGCCAGTCTGCTCGGCATTCTATTGTTGCACGAGCCGTTCACCTGGCGTTATTTGATCGGTTTACTATTGACCGTTATGGGTGTCGCGCTGATCGTCTCTCGATAGGCAGTCAGACGTTTAATCCTTGTGCCACTCGCTCACAACCAGACGGAAGATATCTGATTCAGTGATGATGCCCACGAGGTGATCGGCTTCATCCACAACAGGCAAACTGCTGAATTTTTTCTCGAGCATAAATTTGGCGGCTTCGCCGATACTCGCCGTCTGCTGGATGGTTGCGGGGTTGTGAGTCATAATCTCGCTCACCTTGAGTTTGGCAAGCAGGTCGTTCATCTCCCACACACTCAATGATGAAGCCTTCGATGGTTCCGCCCCGCGAATATCCCCCAGCGTAACGATACCAACCACCTTTCCCTGCACCACCACAGGAAGCCTGCGAATCTTTTTGCTGTTCATGGTGTCATGCGCTTCCTTCAATGACGTTTCAGTGTTAATCGTGATCACATTCCGCGTCATCCAATCGCTTACAAGTTCCTGTTTCATCCGTTGCTCCTTTTGAAAAAAAACTCATCGCATGAAGTAGTTGGATCAAGCATCCGCTGTAGATGAAGCCTATTGCGTTTGAATCAGACGTCCCTGAGAAAGAACCGCTTCATCCTTAACTGTGATTCTGATTCTGCTTCGAGACGCCGAATCCTGCCAGTGACATTTGTCTATAATCCCAGATAGGCTTTGCGGACGCGCTCATCTTCGAGCAGGTCTTGGCTTTTGCCTTCCAGCGTGATGCGACCATTTTCCAAAACGTAGGCGCGGTCGGCGATCTCCAAACTCTTGTGAACATTCTGCTCGACCAGCAAAACCGTGATGCCCTCTTCACGGACTTGTTTGATGATATGAAAAAATTCATCCACGAGCAGGGGCGAGAGACCAATCGAAGGCTCATCGAAAGCGCACAACGTTGGGCGAGCCATGAGCGCGCGACCAATTGCCAGCATCTGACGTTCGCCGCCGCTCAATGTGCGTGATAATTTATGTTCCCTTTCCTCGAGTCGTGGAAAAAATTTATACACGCGCTTCAAGGTTTCCTTGCGGCGCTTCCACGCCTCGGCATGATACGCCCCCATTTCGAGATTCTCACGCACGCTCATATCCCTGAACGGACCGCCACCCTCAGGCACATAGGCAATACCCATTTCACCGATCTTGTGCGGGTCAAGCCCCTCGATGCGCCTGCCATTGAATTTGATCATGCCCGCGCTCGGTTCGATCAACCCCATCATGGTTTTGAGCAATGTGGTCTTGCCTGCGCCGTTGGCTCCCACCAGCGCGACGATCTCGCCATCTTCGACGTGCAGGGAAATATCCCACAATGCCTGGACTTTTCCGTACCCAGCAATGATCTTATTGAATCGCAACATGGTTATTTCCCCAGGTAAATCGCATTGACCGTTGGGTCTTTTACGACTTCGGCAGGCGTGCCTTCCGCGATCTTGCTCCCGTAATGGAAGACGATGATGCGGTCGCACACGCCCATGATGGCGTGCATCACATGTTCGATCATGAAGATCGTAATGCCGCGCTCGCGCAACTGTCTGATGAGTTGCATGGATTGGATCAATTCCTTTTGCGTCAAGCCCGACATGACTTCATCAAGCAACAACATCTGTGGATTCGTTGCCAATGCCCGAACAATTTCCAAACGCTTTTGCATTGCAAGCGACATTTCTTTCACAGGCTTGTTTCGGTCCGACAACATGCCCATCACCGCAAAGAGTTGATTGACTTCCTTCTCCGCTTCTTTCCGACCGATCTTCCGCTCCGGGTTCCCAAACAGTAATGCCAGCCTGACGTTTTCAAACGCGCTCATGTTGGTGAACAGTTTCGTGATCTGAAACGTCCGCGCCATACCGCGATGACAGATCTGGTGCGGTTTCATGCTGGTAATATCTTCGCCTTTAAACTTGATCATCCCTGAGGTGGGTTTGATGGCGCCTGAGACAATATTGAACAGGGTCGTTTTGCCCGCGCCATTGGGACCGATCAAGCCAACGATCTCACCCTGTTCAACGTGGAAGTCGGCGCTATCCACCGCGCGTAAGCCGCCAAAACTATGCGAGATGCCGATCCCTTCAAGTAATTTTGTCATCGTTTCCTCCCCAATCGCCATTGCCACCTGAGCCGCCATTGCGCCAGCCACATGCTGACCTTGGGTCGCCACTCTTCCTTCCAGCGGGTTGTCAACACCTGCCACTGCCATTTGGTTTTCGCCCATTGGATCACAAGCCAGATATATCCCTTCATTACCAATGTCAACAGTCCGCCTGGTAAATATAAAATGACGATGACCAGTGTCAACCCCATCAACAACATGTAAAGATATGGATATTCTGTGATGAGATATTGCTGTAACAATGTAAAGATTACCGCGCCCAGGATTGGTCCGCCTAACAGCCATGTCCCGCCAAAGATCGCCATCAACACGGGCAGGAACGATAAGAGAGGGTTGAAAGCAACATTCGGGTCAATATAGCGCCAGCGTGTCGCCATCACCGCCCCCGCCGCACCCATGAATATTGCGCTAAGTGCAAACACGATCACTTTGATGCGTGTCACGTCAATGCCGATATGTTCCGCCGCATCCTCGTTTTCACCAATACCTTGAAGCGCCATGCCATAACTGGAGTTTTGCAATAGGAAGATGAAGATAAGGGTGAGCGAATAGAGCACGACCATGTATGTGTATATAGTGTCATTACCTGGGCTCGTAACATGCCGCCCCACCGTGAGCGTGATATGTGTCTCCCACCATTGGATGGCGTTCCGTATCAATGCCGTGACCCCAAACGTGAACAGAATGAAATACACGCCTTTCAACCGCAATGTCAACATGCCGATTAATAACGCCAACAGAAAACTTATTAACCCGCTGATGATGACAATCACAATCAGCGGTAAAGAATCATTAAGCGTGGCCGATGTATAAACGCCAACGCCGAACAATGCCGCTGTCGCCAGTGAAATGTAATTCGTGGGACCCGAGAACATCGTCCAACTCAAAGTCAGAATGACATACATCAGGATGGTGATCAGGGAGATGATCGCATACGGAGGTGCGAAGAGAGGCGCGACCGCCAGCAGGATGATGCTCAATAAGATCATCGTGATCGTAAATTTGCGTTTGCTGAAGATCGTGCTAATCAGCATGGATCTGTCTCCCCAATATGCCCGACGGTTTGAATATCAATAGAAGAATGAAGATCAAATAGAAAGCGACGAGTGAAAGACTTGGATCAATGAAATTAACAATGCTGGTGACCAGTCCCAGCACGAAGCCGCCGATCAGACTCCCCGTGATACTGCCCAATCCGCCAAAGACAACGACAACGATGGCAATGATGGTCAGTTCGATGCCCTTGCTTGGCTGGAGCTCGAACATCATGCTGTACAGGATGCCAGCCAGCCCCGCCAGCGCCGCGCCCAAGCCAAAACAAATTGCCAGCACCTGTTTGACGTTGACCGCCATGACCTGCGCCATAACGCGGTCCTCGGCGGAGGAGCGGATTGCTTTACCGAGGCGTGTATATCTTATAAATAGATAGAAGATGACACTCACTCCCACTGCAACCCCCAGCGCGAGCAGGCGGTTGAGTCCGTATAACGTGCCGAAGATCGAAACTGATGTATTAAGATAGGTATACCCCTTGAGGTTGGCGCCCCAAAGGGTGAGCATCAGGTTTTGGACGACAAATGCCAGCCCAAAGGAGGCGAGAAGCGAGGTCCCGGAAAAGGCGTCTGTGTTGGGAGCTTTCTTTCTCAGGTAGTTGTAGAGCGTCCGATCAAGGATATATCCAATGGTAAATAATACGGGAGTGATAATCGCAATGGCAATCAATGGACTGATGCCGAAGTTTGTATAAAGAGTATATGTGGAGAGTGCCCCGATGAGGATGAACTCGCCATGCGAAACGTTTAGTACCCGCCCAACACCGTACTGCAAAGTAAGCCCCACGGCGATAAGTGCGTAAATCCCGCCGAGGATCAATCCGGTAATGAGTATGTCGAGGATGTTTTGTGCCATGATCTAATCGGGATGGTTTTTGAATCTTTCAACATATCGTGGTGATGGATTTCCTCACCACGATATGTTAATGATATTTCAGCTATTTGTCACGGTCTATTGACTATGGTGCGGGCCATTCCGGCTTGGGATAGATCGGATCCGCCTGACGGTTGGCACCTGGGTCAATGATCACGAACTCGCCGTTCTGCCATTGCCCAACTTCACCCGGGTAGGTAACATTGAATTGGTTTTCGAATTTTACCGTTCCGAGAATCGTGTTGAATTCTCCTGAGGCAATCGCTGCTTGAACAGCCGCAGGGTCAAGTGTGCCAGCCGCTTCGATGGCTTGTTGCAGGATTTGTCCGCTTGCATAACAAGCGGCGGATGCCCAGCGATCCGGTTCCGCGCCGTCGTGCATGGCTACATGACGGTCGAAGTATCCCTGCGCTTCGGGGCTGACGAGCGGATTCCAGGTTCCAGCACCCATCACGCCTTCTGCCGCGCCACCGCCTGCAATCGCATCGCGATATACGGGGAAGGCGATGCCCACTGTGGCATAAAACATCTTGGGGTTAAAGCCAATCTCGCGCATCTGCCCCGTCATTAGGAAAGTCTCCGGCGGATAAGAGAATGCGAGCAGGGCATCCGGGTTGGCTTCCTGGACTTCGCGAAGCAATTGAGAGAGGTCACTAGCTCCAGGCGGGTAGGTCTTGTTTAAGACAATTTCGATCCCAGCCTCTTCCAACAGCGGCACCACAACTTCCGCAAACTCGATCCCATGCAAGTCGGTATGATGAATGACTGCCGCAGTCTTGATGCCCAAATCCTGGGCGACTTTTACCAACGCCGCTCCCTGCGATGACGCCTGGTTCAGGACGGTGAAGAAGGAGGGATACTTTGCCGCTTCATCCGCAAGTTGCTTGGATCCAACCGTGCAACCGAGGGTAGGCATCGTGTGTTCGGAGACGAGCGCGGCAATGGCAAAATTGGATGCGGTACCCCAGGGCGGAAGCAGGAAATGAACCTTATCTTCCACGATCAACTTTTCGGTCAATTGCACTGCAGTTCCAACATCGCTTGTATCGTCGTAACGGAGGATTTCGACAGGGATCTTCTTATCGAACTCCTTGACATAAATGCCGCCGGCGGCATTGACATCTGCCGCCCACAAGTCGTAGGAGGGAACCTGTGAGAGGGCCGCTGCGGGGGCATTTGGACCGGACAGCGCAATTGCGTTGCCAATGATGATCTTTTCCGGCGCTTCTTTTGCGGGCGCAGCCGCGGTGCATGAAGATAGCAAAAGCGCAATAATCAACATCAACGGCAGAACAATAACTCGAACTTTATTTTTCATGGCAATCTCCTCTTTATGAACTGATTGGCGATACTATCCATGTTTTTAGTATCGCATGGGCGGAGGGGATATGCAAGTCTCTCGTTCGGCTATGTCGGACACAAGAGTTGAAAACATAACCAAGCCGTATTATGATGGATTTGTTGCGGCACATCAAGATATCTGTGAGCAATCAACAACTACTGTAACGGGTTGTTTTATATATGGTTAAGAATTCGGAAGCAAACTAGTCTGAAGATAAGGAGACCACGATGGCGGCAAAAAAACACAAAATGTATATCGGTGGCAAGTGGGTGGATTCTTCCAGCGGCAAAACGTTTGAGGATATGAATCCATATACGGGGGAGGTCTATGCTCATCTTCCATCTGGCAACCGTGAGGACGCCAGACGCGCCATCGAAGCGGCGCAGGCCGCTTTCCCGGAATGGTCCGCATCGCCTCCCAGCCTGCGCAGAAAAATCTTCCTCAAAGCCGCAGACATCATGGAAAGGCGGCAGGACGAACTCGTCAAGGCAATGATGGAGGAGGCGGGCGGCACGATTGGCATCTCGATGTTCCAGATGTTCTTTGTGCCAGGCTTGTTCCGCATGGCAGCATCAGCGGCGTACGATGTCAAAGGTGAGATCATCCCTGCCGACCATAAAGACTCCTTCTTTATGGCAATACGTCAACCAGCAGGGGTTGTTTCAGCGTTTGGTCCGTTTAATGTTCCTTACATATTGTGCAGTCGTTCCTTTGCAGTACCGGTCGCATATGGAAACACGGCCGTTTTGAAACCATCGGAAGAAGCTCCCGTCACCGGCGGTGTATTGCTTGCCGAGATTTTTGAAGAGGCAGGGCTACCCCCCGGTGTCCTAAACGTCATCACATGTTCGCGCGAAGATGCAGTCGAAGTCGGTGATGAAATGATTGCTAACCCGGCAGTAAGACGCATATCCTTCACGGGCTCAACCGAAGTGGGTCGCATCATCGCTGAGAAAGCGGGTCGTCATCTTAAACGTGCCACACTCGAATTGGGAGGCAAGGACCCGCTCATCATCCTTGGCGATGCGGATATCGATTACGCAGTCAATGCCGCTGCATGGGGTGCCTTCCTTCATCAAGGACAGATCTGCATGTCCACGGAGCGCATCATCATCGAAAAGAAGATCGCTGATAAGTTTACTGAAAAACTTCGAGACCGTGCGCTTGCCCTGCCCATGGGCGATCCCACCAATCCTGCCACAGCCATCGGTCCATTGATCAACCAACGTGCAGTTGACCTTGTCCATGCGCATGTGCAGGAGGCAGTTGCAGGTGGAGCAGAACTGGTCACGGGCGGGCAATACGACAACTTAATCTATCACCCCACCATCGTTACGGATGTCAAACCGAACATGCGCCTCTTCACCGACCAGACGTTTGGTCCGGTCGCCCCGATTATTGTCGTCAACGACGCGGAAGAAGCCCTGGCTGTTGCTAACAACTCCAAATACGGACTCTCCTCAGGAATCCTCACCAAAGACTTCAACCGCGCATTGGATATTGCCATGCGCCTCGAGACCGGCATGGTACACATCGGCGATCAAACCGTCAATGACGAACCGCAAGTCCCATTCGGCGGAGTCAAAGGCAGCGGTTACGGTCGCTTCGGCGGACAAGCCGCGCTTGATGAGTTCACCGAATTACGCTGGATCAATATCCAACGCACCCCGAGGACGTTCCCGTAGAACAATAAATTGATTCTTTCTAGACCACCTCAACAACCTGCCGCTGTATGCAATCGGCTCGCCATGAAAACGAACCTGTTTCAAGCACGGCTTGTGCGCCATCACTGCGCGCTTTGAGCGTGGGTTTGGCTTTAGCCTTGCCGGGGTCTTCTTCCCAAAGACGGACAGATGCTTGGATGGTTTCTGAATTCATTGGATTATCTCCTTATAGTGATTATGAATAATGGTGAAAACCGCTAAATATATGAATACTTGCGAAATAGATAATCTATTATGTGTTCGCCGTGAATTCCAATTTTAGTGGAATCGAACGCGCCAAGGAGTCCCCCACGGGTGAGGAACGTTCACATCGTTCACGCAAGTGAGCAATCTGTTCAGGCGTCACGCTTGGAGCAGAAAGTCGCACAGTGTAGGAAATTCCATCGTATCCAGACCCTGCTGCACCCTCTAAACCGAAATACGCTTGAACATTAAAATGACCAGTCACTTCCACTGAGAGGTTCTCGATTTTGAGACCGAGGAACGATGCGTGCATTGCTACTAAATCAACATCGCAAGCGGCAAGTGATGCGAGAAACATCTGCATTGGGTTGAGTTCATCATCACCGCCGAGGTGAACAACCATTCCCTTGAACTCGACTCGTGAACGTGAACCGCCGACCCAATGAGCAACCAGTACAGGATTACGGTCTGCTTTGGTGGAGTCTTGCTCGCACTTATTTTTGAACTCCAACATTTCGGTAACATTGACACCATTAATTTCTGTAACTTGGTTCATCTTTCTCCTTTCAAGTGGCCGAAATCAAATGTTGATAAACTACATGTCCGGTTTTATATTTTGATTGACATGGAAGAAGTTGTGCGGATCGTATTTGGCCTTGATCTGCGCGAGGCGTTGATAGTTATCGCCATACGCCGCCTTGACACGGTCTTCGCCTTCATCCATGATCATATTGACGTAACCACCACCTGCTGAGAACGGATGCAATGCCAGCCAATAATCTTTAGCCCACTCGGTCATAAGCTCGTTGTTCTTCGGATCAGGATCAACGCCTACGATGACTTGCGCAAATTTAGCATCGCGATAACCCCAAGCCGTATCCTGCTGGCCCACACGACCTGCTGATCCGTTGATCGGATAGATGTGCATCGTTGAGAACATGGTGGGTAATTGCGATCCATATTTGACATGCAAATCAATTGCCTTGTCGCCATAATGGTTGAAGAAGTCAGCACGCCAAAACCATTGCAAACCGGGTGGATATAAAGCATCGAACATGCCTTGTAACGCGGGGAATGGGATCTGCCCGGCGAAATCGATCGCCGGTGGGCTGAATTTGCGAACGGGTTCAAGCACCGCGGCACCGTCCACCGGATCGCCCGTGTAGCACCATGCAATGGCGCACATTTTCTGGAGATGGTACTGTTCAGGAAACGGCGCAACGGGTGGTACCGTCGCAAAGGCGAACCAGCCATTGATGTTGTCAGGCGCTTTGAGAATAAAGTCCTGCCAGAAATGGAATAAATCGGCGGCCATTTCAAGCGGCCAAAACATGGGCCCACCATAAACTGTTTGGACGGGATTTGCTTTGAAAAGGAAGGATGTTACCGCGCCAAAGTTCCCACCGCCCCCACGCACTGCCCAGAAGAGATCGGCCTTCTCGTTGGCGCTCGCTGTTACGAAGCGTCCATCCGCCAGAACCATATCAACGCTGAGTAGGTTATCAATGGTGAGTCCATAATGGCGTGCAAGATAGCCAATACCACCGCCGAGCGTCAATCCCCCTACGCCAGTACTCGAAAGAATGCCACTCGGCACAGCCAGACCAAACGAATGTGTCGCATGATCGACATCCCCCCACACACAACCGCCCTCAACCCGCACCGTGTTGTTTGACGGATCGACCCGTATACCGCGCATCTTGGATAAATCGATGACCAGCCCATCGTCGCAGGTGCCAAAGCCGGGACCGTTGTGTCCACCACCACGGACGGCAACGGTCAGGTGATTGTCGCGTCCAAAATTGACGGCGCTAATCACATCAGCTACATCCACACAACGTGCTATCAGTGTCGGGCGTTTATCGATCATGGCATTGTAGACTTTACGCACCTCGTCGTAGCGAGCGTCATTCGGTTGGACTAATTCGCCGCGCAATTGGGCATGCAAGGCGCTGACAGCCTCTTCAGTAAGTTTAGGCGCAGTCTTTGTGGATAATTGAGTTGACATGTTTTCTCCTTTGTACAAGATAAGGTGACCAGATTGGATTGATAGTGGACAACGCGTAATGACGTTGTCTGTATGTAGTTTTGTAAATAATTTACCAGAGGGGGTGTTAGTAAAACGTTAGTTGAGCCGTTAGCGGAAAGTGGCTCTTAATGAAGAAATGTTGGGTTCAAAGTTGCCTGATTAATTCCTGTGCAGCTTGCAAATCAGGCGTATCAAACCCTTCGGTGAACCATTCGTATACAGGGACAAGAAGTTGCTTCGCTTCCAGCGAGCGGGAATTAGCTTGCCACAGCCGCGCAAGGCTGGTCGCGGCGCGTAGCTCCAAGGATTTGGCACTTTGGGAGCGCGCAATCTCCATTGAGTGATGGAAAACCTGTTCAACCTCATTAACATTTGCGCCCTGCAAGGACATCAATTCGCCACGCAGTCGATGAAGTTCAGCATCCCACCAGTGCTCATTATTCTTCTGCGATTCCGCCAGCGCATCTTTAAGTATGTTGAGGCCTTCATCGAACTGACGAGCATTGTAAAGCACGCGCGCCAGCAGTGAGAGATAATAGGGCATTCGCAGGCGCGCCCCAGTTTCGGTAAAAACGCGAATCGCGTCGCGTAAACGCATCTGGGTATCGGTATTTGGCTGTTGCTGTGCCTCTGCAAAACTCACCAAAATATTCGACCATGCCTGGTAATAAGTCGCTTTATGTTCACCTGTGAACGCGAACGCGGCTTCTGCTTGAGCCCGAAATGCAGCGACATCGCTGCGCAGCTCTTGCAGCAATGCAAAGTAGGTAACTGTCATCGCCTGACTGAACGGGTGTGCGAATTCGAGCGCGACCTGCATGCCTTCTTCACAACCTTCGAGCGCTTGTTGTGGATATCCGAGGCACCACAGGGCGTGCGATTTCCACACGTACCCGAGCGCCAAATAATTGACCCCCTGAGAGACTTGCAAATCGCGGATGGACTTGTCATTGCGTCCCGCAATCATTCCCTCAAACTGCTCTTGCGCTTGTTTGAAATTCCCAGTAGCTTGGAGAGTTGCCCCAATAAAATTGACTTTCATAAAAGGGCTAGGCGGACTATCCGACAGTTCAAGCAGCTGGTGTAGCTCAACTTCCGTTTGCAACATTTGATCGAATCGTGCTGCAACAATATAGACGGTCTGCAGTAAAAACAACGTTTGCACACGTTGCGCGACACTGCCGACCATATCGCCCAAAGCCCGCATGCGGTTCGCCACGTGTTCCAGATCTGGTGATGCCCAGCCTTTGGTAATTCGATACAGCGTTGCAAGTGGTAACAGCAAGGCAAGTTCCTGCGTATCGCGTTTCTCACCTAGCGGAAGATATGATAGTAATTCCAACGCGCGTGTCAGCAGGTTGATTGCATCCTCATTGGCATATACACGTGCTGCTGTCATTCCCGCACGTAGATAATATGGAATCGCTTGCTCGTACAATCCTGCCTGTTCAAGGTGAGCGGCCAATTGTGCGCTAGTGTCGTCAATGACATCCGCCTTGAGAACCTCAAGTGCTTGAGCAATCTGGCGATGGAGCAGACGGCGTTTCGGAAGGCTGGTCTCCATATAAGCCACTTCGCGCAATTTGTCATGCGTAAAGTCAAAAAGGTTGGCTCCTTCCTCCCGGACAACGCGCCTTTGCCACAATTCGTCAAGCGCATGGGTGATAGCCTTTTCGTCGTCACTTCCGACGCGCAGTAACAAATCGAATGGGAAGGCACGCCCAATGGCCGCGCCGATTTCCGCTACTTTGCGTGCGGATGGCGAAAGCTGTGACAGCCTTCTCAGTATGACAGCATAGACGCCGGGAGGGAGCGTGCGTGGCTCATCAGAAGTCGTGGCTATTGGTGCCATCGTTTCTGAAGTCCCTGTATCAGCAATACCGGCACGAATTGTCTCGATAACAAAGAGTGGATTACCTTCGGTCTCGCGATACAAACGAACCGTCTCAACAGTCTCGAAGGTTTGCCCCTGAACCTGAGAAGCAAGTTTCGCCATCTCTGCGGCATCCAGCGCAGATAATTCGATGACGACAACCTTCTTTTCCATCTGCAGTTGCCGCGCCAATGAGGACAGATGATGTTCGGGAGGCGACTCTTCACTGCGCGCCGTGCCGAGAATAAGCAGGGCATTGTGGGGCTCAAAGCGCAGCCATTCAAGTGTCTCCTGATCACACCACTGTAAATCGTCAATCCATAGTAAAAGTGGATGAGGCGCAGCAAGCACAGCATGTGCCAGCGCTTCAAAGAAACGTTGGCGTTGCCCGTATTCGCTGATTGGTTCGGGGCGGGCAAGATCGGGATGCTCATTTAGGATCTCTGGCAATAAGCGTGCGATTTCAGTCAGCCACAATTTGTCTAGTGTGTTCCAATTCGGGCGCACAGCGACACTGCGCAGTAATTCGGTTACAGGTGCAAATGAAAGGCTTCCTTCAGCGGCGTACGAGCGCGTGTATGCAGTCGTGAAACCCTGTCGCCTGACCCAGTTGAATAGCTCCTCGGCGAGGCGGGATTTGCCAATGCCCGCTTCGCCCGTGATGAGGGCAAATTGGGCATTCGCAGCTGCGGCGTGCTTCCAGGCTATTTGCAAAGTTTGCCACTCTGGCTGCCGTCCCACTAATGTAAATGATATGCTGGTAGATGAGTCGCCCTCATCGAAAGTGGAAATCGTTGGAGGCGCATGTTGCAAACGTCCATACGCTGCGCGGAGCGCTTCGTTTGGACCGACACCTAACTCACGCTGGAGCGTTTCGACGGCGGTCTGGTACACGCGCCGTGCGCTGGCACTATCATCATTCAACATATGCAGGCGCATCAACGCAATATATATCCCTTCGTCGAGTGGATCAAGCCAGAGCATTTGCTGTCCGATCTGGAGCGCCGCCGTATACTCGCGCTGCGCTTCGAGCACGCGCATCAATTTTTGACAGGCATTTTGGCACTGTTGTCTCAGTCGCTCGCGCTCGGGCGCGATCCAATCATCGTAACAATTAGGCAACAGGTCGCCCTGATATGTAGAGACCGCCTGCTCCAGCGTTTTTCGCAGAGCGATCTGATCGCTGCGCCGGTCAGATCGCTCTGCCTGCCTGAGCGTCTGCTCAAACAAATGAAGATCAACAACTTGTTCCTCGTCTGTTTTCCAATAAATTGTATTGGCATCTGCGCGAAGAAAGCGGTCTGGATCGGGCAACGCCTTGCGGAGTTGAAAAAAGAACTGCCGCAGGTTGTTGCGAGCTTGGGATTCGGTTGTATCTGGCCAGAGCAGAAAAGCGATCTGTTGGCGCGACTGGGGAGAATCCGCATGAAGGATTAAATAAGCGAGGAGGGATTGCAAGCGCGCCGGATTGACACCTATAACTGGAGCATTGTTATAGACGAGGTTGAACCCCCCAAGGAGTTGAACTCGCAGAACAGGGTGCGGCATACGAAATCCTTTAACCCTACAACTCGTTCCGATTTCCTAACCAAGCAATTTCCAAGAAAGTAATAATAAGATTATCACATCTTTCTTGGAGAAATACAACAGAAAAATTGTTACTTTTTACTTACGCTAGGTTAAGCTAGCGACATCACTTTTGCCGAAGAGTTGATGGAAACAGGTGCTATTCTTAGGGCGAGTATCCCCTTACAACACGCAAACGGTCTGGTAGCGGTGGCATAAAGTCATAAACAGAACTCTCCAGGTCGTTAAATGATGACAAGGGATAATCGCCATTTGCAGTGCAGCTATGTGCGTTGGGGAGATCAGGCAGTTTTGCAAGTTGCAGGACGAAGGTCAGAGTTTGATACGGACAGCGATGTCGCAGCTCAACTTGTCAGCAAGATCCTATCAGCGTATCCTGAAGTTATCCCGAACTGTGGCGGACTTGGCAGGGAGTGAAGAGATCCAATCCACGCTTCTGGTGGATGCGTTGCAATATCGCCCAAAGTTGATGGCGGGGTAATAAATACAACAAGTGTCTAAATTCTCATCCACCTTGAAAATGGATATGATGAGAGCGTACTATTTTCCATATTCCCATAAATAAGACTTACTTCTAAATTTTGTCTTCCCATCAAATCAGCGGCAAGCCAGCCGTATTTTGCCTCTTAACATTGTCTAACTGATTTCTAGGAGTTTCTCCCATACACTTAGTAGCAAAATAAGACTTGAAGATGGGAGTTGTTCTCATGGCAACGAGAGCATCGAGGGGTATATTGATAAAGCAAGTCGCAGGTGGCGACCTCGCCGTTGCGCAAGATCGGGAGCAACATGCGTTCTATGTTATAGAATCCCTGCGGTGTATCCTGCCCTTTGACGGCGCACTGCACGCCATCGCCCATCAAAAAGACACGCACCGAGGTTTCCTCACGTTTGGCAAGATTCATGGCGAGGCGCAGCGCGTTATAAGGTCGCTCGTTTCCATAAGGACCATCGTTGATGATCAGCAGGTAATTTGTCTTGTTGTTTTCAGTCATGCAGTAATTTCCTTTTTCATGGCTTGTTCACGGACCAACGTGGCTCCATTGGATTTTGACCCATGCGTTTCACGCATCACCATGGCCACGATAGCCCCCGATACAAATGTGAGTGCGCCAATGGCAGCAATTGCGGTCAAGCCACCGAACGCGTCAGCCAAGAGTCCAGCGGTCAACGCCCCCACAGCATAGCCCGCATCGCGCCAAAGCCTATATACACCGACGGCTGAGGCACGCCAATTGGGATGGGCAACATCGGAAACGGCGGCCAACAAGGTTGGATAAACCAGGGCGGTGCCAATGCCTAGCAACACTGCACCCACCAGCCACACCCAAAATCCGCTGGCAATCACGAACAGAGCGATGCCGATTGACTGTATCCACATCCCAACAACAATCATCCATTTGCGGCCCCAACGATCACTTAATGCGCCAGTGATGAGTTGGCTGATGCTCCATACACCTGGGTATGTAGCGGCGATCAAGGCGATCCGTTCAACGGATAAGTCCGTGCCAATCAGTAGAATTGGCACCAATCCCCACACCATGCCATCGTTCATATTGTTAACCATCCCAGCCTGGCTGACTGAAAACAAGTTTCGGTTTTTCCAGGTGGTCAACCAGAATATTTCACGAAATGATGGTTTCTGACTAGAGCTTGCAAGAAGCAGATCTGATTGTGACACGGAGGCTTGCGCTTCCTGCTTTGCATGTGCGTGTGTTTCGTGCACAAAGAAGACCGATAGGATCAGTCCAGACAAGGCAAAGACGATGCCTGGTAGGAATGGCACAGGACGTAGTCCATAAGTTGCTGCCAGATAACCCGTGACTAATGCGGAGAGGGAGAGCGCCAAATAACCAGCAAACTCATTCAGTCCCATCGCAAACCCGCGTTGTTTCGGTCCCACGAGATCGATCTTCATAATTACGGTGGTCGACCAACACAGACCTTGGTTAACCCCCAGCAGCAGATTGGCGAACACAATCCAGCCCCAGCTTGGGGCAAATATGATCAGGAAGGGAACAGGCAACGCGAACAACCAGCCTGTCACTAGGATTTGCTTGCGCCCGATCCGATCAGAAAATCGCCCGGCAAATAAGTTGGCGAGCGCTTTGACAATTCCAAAGCTGACAATGAATGAAAGCGTGAGTGATTTTGAAGTGAGACCGAAATCAGCCTGCGCGATGAGCGGGACAACGCTGCGTTCCAAACCCACCATCGCACCTACAAACGCATTGACAATAACAAGCAAAGTGAACTGCTGCCAGTTTGCCAACAAGCCAAGCGTTAATGCACTGGGGGTTGAAATTGGAGTTGAAGTAGGCTGGTCAGCAGCTTTATGAGACTGCACAGTTATTCGCTCCAGCTTCCAATTCGATGGGGTTCTCAATCAAACTGCCAGCTTCGTTGAGTTCAATAATACGTTCATGATTCGGGGGCACGGGCGGGATTCGAGATACCAATGTCTCAACGAATTCTGATTCTGAAAGTTGAAGCAGTTTCACCTGATTCCGCAAGTCACCCAGTGAGGCTGTCAATGGGATTTTGTCGAACGGTGCAGGCGTATTGGTGTGGCCTGGCAGGATAAGTGTACGTGCCGGCAACAGCAACAAGTGATGATGTAGCGAGTGGTGAAGCAGCTGAGCATGAGCGCGTGCTTCCTCCACACTCGCATGTAGATCCGGGCGTCCAACTCCCTGCAAGAAAAGAGTGTCACCGGTGAACAAAGCCTGCCGATCCAGAAGATAGGATATGCTCTCTTGTGTATGACCTGGAGTCGGTATGACCATGAGCGAAGCTTCGCCAACCTTGATGATTGAACCATGACGGACGGGCATGAAGGGGTATGCCACGCGCTGTTGATCCGGGAGATACACGGTTGCGTCACTTTGCTCTGCGAGAAGACGCGACCGTGATAGATGGTCCGCGTGAATGTGGGTATCCAGAACCGCAGTGATTCGCCAGCCGCGACTCTGTGCGAGGTTCAGATACACTTCTGGATCCAGCGAAGCGTCAATCACAACCGCTTCGTTCTGGGAGCCGATTAGGTAAGAGAGACATCCTTTGCCTACTCGTCGGATTTGAATCACTTGCGCATTGCTGTCTTTCAATAGAACGTCCGCCGTATTCCACGACAAACTCCAGGCGCGCATGCCTCCCTCTAGAGATATGGCTTCTATGCCTCGCGTCTGCAACTGCCTAGAGGCGATCAAACTGGTGTGCCCAGAATTGCAGACCGTCACGACCGGAATATCCGCGGGCAAAGAAACGCCATCCAAAGCATGGGGGTCGAGCGCTTTCAAATCAGCGTAAGCATCCACATGCAGACTTCCAGGGATTGCCCACGAGGCGCGGTCGGCGGCCGAGCGTACGTCGAGAACAACGACTTGCCTGCCTGCTTCCAACCAACTGCGGAGTGTCTCTGCATCAATTGTGTTCATTCGTTCTTCTCCATCATGCTTTCAACGGGTAAATTTAAAGCCTGCCAATCCGGTAGACCTTCGACGAGCCTGCGGGCGCGGTATGCATGATTCTGCAGCAACGTCACTGCCTCGTCAGCAAATACGCAATAGGGACCGCGACAATAGGCAATAATTTCCTGATCGCGCGGTAGTTCACCCAGGCGCGTTTCCATTTCATCGATGGGAATGGAACGCGCCTCAGGAATATGACCAGCCTGATATTCCAATTCTGGTCGAACATCCAAAATTAAAACTTCGCCTGCTTCCATACGTTGGATCAACTCTGGGGCGTTGATCGATTGCAGCGGTCCACGATCCTGCAGGAAACTTTGAACCAAGCGCTTGACTTCTGCCAATTGTAGATCGCCCAGATCTCGCAGGGCTTGCCACATTCGAAACACGCGCTCGTCGCTCAGGCGATAATAGGCGTAAAGTCCATCCCGCCGAACATCCACAAGTTGAGCCGCTCGCAGCACCTGCAAATGTTGTGACGCGTTCGCAATAGGGAGGTTTGCCTCAGAAGCTAAGTCTTCTACCGTACGTTCACCTTGAGCCAGTAACTCCAAAAGCTCCAACCGATGTGGATTGGCGAGTGCTTTACCAATCCGCGCAAATTGCGCATAAAGTTCATCTTTAAATTGTCGTTTGGTCTTTGTTTTCATATTCAATATAATAATTGAATAGTCCGCGCTAGTCAATATCTCACAGAAAAAGTAACAGCCGACATAACACCTACTTGGTGCCTCATGAATTTTTCGGAGGCACTTGTTAAGCTTCAAACGAAAACCTACCCCTATCTTCGGTGTTGAAGTGCAATGCGCATGGTGGACATATTTGAGCCAAGTCATTGGCAAACTGAATATGAAGCATATTCAGTTCACTTCACCGATCACAAAATAGAAACAGCCTCTTGAATCAAACCGGGAATAAGGGTATATAATTCCGACAACAGTTGTCCTTTTAGTAAAGCGAGGTTGTATGGATCGTTATCTTGTTGAATCACCTCACACCGTTGAGGACTGCGATAGAGCCGTGAAAGAGATCCATGCCGCTGGGTATCTGCATCACTTCGAATGGGGTTGCGATGCAGGTGTCCATTCGGCCTGGGCGATTGTCGAAGCCGAAAGCCTTGAGCACGCACGGCAAATTGTCCCCTGGATGTTCCGAGATAAAGCCCGGGTGGTAAAACTCGTCAAATATGAGATCGCGGACAAAATCCATCACGAGGAAAGCAGTTAACGAAAGTATCCACTTGTTGACTATTCTCTCTTCCACTTATGGCTCATAAACTCTCACTCATCGGCGGAGAGGAGTTTTCAGATGATTTTGAGGATATGCACGTTGCTCTGATTGCCCCTTTAGGACGAAAACCGCATGTGGCATTTCTTCCGACCCCCACGGCAAATGATGGAATCG
>Ga0137333_1000064_pt1 | contig 24625 bp, 17 predicted proteins | sample EasRivERMLT231_2_FD_102286 | JGI IMG/M metagenome (GOLD analysis project Ga0137333, IMG submission 102286) | Soil microbial communities from meander-bound floodplain in the East River, Colorado, USA - East River MetaG ERMLT231_2 | ecosystem: Environmental > Terrestrial > Soil > Floodplain ... | reverse complement strand
CTTCCAGAACGATCTGTGCCTTTTGGCTGGCGGTTAGTCTTTTTCTTTTGGGCATGCTTTTTCTCCAGAAAGTGCACCTTAATTATGCCCGATTTCGTGTCTAAATTTCCTTATCCACTATACGGATGTCACGGTCAAGATGATGAATCAAGGGACGTTCATGCCCTATTATCGCGGCGATGGTTTTCAGGCCGTGGAATTGCCCTACGCAGGCGATACTGCTGCGATGGATATTATCGTTCCTGATGAAGGCGACTTCGAGGCTTTCGAGTCTGCGCTTAATTCAGATTTGTTCAATGAAACATTAAACGGACTGGGACCAACATCCATGATGTTGTCCCTGCCCAAGTTCACGTTTGAAAGCGAATTCAATTTATCCGATACGCTCAAGTCCATGGGCATGGTAGATGTCTTCGACCCGGATAACGCCGACTTCTCCGGTATGACAGCGGAGAATGACCTGTTCATCAGCGACGTAATCCACAAGGCATTTGTCGCCGTGGATGAAGAAGGTACTGAAGCCGCCGCGGCAACTGGCGTCATTGTCGGAGCCACAAGCGCACCCATGTTTGATGTCACGCTCACGATTGACCGTCCCTTCATCTTTATCATCCGCGACAAACCCAGCGGACAGATCCTCTTTATTGGTCGTGTGCTCGATCCGTCAAAATAATAAGTGCTTAAGCCACCGTTCTCGGCGGCGAGGACGCCGCCGAGAGCAAAGAGAATCGATGAAGAAATTCATCCAGGATACACAAGCCAGTTATGATGCCGTCGCGCCTGAATACGCTGAGAGATTCAAAGATGAAATGGACGACAAGCCCTTCGACCGCGATTGCCTGGATCGTCTCGCGCGTGAAGTTGGAGAATTGGGTCCAATCTGCGATCTGGGTTGCGGACCGGGTCAAATTGCGCGGTATCTGCATCGTCAGGGTGTGAAGACTCTGGGAGTTGACCTCTCAGCCAAAATGGTGGAAGAGGCGCGGCGATTGAATCCCGACATCCATTTTCATCAAGGGAATATGTTGTCCCTGCCAGATGAAGATAATTCATGGGGTGGCGTGGCGGCTTTTTATTGCATCATCCATATTCCGCGTGATCTCATCGTTGATGCCTTACAAGAGATGAAACGCGTGCTTAAACCCGGTGGAGTCCTGTTGGTCACATTTCATATCGGCACGGAGAGCAAACATGCCGATGAATGGTGGGGAAAAACCGTCAATCTCGATGCAGCTTATTATCTGCCAATTGAAATGGAGGGCTGGTTAAAACAGGCTGGATACGAATTGGAAGAAACGATGGTCCGCGAGCCGAACCCCGAGGTGGAGGTCGCTACGCAAAGGGCATACTTGTTCGCGCAGAAACCGAATGTGGGCGCGTCGCATCTTTCTTAATACATCTCCTGCATAAGCCGGTAACGCAAAGGTCAAGTCAAATTCTTAGCCACGGATTTCATGAACTCACATTATTAACTCACCTTACGCAGTTACGCTCTGAGGCGGTCTGTGACCGCCGTGGTTTGCAGGGAAGCCGCAGGGCCACAGACCCTACGCGAGCAAAAAGGTGCGTAAGGTCACTTATTAAGATGAAACGGTTACTCCTTAAGACATGTTAATTTCATATTAAAGTGACTGGGGTTGGCTGGAGTCGATCTGAATTCATTGTAACTTACCAAAAAGCAAGGCGTCATGGTGATAACTTGCCAGAACAGGTATTTATTTTTTATTTGGAGTCACCATGTTAACAAAAAGACGCAATACATTTTTTTCACTTTTCCTTATCCTCGCGGTGTGCTTAAATCTGCTCAACTTCAATGTCGTTTATGCAGACGATGCCACCCCAACGGAACCCCCTCCTGCGACTGAGATCGTCACAGAACCACCGACAGCCACGGAGGTGGCGACAGAACCGCCGGTCGAAACGACACCTGAATCGGTTGAATCCACGCCATTACCAGTGGACTCGACCACCGAGCCGGTTGAAGCTACACCAGTTCCAGTCGAGGCTACAGCCACTCCGATCACAGAAATCTTAACCCAGGTTCCCGAAAGCACCGCGGTTGTCGTTCTGGATGAGAGCGGAAGCGCAATTTCCCTGGCAACCCAGGAGGCGGCCGAAATCGTGGAAATAAATGATCCCATGTGGTGCCCAGCCGGGGTTTTGCCAGGCGGAGCCGGATGTTCAGCCAGTTTTGCCACCATCAGCGAGCTGGTCGACGACATGCGCAACACAACTGCCTCCTATACTCAAAACGGTGTCATCTACTTTACTGCAACTGCGGTAGAGTCATTTGTATTGACTACTCAGGGAACCAGTCTGGGGGGTACTGATTTCAACGCGCTGAATGATTTCAATCTTACCTTGCAAGGCGGATGGAATGGCGCAGTGGGCGCTTTGGCTGCACTCAGCGGTCAAACCGATTTCGGCACTTATTCCTTCACGATTGGTACCGCGAGCAATCCCTGGATCGGCAATATCACCTTGAATGATTTTGCCTTCGATTCAGCAAGTCAGACAGCGATAAGAATTTTTACAACGACCGGCAACATCACTTTAAGTAACGTGGATGTTACCAACCAGGGAAATGCGAGCAATACCGCCCAGCTTAATTCCACATTGGGTAACATCACGGTCCAAAATGGAAGTACGTTTGACGGTGATGGCACGGCCAACGCAGGGTTTTCCGCGACAGCAAGTGGAAGCGGCGCGTCGATCACCGTCAGTGACACCACTTTCTCGGATGCAGCCGCAAATGGAAATGGTAGTAACAACGACGGCGCGACTCTAAACGCAGATGTCGTTACACTAACCAATGTTACCTCGACAGGAAATGATGGGGACGGCATCAGGATCATAAGAGCCGATCTTGTAACTCTCAATAATGTCACAGCAAGCAATAATGGCACCGAAAATGGCGTTGACGGATTGGCTAGCAACGATGGATCCGGTGTATCCATCACCGGTCTCGCCCTTCCCGGAAATCCTTTCCCGCGCGTGATCATCAACGGTGGAACTTTTAACAACAATCAGGAATACGGCGTTGAGATCACAAATAACGTTACGACCGGACTCTATATCCAGTCCATTCCCACCTGCACAGGCAACGACAGCAATGCAGCTGCAACACCCAGTTGTTACAACGACACATTTATCGTTGATGGTACTGCCCCGATCATTACACCAACTGTTACTGGTACCGCAGGCTCCAATGGCTGGCATACCAGCGACGTATCGGTGAGCTGGTCAGTTACCGACGCAGAGTCTAATGTCTTCTCTTCAAACGGTTGTACCACAGCGAATCTGACTTCCGAAACATCTGGCACAACGTTAACTTGTTCTGCCAGCAACAACGCTGGTCTTTCGAACTCTGTCTCGGTTAACATTAAAATTGACAAAACCGGTCCATCTGCATCCCTGGCAATCATTGCCGGAACACTCGGCAGCAATGGCTGGTACACGAGCGATGTCACTGTTCAAACCAGTGGTGCAGATTCCATGAGTAATCCAGTCACTTGCACCTCAGATCAAATCCAATCAACGGAAACTATGGGAAGTGTTATCAATGGTTCCTGCACCAATGATGCGGGTCTGACTACGAACGCATCACCCGTGACGATCAAACTTGATAAGACTGCGCCAACCCTAACCCTGCCATCTAATATCACTGCTGAAGCCACCGGCGCAACAGGCGCAGTTGTAAATTACACCGCCACAGTAACAGATAATCTGGATGCATTGGTGTCTTTGAATTGCTCACCCGCATCTGGCTCAACCTTTGCGCTGGGCGGCACACCTGTCAATTGCTCCTCCACTGACATTGCAGGAAATACTGCCTTAGGTACTTTCCAGGTGACTGTTGACGATTCAATTGCTCCGATCATTGCTCCACATGGTGATGAAACTGCCGAAGCCACATCCGCTGCAGGTGTTTCGGTCATTTACACCAACCCTGCCACAACTGATGCGGTTGATGGAACTGGCACTGCCTCCTGCTCACCCACTTCCGGCAGCACCTTCGCTCTGGGTAATACGACAGTAGACTGCACTGCCTCAGACGTAGACGGCAATTCAGCAACTCCCACTTCCTTTGTTGTACATGTAGTAGATACCACTCCACCGACCATTGCACCCCATGCCAACCTTACCATCAACACTTTGAGTTCAGTTGGAATCGTTGTGAACTTTAGCAGTCCCGCCACATCCGATAGTGTGGATGGAGCAGGTACTGCCACCTGCTTACCAGCCTCAGGCTCGTTGTTCCCGATTGGGAATACACAGGTAACTTGTAGTGCGGTCGATTCTAATGGGAACAACGCTGCGGACACCACATTTGTCGTCCACTTGATCAAAATTGTCGTAACACCTCCCACGCCACCAGCTCCAACTCCAGCTTCGGTTCCAGCGCAAATAGGAAATGGATTCGTCATCCCAATCACAGGCGGTGGAGCGATCGATCTCGCTTGCAATAGCATCTTCTGGGTGGCTGACATTAAAATTGGTTTCCTCAACTTGTGCGATTATCAATCCGCAATGCAGGGTGTGGATGCCAAGAGCCTGCCCGGAAAATTGCCTCAAGGTTATTCCTTCGTAATGGGCGTGGATGTTGATGTGTTACTCAACGGCCAAGCTATCAAGGAATTGCCAGTTGGGTCCGGCATCCAATTTGACTTCCCGGTTAATGATGCACCCAAGGACCAATTCGTCGTTTTGTATTGGAGTGATGATGATGGCGACGGCAAGGGTGTCTGGCTCGAAGTCTCGCAGGAAGTGGCGGAGGCTAAACTATCCGAGGCCCTCCTCAAGAATGCTGCGGATGAGCTTTATCGAATCACCCGGGATTCTCTCAACCAGGCTGACGACATATACTATCCGATCGTCACGACAGAAAAGACGGGTATTTTCGCCCTGGTAACGAAGTAAATTTCGAATTACCGCATGATATTTGAGGGACGGCAAATGCCGTCCCTCAAATTTGTTATAATGACAAAACCATGAAGAAATTGATTTCGATTCTTTTACCCCTGATCGTTTTGGCGTTGATTGGGTGCAGTAATCAGCAAAGCCCAACCCAACCTGCTGTCAACACAGTCACTCCCGAACCTGATCCCTGTTCATCAGAAAACCTGCCCGCCACGGTGCAGGGAATTAATGATCTGATGCGTGAGTTTGACGATGCTTCGGAGTTGGCGTCCAATCTGCCCATTCAACAATTGTCGGATACCATCTCAAACATGCAGCGCATCCGGCGGGCCGCCGAAGACTTACAGACACCCGCCTGCCTGACCACATTGAGGACCCATCAGCTGAACCACATGAACGGTTTGATCCAAACATTGCTTTCATTTGTCGGGGGAGCTGATCAGGAAACGATCAATAAAGGCTTGACGGCCGCCCGCGCAGACCATGACCGTTACTCCCTCGAAATCGTGCGGTTATTGGGAATAACGCTCTCCCCGGTAACGGCAGTTCCACCCGTTCTGGAAGCGACCGAAACGCCTGCCGTCTCCGTCACTCCTTGATCGGGAGCTGGTGTGGGAGGATGATTGCTTTGCCTTCCAAAGCATGCCCCTTCCGTTCCTGACCAGGTCTATTAATGTATTTATCAATGATTTTAGGTATAATTTAATCGTATGAACGAGTGGGTCGGAAAATCGCTTGGGAAAGTGCGAATCGACTCCCTGCTGGCACGCGGCGGCATGGCAGAGGTCTACTTAGGTACGCATACCTCCCTGCAACGAGAAGTCGCCGTAAAGATCCTCCGCAACCAATATGAGGATGATCAGGAACTTTTGGAACGCTTCCAACGTGAAGCGCGTGTTGTCGCGAAACTGCGCCATCAAAACATTGTCCAAGTCTTTGACTACGACGCAGTGGATGACCGGCCATACATCGTGATGGAATTTATTTCAGGTCCGTCACTATCTCAACACCTCACCGTTCTGCATAAAAAATCCAGGCGCCTTGAATTATCACAAATTAGCCGGATAATTACCGGGGTCGCAAATGCCCTGCAATATGCCCACAAAAGCGGGGTAGTTCATCGCGATATCAAGCCGGGAAACATCATACTCACATCTCATGAAAGCCGGATTATTCCCGGGGAGCCGCTCCCACACGACTTCCAACCGGTTCTCACCGACTTTGGGCTGGTCCGCTTTCTAAATTCCTCACGCCAAACCTCAGCCGGTCAAACCGCAGGTACGCCGGCTTATATGAGTCCCGAACAGGCACGCGGCGAAACAACCGATGGGCGGACCGATATCTATTCACTTGGCATTGTTCTCTATGAAATGTTAACCGGGAATGTTCCTTTTGACGGTGAAACGACGATGAGCATTCTCTTGAAGCACATCACGGAACCACCTCCGCCTTTTCCTGGACTCCCCTATCCAGTTCAACAAGTGCTCGATAAAGCGCTTGCCAAAAACACAGCTGATCGCTTCCAAACCCCGAACGAATTATCCAACGCATTCAACGCGGCTTCAGAAGCCGGGGCTGACAATAATACTTTCATGGGGATTGCCACCGTAACCAATGAATTCCCCGGCAATGTTGTGGATACTGATCCAGCGTTGATCATCATCGATAGGCCGTCAAAGCCGCGCAAAAACTGGAGACAAATTGCTTTGGGCGGAATTGCACTTGCATTATTGGGAGTCATCTATTCCCTTAATGGTTTCGCACAGGCGCCGGTGAGTGAGACTCAGACTCTCACTCAAACTGTGGTCACCAGCACCTCAGTTCCCATCATCCCAATTTCGAGTACGCTGGGTCGCACAGCCGTACTTTACTTTCGGGATGGCGATGCGATCATGGACCAGGCGGTGTTGGAGGCGCTTGCCATACAAGCCCCGCCTGCCGGCACGCAATATGAAGTCTGGCTAGTTGGCCCCGAAGGACGGGTGAGTCTTGGCATCCTTGCACTGGGCAGCACAGGTAAAGGTAGACACACCTATAACTCAAGCACAGGCGAAAATCTTCTTGGGAAATACAATCAGGTTGAACTGATCATCAAGCCGCTTGATGCAAGTTCGACAGAAACACAGCGCCTCGCCTATTCCTATACCCTGCCTCCCGATGGACTAAACTATATACGTCAATTGTTGGTCTCGGACCCTGAGGTCCCTGCTCAAACCGCATTGATCCAATCATTAGCCAAAGATACTCAACTTCTCGATCAACTTGTCAGGGATATGCAAAAAGCCTACGCAAGCAATGATCAAGCCAGCATAAGAAAGAACGCCGAATCCATCATGAATATTTTGGTCGGGGTTCAAAGTCAGGATTATAAGGACTGGGATGCCAACGATCAAATTTCCGATCCGGGCGCTGGATATGGTTTCTCGTTGGATGGAAACACCCAGGGTCATGAACAAACCATATATGCGCATGCAGATTATGTTGCCAATTCCGCAGGCGCATCGCAGAATATGATCAGCCGCAGCAGCGAGGTCAAGGCTTGCGCAGAAAACCTGGCGCAATGGATTCCCCTGCTTAGAGAGCAAGCCAAAAAAATACTTACAACCACCTCCCTTTCAGAGATGGAGCAACCCGTTCAGAACGCGGCCGCACTGGTTGAAAAAATACGAAACGGATTCGATCTCGACGAGGATTCCAAAATCGAACCGGTTGCCGGTGAATGTGGAGTCGCGACCATCTACGAATCTGCCTACGCCATGGCAGATATGCCTCTGCTCCCTGTAAACTTTTTGGGAACGCCTATCAGCGGGACAGGTACACCATATCCAATTGGCACATTTTATACAGCAACTCCCACACGAGGCTCAGGCGGCGGAGGCGGTTCAACGCAGTCAGCTCCAACCCAATTACCACCCGGCCAGCAAAAGACCAAGGAACCGAAAGCTACCAGTCCCGGAGGTGGTGGGGGCGGAGGCGGTGAGGGAGGGGGGGGTGGTGGCGGGAACAATGGTGGTGGAAACAACGGCGGTGGGAACAACAGCGGGAATAATAAACAATAGTGTCCTTCATCCTGCGGCACCCGGGGGATGATGCTTGATTATGAATACCAGCCAAACTCATCCACTGCATCCACCATTGCTAAAACATTTTCAGGGGAAACATCCGACATTACGGTATGGACAGAGGCAAGCATATAACCACCACCCCTGCCGAGTATGTTTATGATGCGCTTTACCTCCATGCGAACTTCATCAGGGGTTCCAAATGGCAGAACACGATGCGTATCAATAGCCCCACAAAAAATAATATTCCTCCCGAATTGTTTCTTAAGCCCTTCCAAGTCAGACATTTTACCGGCAGAGGTTTGAATCGGATTCAAAATATCAACGCCCATTTCGATGAAATCAGGGATCAATGGATAAACGTCGCCATCGGTGTGAAAAAATACTTTTGCCCTGGTATGTGATCTGATAAAGGCAAGGTAGTCCGCATGAAACGGCTTGAGAATTTCACGATACATCTTGGGAGACATCAACAGACTGTTTTGCATTCCCAAATCGTCGCCGATCTTTATCATATCGATATTATCGCCGCACTCACGCAGGAAATTTCCCATCAATGTTTTACATAAGTCCGTGAGTCTGGCAAGCAGAGCCTTGGCAAAATCGGGATGCCGGCCAAGACTAAGCATGAACCTGTCCATGCGCTGCAGGGCAAAGGCACGTTCCAGCGGAAATGCAAGCCAGGGCGTAGCAAGGATCGCGTATTTATTTTCCTGCGCGAGTTTTTGCGCTTCGGCTCGAACATGAGCAACGCGTGTCGGGTCATTCATATCAGGCCAGGGATAGGATTCAACATCCGCGATGGAATGTGTATCAGCCATTGGATGAATGGCAGGGAACCATGTACCAGGGTCACCTTCCACGGAACCGACACCCCATGAATTGAAATAGGGCGAACCCGGCTCACGGACTGCATTTTTTTCTCGGATGGAGGCAGGCTCACGGTCCCACACGCCGCGCACGTCAGAGTGGAGTCGCTCCAGGATCACCTCATCGATTTTTGCAGTGCCGAGTTCGGGCCAGTCATATAAAAATCCATCGGGTGACTCAACACCCAATACCTTCTTGAGCTTTTGATAGGTTGGCATACTGATGCCCGTGGCATTACTCGCGCCAATGATGATCGGCACGCGGTCGGGTATTTCGTGATTGAGGACAGCCAGGACGCGTTCGCGGGAAGTGAGGGGCATGGTATTTAATAAGACTTCCGAAGTCTTCGAGACTTCGGAAGTCTAAAGCTTTTATTTTGCCTTCGCTTGATTCGCTACCGCTGCGGCTTTCTTGGCAGCTTCTTCAGGATCACCTAGATAATAATTCTTGATGGGCTTCAAATCCTGATCCAATTCATACACAAGCGGCAAACCGGTTGGGATATTTAACTCTGTGATATCGGCCTCCGAAATGTTATCAAGATACTTGACGAGGGCACGGATCGAATTACCGTGCGCGACGATGAGAACACGTTTTCCTGATTTGATCTCAGGTGCCAGTATGGCGTGCCAGTAAGGCAGAACGCGCTCAAGGGTGATCTTAAGCGATTCGGTGGCTGGCAGTTGTTCGGGAGTCAAAGAAGCGTAGCGCCGATCAAATTTAGGATGACGTTCATCTGTCAATTCCAGCGGCGGCGGCGGAACATCATAGGAACGTCGCCAGATCTTCACCTGTGCTTCACCAAATTTTTCAGCCATCTCGGTTTTATTGAGTCCCTGCAATGAACCGTAATGACGCTCGTTCAACTGCCAGGCGCGGATGACAGGCAGCCATTCAAGATCCATTTCTTCTTGAACGATGCCAAGGGTTTTGATGGCGCGCTTCAAGACTGATGTGTAGGCAATATCGAAATCATATCCGCCTTCACGCAGGAGTTTACCTGCTTCATGTGCTTCAATTTTACCAAGGTCAGTAAGGTCAACATCCGTCCAGCCCGTGAAACGGTTTTCGAGATTCCAAGTGCTTTGTCCGTGGCGAACTAAAACAAGTTTGTACATTAATGTTTCTCCAAAGTAGTTTTTGTAATTATAGTCGAACTATTATTGCCCCAATCCCTTCAACGCGTAAGCGACGGCTTCATCAAGACTCATTTGTTTGCCTGCTTCGTATGCGACTTTGAAAATATCTTCACCAAGATTTTCACGAACAGCAGCAATGATGGGATCGTGCACCATATGGTCAATATCACCCATCTCAAAGTTGTTATCTTTGGTTTGATATGCGGCGTCCGTTGCACCATACAATTTCGCCGCGAGTTCATACTGCCCGGCTACACCGGCAACGCCTGAAAAGCCAGCCAGAACATCCACATTACCTTCGGTAATTTTCAATGCACGCCAGGATTCCAGACTCTCCTCAAAGAACGCTTTGGCCTGGAGAGGCTGGTTTTCTTGCAAGGCAATTTGACCCAGATGGATAATTAATCCCACAGTATTACCACTCCACCGTGCGTCTTTGCTTGCCTGTAGACCTTCCCGATACAACTCTTTGGCTCGGGCATAGTTACCTGCCCTATGGGAGATCAAGGCAAGTTCGCGCAGTGCAGCAGTGACCGTAAGAGGCGAATCGTCCCTTCGAGCAAACTCCAGCGCTTTTTCATAATACGAACGACCCAATTCGATATTTCCGCTTCCACATGCCGCGGCGCCCAATTGCCAGTAGGCGCCATGGATGTTGTATCTATCATCAAGTTCCAGTGAGAGGTTCAAGTATTCTTCCGCGTAGACGCGCATTTTCTCCCAGTTGCATGTAAACCAGTTGATTGCCCCTAAACCTTGTAGAATGTATAGCAAGTCAGGCTTATCGCAAAATTTTCTTGCCATCTCAAGGGCCGATTCTGCCAACTCCAATCCTGCCGATAAATTTCCCGCAACTGTGTATGTCCGCCAGCCTACCGAAGACAATACAAATGCCCTATATTTTCCTGGTTGCCAGGTTTCGGTTGCTTCAAACATCCGCAATCCCCAAGCATACGCTTCCTTGCCACGATGGGTAAGATCCCAGAACATGTCCATTGATTTTCCCAATCGAATTGCCGATTCGACATTTGTAGACAGAGAATGTTCCATCGCGCTACGCAAGTTGGCATAATCTGCCTCAAATCGATCCACCCATCCAGTCTGTCCAGCCCATACATGCGGGAAGCCTTCCTCTGCAAACTTCACAAAATAATCAAGATGCCTGTCTTGCGTAGATTGCGATTCGCCTGAGGCCTCCAGTTTTTCAAAGGCATATTGTCTGACCGTCTCCAATAATTGATACCGGGTCTCGTTATTTATCTCGTCAGTAATGACAAGTGAATTATCCACCAGCGCGCTAAGCGCATCGAGAATACTGATATTGCCCCCGAAACAGACCGTCTCGACTGCCTCCAAAGAGAAATTGCCAGCAAAAACGGACAGTTGATTCAGCATCTGCCTCTCGTGTTCAGGCAGTAATTCATAACTCCAATCCATTGTGGCGCGCAGGGTTTGCTGGCGCGGTAGAGATGTGCGTGCGCCTCCTGTCAATAAATTGAAACGGTCTCCAAGACGCGCGGCGATCTGAGCAGGCGAAAGAGATCGAATCCGTGCCGCGGCAAGTTCAATCGCAAGAGGAATGCCATCCAGCCGCTGGCAGATTTGTGCCACCGCAGGCGCGTTCGCATTGGTCACATTGAAAGTAAGACGAACGCTTACGGCGCGGTCAATAAACAAACGCACTGCTTCGTATTGAGTTAACGCCGGTAGCGGCAATGTTTGTCCAAGGTCGGGAAGTGAAAGAGGATGAACTGGATATGTCGATTCGCCATCCACATTCAGGCTGACACGGCTGGTAGCCAGAATCTTGATTTTTGGCGCATGGTGGAGCAGTTCATTGACAAGCGTAGCGCATGCCTCCACAACATGCTCGCAATTATCCAGTATCAATAACAGATTTTTCGAGCGGGCATAATCAGACAACGCCTCGGTTAACGCTTGTCCAGGTTGATCACGCACTCCCCATGCAGAAGCCACTGCCTGAGGAACCAGAGTTGCGTCGGATATCGGTGCGAGTTGAACGAACCATACCCCGTCATTGAATTCATCAATCAGGTCGGCAGATGCCTGAAGCGAGAGGCGCGTCTTGCCTGTACCTCCAATGCCGGTCAGTGTGACCAGACGCTGATGATCCGTAATGAACAGTTTGATATCTGCCATCTCTTTTTCGCGACCGATGAAACTTGTCAGTTGAATGGGGAGGTTATGGCGATAGGAGTCCAATGTTTTGAGCGGCGGAAAATCTGCGGGAAGGTCTGGAGTGATGACCTGATGTATTCTTTCAGGTCGAATCAAGTCTTTGAGTCGCCGTTCGCCCAAATCGCGCAACAAGACATCCTTCGGTAGGTCATCACGAACCAACTCCTCAGTTGCCAGCGAAATTACGATCTGACCGCCGTGAGCGGCAGACATCAATCGCTGAACGCGCGCCATAGCGGTATATCCCTTATATCCTCCTGAGATATCAATATCATCGCTAACTTGCGCGGTGCCTGTGTTGATCCCGATTCGGACTCGTATAGGCGCGGGCGACCATACTTCCTGAAACAGGTGTCGTTGCACCTCGATTGCCGCGCGCAAAGCATCACCCGCTGTATGAAACGCCACACAAAACGCGTCGCCAATGATTTGAAAGACGTAGCCATTGTGCGCCTCCATCGTCGATTGCAGGATGGCGTGATGGCGTGACCGTAGGTCTTCCCATTTGTCGAGATGTCCCTGCGCGAGTTTGGTACTGCCTTCGATGTCGGAAAATAAAAATGTGACTGTGCCTGAAGGATGTGCCACCATTTTTGCTCCTCGTGAGTATGCCTCTGATTATCGCACCCTCAAAGACAATATTCAAGTATCTCGCCCAAACTCCTTATAGTAAAATCATGCCATGTCCAACGACGATGTTTCCCCCGCCCGACAACAGTATCTTGAAATTAAACGCGACTACCCCAACACCATACTATTCTTTCGCCTTGGAGATTTTTACGAGACCTTTGATGAAGATGCCGAGGTCACAGCACGCGAGCTCGATATCGTTCTAACCTCACGCTCCATTGGCAAAGGCGTTCGTGCACCACTGGCGGGCATTCCTTATCATGCAGTAGAAAATTATCTTGCGCGGTTGATAGAAAAGGGTTATCACGTCGCGATCTGCGAACAAATTGGGGCTGTCCCAATTAAAGGACTCTTTCCACGTAAAGTTGTGAGGGTGGTGACTCCGGGGACTGTGACCGAACCGGGACTCTTACCCAGGGACTCAAACAATTACCTCGCCTCGGTCATTCTGCACGAGGGGTCTGCTTCTGTTTCTTATGCCGATATCACCACTGGAGAATTTGCGGTCACCGAACTGCCGCTCGAAGCCTTGCGCGCCGAGTTGACGCGTTTACATCCCGCTGAAATCCTTTATGCTGATAATCAAAAACTAAACGACGGCATTCAAGGACACACAACGCCCTACCCGGCATGGAGATTTGAACCCAGCAAATGCGAAGAGACTTTACTCGCGCATTTCAAAGCCTCAACACTGGCTGGCTTTGGACTCAAGAGTCACAGCCTGTCTACGCGTGCCGCGGGTACCATCCTTCAATACATCAAAGACACACAACCTGATTCTCTGGCACTGCTCACAAGCCTGCGTTCCTACAGCATCAACGAGTTCATGACACTGGATGCGGCAACCCGTCGCAATCTTGAATTGGATGAGACCCTGCGCGGCGAACGTAAAGGTTCCCTGCTCGGAACTCTTGACCAAGCTGTAACTCCAATGGGCAAACGCATGTTGCATCAATGGGTCAGTCAACCGTTGCTTAATGTGGAGAGGATCATTCATCGGCAAAAGGGTGTGCAATATTTCTTCGACAATGGCATGAAACGCGCCGAACTTCGTGCCGTGCTCAAGCCACTGGCGGATCTGGAGCGCCTGGGCAATCGCGTGATGGCGGGTCAGGCACAGCCGAGAGATCTGGTGGCGATGAGGGAAACGTTGGGAAGGTTGCCGAAGATCAATGAAATTATCAGTGATCAGAAGCCGGTGATCAGTAATAAGTGGTCGTTGTGTGAAGATGAATTATCCTTGTTGGAAATCTCAATTGACAATGACCCGCCATCTACTTTGCAGAATACAGGCATCGTCCGTCCGGGATATTCGCAGGAATTGGATTCAGTCATTGAGGCCTCAAAACATGCGCGTGATTGGATCGCAAATCTTGAAGGTGTCGAGCGCGAGAAGACCGGTATCAAGACTCTCAAAGTTGGCTATAACAAAGTCTTTGGTTATTACATCGAAATTTCACGCGGCGCGGCGGAACGCGCACCGGAAAGTTATATCCGCAAGCAGACCCTTGTCAACGCCGAACGGTTCATTACGCCCGAAATGAAAGAGTACGAAACGCTTGTGCTTAATGCAGAAGACCGTATCCGCGAGATCGAGTTGCGTTTGTTCAAGGAAATCTGTGCGACGATATCAAAGTCCGCGTACAAGTTGCTTGAAACTGCTCGGGCACTCGCCGAGTTGGATGTGCTGTCGGCTTTAGCGGAGGTCGCGGCACTCGGAGGCTATAGCAGGCCCGAAGTCCACGATGGAAGCGAGTTGGAAATCCATGCAGGCCGGCATCCAGTTGTGGAACAGTTATTGCATGGCGAACGATATATCCCGAACGATGTCACTTATGAAAAAGGCGAGATCGTGCGCATCATCACCGGACCGAACATGTCCGGTAAATCCACCTATTTGAGACAAACTGCATTGATCGTATTGATGGCGCAAATAGGCTCGTTCGTGCCCGCCGATTCTGCGAGAATCGGACTCGTGGATCGCATCTTCACCCGCATCGGCGCGCAGGATGAAATCCACGCGGGGCAATCCACCTTCATGGTGGAGATGATCGAGGCGTCCAACATTTTGCATCATGCGACAGGGCGGTCGCTTTTGATTCTTGATGAGCTTGGACGCGGCACTTCGACATACGACGGGCTTTCAATTGCCTGGGCAGTGATCGAATATATTCATAACCATCCGCACCTGCGCGCAAAGACTCTGTTCGCGACTCATTATCACGAGTTGACCCAACTCGCGGAATTGTTGCCGGGCATTCGTAATTACAACGTGGCGGTAAGTGAAGCTGATGGAAAAGTTGTTTTCCTGCATAAGATCATCCCCGGTGGAGCAGACCGCTCGTATGGAATCCATGTTGCACAACTGGCTGGCTTGCCTGCACCCGTGATCCAGCGCGCAGGTGAGATCATGGCTGAACTTGAGAAAACATCCGGGCGCGCTGTGAAGATCGATCCACATGCCGCGCAACAGGCAATGCTGTTTCCAGAGTCAAGCCCATTGCTGGATGAGCTGAAAAATATGGATGTCAATTCGCTCTCCCCTATAGAAGCATTGAACAAGTTATTCGAGTGGCAGAAGAAGTTTTTGAAATAAGTTATGACGCTGCATATTTGAATATATGGTATAGAAAATAAAATAGAGCCACGCGTTTCGCGTGGCTCTATTGATTCAAACACCTTACTTCTTACTGCTCTTTTCGACACTCTACGAGGTGTGACCAACATCAGCGGTCATGGATTGCGCGGGAGCCTTGGAGCGCATCACTGCCCTGAACAATACATAGAGCAACACAGCCGCCACTCCCCAAACACCAATTTGTACACCAATCGGAAGGCCCGGGGCTTTGTATTGCACCACAATCGGCGCAATGATCACTGCGACAAGGTTCACCACCTTGATCATTGGGTTGAGCGCAGGACCAGCCGTATCCTTGAACGGATCACCAACTGTATCACCCACGACGCCAGCCTTATGACGTTCGGAACCCTTGCCCAAATTGTTTGCCGGGTCTTTGGGTTCATCTTCGATCAACTTCTTGGCATTGTCCCATGCGCCACCGGAGTTATTGAGGAACACCGCCAGCAACTGACCGGAGACGATGATGCCCGCCAGGAAACCACCGAGAGCTTCCACACCAAGCGACAAACCAACCACGATCGGTGTGACAACGCCGAGCAATGCCAGTGAAACCAATTCCTTTTGTGCGGCAGTTGTGGAAATACCCACAGCTTGAGCATAATCAGGTTTGACCTTGCCCTCTAAGACACCCAGTTTGAACTGACGGCGGACTTCCAACACGATCAAGGAAGCCGCGCGCGTCACAGCTTGAATGGCAAAGGAAGAGAAAAGCCACGGCAGTGCGCCACCAATTAACACGCCAACGAATATTTGAGGGACATCAACACGGATACCAATCGCCTGAATCTGCTCAGCAAGAGGAACTCCCAACAAAGCTTGCGCACGCGACACATCTACTAGGAATGAGCCAAAGAGCGAAACCGCCGCAATCACGGCAGAACCAATTGCCACACCCTTCGTGATCGCCTTGGTGGTATTGCCCACCGCATCCAAGTCAGCCATAATCTGTTGGGCATCCTTGGTTTCTTTGTCTGTTTGGCCCGACCAGGACATTTCACCAATGCCATTGGCGTTATCAGCAATGGGACCAAACGAGTCCATCGCGACATTGTTGCCAGTCAACGTAAGCATACCGATACCAGTCATCGCAACGCCATACAAAACAAACGTTGCACTCTCAACCTTCGTTAGTGCGGGATTATCAATCGTGCCAAAAATGGCGATGGAAGCGATGATGGTCAAAGCGATCACAAGCACAGACCATACAGAAGATTCAAAACCAACCGAGATACCATTCAAGATCAAAGTTGCCGGACCAGTATCCGCAGACTTCTTGATATCATTCACGGGCGCGGCGTGCGTACCTGTAAAGTATTCTGTTAAACGATCAATTAATATGGCAAGCACAACACCTACGCCCACAGCTGCGGGCATACGCCACCAACCACCCCACTCTGCCATGGCAGGCGTATTCAGATAGATATATCCAGCTCCAAAAAATAACACAGCCGAGATTAAGGCTGAGGTGGCAAAGCCGCTGAAAATCGCTTTCATCGCGTCTTCGCTCTTGCCCGTCGTGCCAGCTTTAACGAAGTATGTTCCGATAATGGACGACACCACGCCGATACCGCGCACAATCAACGGGAAGATGATCCACTCAAGTTGCCCGGTCGTATGCCAGAGCGCCAACCCAAGGATAAGCCCTGAAACCATGGTCACTTCATAGGACTCGAAGATGTCCGCTGCCATACCAGCGCAGTCACCGACATTATCGCCGACGAGGTCCGCGATCACAGCGGGATTTCTCGGATCATCCTCAGGGATGCCTGCTTCAACTTTACCAACCAGATCAGCGCCGACATCTGCCGCTTTGGTGAAGATACCACCGCCCACACGCATGAACAACGCCAGCAACGTACCGCCAAAACCGAAGCCGAGCAATGCATCAGGAGCTGCAACGCCGAGGATCATAAAGATTATCGTGCCGCCCAGCAAGCCAAGACCATCGGTCAGCATACCAGTGATCGTGCCAGCGCGGTAGGCAATACGCAGTGAGTCACCAAAGGATTTCTTTGATGCTGCGGCAACGCGCACATTGCCTTCGATTGCCATGCGCATACCGATCTGACCAACTGTCAGCGAGAAGCCTGCGCCCATAATGAAAGCCACACCACGCGCAATGCCGATCCACAACTTGAGTTGAGCATCGCTAAAGTCCGGGAAGCGTAAGTGCGCCTCCTCGGATGGTGGAACGACATAGACGGACAGGAATAAAACGACAGTGAGAACGGCGATCAACGGCAAAATGGAGCGGAATTGCTTCTGCAAATAAGCATTCGCTCCATCTTTGATGGCGTTCCAAACTTCCTGCATTTTTTCAGTGCCTTTATCTTCGCGCAGGATTTGGGACCGCAGAAAAACCGCATACCCCAACCCAAGCCATGCAACAGCAAACACAGCCCAGATTGCGAATTTCTCCAATCCGGAAATACCTTCCATATAGTTCATGTGAGATTTCTCCTCCTCAGGAATTTGAAATATAGGCTTGCGCCCTTAAGCAGGGGGATTTTACAGGTGCAATAGAGATGTGTCAAGAAAAATCATCAGCAGTTGACAGGCTGTCTGCTCACCATTTTTATGTTGACAGCCTGCCTCTAATTTGATAACATCTACCTACTTCACTCCAAAAGGAGAAAATCATGTTACAAGAACTTGAAACAAAAGTAATTACAGAAGTCGCAGTTCCAACCCTAACATTATCCACAGCGGCATCTGAGGCAGTAAAAAACATCCTGAACGAGCGCAACCTCGAAGGCTATTCCTTGCGTGTGTATGTTGCTGGTGGTGGGTGCTGTGGTGTGAACTTTGGTATGGCTTTGGACAACAACTTCCGCGATGTAGACACTACCTTCGAAATCAACGGTGTCAAAGTTGTTGTTGATGAAGTATCCATTGATTACCTACAGGGCGCAAACATAGACTTCGTCAACGATCCCGTACGCGGCGCTGGCTTTGCAGTGGATAGCCCTAATGCAAAAGGACATTCGCACAGTGAAGGCGGTTGTGCCTGCGGTAGTAGCAGTAGCGAAGGTTCATGTGGATGTGGCGGCGGTTCCTGTTCGTGCCAAAACTAGACAGAATTATTTAAAACAAAAAAGGACCGGGTACCCGGTCCTTTTTTGTTGGCTGTATACCCTTAGCGTCCACGCAAATACGAAAGCACGACACCAAAGAATCCGAACAGGGCAAGGCTCAGGATCAAGAGTCCGGTTGGAACGCCGGTCGTCTGGGAGTTGGGATCTGTATCAGTAAACCGAGGCGGGTCAATGGGCGGGGGCGGCGTGAACGTCGGCAAACGGGTCGGAGTTTGTTGTCCAATAAAAGCGGCCACCAAGGTCGGGTTAATTGTTGGAGTCGAAAGTGGGGTTGGAGTCGGCGGAATTTCGATCACATCCAAATTTGCTCCTGGAGAAAGTAGCACATAAAGAGCAAACACCCAACCTCTTGAGCCGGGAACCCCGGGATAATAGATCTGAATCCAATCGGGTTCTCCTCTTGCACGCGCCAACGCAGGGGCAGTTTCGTTTCCCAGTAAAACACCAATCGCAGGATACTCACCCAAAGAGCTAGGGCCAGCATAAATCTTAATCTGAGGAATACTTTGATCAACCCTAATGAATGGACCAGCCGGTGTCCCGGTGACAGTGGGGACAGAACCGGTAGGCTGTTGCGCAAAGACATTTGAAGTGTAGGGTCTAAATAATCCCATTAGAATTGCCCCGATAAAAATAACAACCAGCAGAGTGCCTTTTCTGAAGGACCACATAAAGTTATTTTCTTAGTACAACTGAAATAAGTAAACCAAGCGCTCCCAGCAAAACCAGGGCAACTACAAAAATACCGGGAGCAACCATTGTCCGACGCGGTGTGGAGACCTCAGTAAACTGAGGGACAGTCAGGGGAGGTGGAGGCGTAAACGTTGGCATACGTGAAGGTGTGGGTTGGAAATTGAATGCCGCCGCCAATGTGGCATCTATCGTAGCTGTAACCAATGGCGTCGGTGTTGATGGCGTCTCAACAACCAATAGTTCACCACCTGAAACACTGACATAAATTGCATAGACCCACCCTGTCCCGCCCGGAGCACCGGGGTATGCAACTTGAACCCACTCACGTTTGGGGGATACGCCTAATGCAGGCAATACATCACCTGGAAACAGTTGCCCAATAATTGGATAATGAACCGTACTTGGTCCACCGCGTACATTGATGGGATCTGTATATGTCACCGTGATATAGACGCCAGATGGAGTGGACGGGTCTTGATATGCTTCAGCCTGCTTCACCGAAAAAAGCGTTCCCACGCCCAGGCTTGCCACCACCAACGCCCCCAAAACAGTTTTAAACCAAATTCGTTTCATTTCGTATATAGTCAATATAAGATGGAATACGACGACATTTCGTCGTCGCTTGTAAAGCGGATTATAATCGAAAACATGGACAGACGAATTTATCACGGAAATATCGAACCCAGCGACATTGCGCAGGCATTATTAGGAGAGTTCAACCGCGGGAATATGCATGCCCAGGTTGTTGGACAATCTAAAAACATTGCCGTCCAAATATCCACACGGATGGGGGCACAATCTGGTGGGAACACCGCATTGACAATCACCATTCAGGATACTGACGATGGAATTATGGTTGAAATCGGACAGCAAGCCTGGCTCGGTGTCGCGGCCAGCCTGGGTCAAACTGCCTTCTCGGCCCTTCGCAACCCATTCAGCCTTTTGGGACGCCTCGACGATCTGGCGCAGGACATTGAAAACATTCAACTAAGCGATAAGGCCTGGAAGATTATTGACCGTACCATTGCTTCGGCTGGTGCATCTTATCAACTTTCAGACCGCCTAAAAAGGATTACATGTGACTATTGTCAAACTGCCAACCCGGTGGGCGAAGGCTCCTGCATCGCTTGCGGCGCTCCACTTGGGGCTGTACACCCCACTTCCTGCCCGCATTGCGGGTTTGCAGTATCGCAAAAAGAGGCTATTTGCCCAAATTGTAATAAAAGGCTTTAGCTCGCCTGGGAACCATGAAATCCTGGTTATTTTGAAACTGTAAGTATATTTTTCTTGCGAATTTTTCACCTCGCCTCTATAATTCTTCCTGTCTGCAAATGACATATACAGGCACGTCGATGAAATTAAATCTGGATCAACTTGAAGCAAAAATCCAATCCCTGGTTGAAAATCAATTAACCGGGATCATGCCTGGCGTCAAGTCGGAAGACAGGATTATCCAAAAACTCGCGACAGCTTTAAAACAAAACATTATCGAACAAAAAGACAAAGGTGCGGTGGCGCCTAATTTGTATACATTGATCGTCGCAGTAGACTCTGCTGCCATGTGGAAAGAATCCCATATCATTGATACACTCAAGAACATCATAACCGCCGCAGGTAGAGACGTTGGTTTGACATTCGAGGCCGCACCAACAATTATAATTACAACCGATGATAGTTATTCCGAAGGCGAAGTTAGTGTGATTGCTTCTCACAAACTTGAGCCGGTGGAGGAAACGCAAGGTATGGCAACAAATCCGAACGACGACCCTGAAACTAATGCTGAAGCCAATGACTCAATTCCCGACAATGCGTTTTTGATCATTGAAGGCGTCAAGGTTCACCCACTAAAAGAAACAGTCGTGAATATTGGCCGCCGACTCGAAAATCATCTGGTGATTGATGACCCGCGCATTTCACGCAATCATGCCCAGTTGCGTGCAATCAAAGGCCGCTTTGTGCTTTTTGATTTAAATTCCACCGGCGGCACCTTCGTTAACGGCCAGCGAACGAGCCAAACGGTTTTATATCCGGGCGATGTAATTTCGCTGGCTGGCGTTGCCTTGATCTTCGGGCAGGATAACCCGCCCCCGCGTCCTGATCTCATGGAAACATCCCCATTAAACGACCCCGGTGCAAACGAACGACCGACCGCCACACTCGACAACCAGACTGTGGACATCAAAACTGGCGGGCTCTATAATGGTAAAGATAAGCCAGGGAAATGACCGCACTCCTGGTGCTTATTCTGCGAGTCGCCCTTGCGATCGCACTGTATGCCTTTTTAGGGCGGATACTTTTCACACTCTGGCAGGATCTTAAACAGCAAGGGGAATTTTTATCGTCTCAAAAAAAGCCGGGGATCCATATTCACGCGGTGCTGGAAAACGGCAAAGATATACAACAACGTTTTGTTCAATCTGAAGTGACCATCGGTCGTGACCCCAACTGCGATTTCCCGGTTATCGACGAAGCAGTTTCAGCACATCATGTGCGCATCTCTTACCACCACTCTCAATGGTGGCTGGAAGACCTGAATTCAACCAACGGCACTTTCATGGGCAAAATCCAGGTGACAGTTCCAACCGTGCTCATTACCAGTGACCAGTTCAAATGCGGAGGCACCACGTTCACGATTCTCGTGGACATGGTTGATGAAAAACTCCTGCAGTAATCCATAACCTCCCGGCATGTATATCCAATGAACAAAATCACCCAAAGTCGCCTGCTTCAGATCACAGCAGTTTTTCTATTTTTACAATCATTGATCATTACCCTGTCACCCGCTGCCCGCGCCCGCACCTGGGATGTTGAATATCGTTTTTTGCAATGGATCGCATTAGGAGTATGGGGGTTACTCGTCGCCCGCGCTCATTATGACATCACCCGAAAATTACCTGACGCCGACCCGTATCTCTTCCCCGCCGCGGCTTTGATCAGCGGTTGGGGATTATTAACCATCTGGCGTCTCGACACCAACTTTGGTGTACGCCAGACAGGTTCATTTTTTATCAGTATGGTCGTATTAATAGCCGGGACACGCCTCTTAACAATTGACTTCCTGCGCAGATACAAATACATCCTGCTTACTTGTGGCATGTTTCTCGTCACGCTTACCTTAATATTTGGAACCAACCCAAGTGGCAGCGGCCCACGCTTATGGCTCGGCTATCGCGATCTTTACTTACAACCATCCGAACCGCTTAAGTTTTTACTGGTTGTTTTTCTCGCCGCATATCTTGCCGACAAACTTCCTTCGCGCTTGCGAACTATTCATATCCTATACCCCACCATTATCCTAAGCGGCATTGTAATTTTGCTTCTGATCATCCAACGCGATCTGGGTACCGCATCCATATTCACTGCGCTTTACACGATCATCATATATCTGGCAACCGGTCGTAAACGGATCTTGCTTGCTGCTTTTTTTCTAATGGCATTTGTAGGTGTTGCAGGATATTATTTTGTTGGTATCGTGCAAGCCCGCGTCGACTCATGGCTCAATCCCTGGAACGACCCCTCCGGTAGTTCATATCAAATCATTCAGTCCTTGATCGCAATTGCAAATGGCGGCATTGTCGGGCGCGGACCCGGTTTAGGAGATCCCGGATTCATACCGGTTGCACTATCGGATTTTATCTTCGCGGCAATTGCAGAGGAAACGGGTCTTTTCGGGACTTTTGGCCTGCTCGCCATCATCGGCCTGATCATCACTCGAGGCTTGCGCGTCGCCCTCCGCGCCTCCGATCTTTTTCGCCGTATTCTAGCGGCCGGTATAACAGCCTATTTCGGTGTCCAGACTATTTTGATCGTCGGTGGTAACTTGCGCCTCCTGCCGCTTACAGGCGTTACGCTTCCCTTCGTCTCGTACGGCGGATCATCTCTGCTGACATCATTTATTGCCTTGTTTGTTCTCATCCACATTAGCAATCATTTGGACATTGACCCTGCCCCGCTTCCAAAACCACAACCCTATCTTGCATTGGGTGCATTTCTCTCATTGGGATTGTTCGCCTGCGCGCTCACAAATGGCTGGTGGTCGGTTGTGCGCGGGGCAGACCTATTAACACGTTCAGATAATCAGCGACGGATGATCGAGGAACAATTTGTATCCCGCGGCTTGATACTCGATAGCACAAATAGCATCATCAACGATAATCACGGAAAAATCGGGAGCTTTTCACGCAACTATAAATATGTAGACCTCGCACCAGTTACAGGCTATACAGATCCAATTTATGGCCAAGCCGGGTTGGAAGCAACGCTGGATGATTACTTGCGCGGCATAAAAGGCAACCCAACCAGTACGCTCTGGTGGAGTAATTTGCTTTATGGCATGAATCCAGAAGGTCTGAATGTACGTCTAAGCATCGACCTGTATCTGCAGAATCGCACCGATGAAATGCTGGTGGGCAAACGCGGTGCCGTGGTGTTGCTCAATGCAAAAACCGGCGAGATCCTTGTGATGGCATCCCATCCAACTTTTAACCCAAACCATTTTGATGAATCTGGTACGAAACTTATCACCGATCCGAATAAGCCACTGATTAACCGCGCCACCCTCGGGCAATATCCCGCAGGCTCGATCATGCAGCCGTTCATTGACGCCCTTTATGGAGACGAATCAGTAAATGATAACGTCTTGATAAATGTATTCAAAACCTTTGGGTTCTATCAGGCACCGCAGATACAATTACCTGTCGCCCCTGCCTTATCACAGGATGATATAGACACAATGCGCGTGTCGCCATTGCAGATGGCTTTGGCATCTGCGGCATTGAGCAATCACGGTGTCATCCCCGCGCCGCGCATCGCCATGGCAGTCAACACGCCAGTCGAGGGCTGGGTATCGCTCCCGGAGTTGGGAAAGCCCATCGAAGCGATTCAAGCACAGGCTGGAGATGATGCGGCTTCATCCTATCTTGTTGAAAATCAAACCTACTGGCGACACAGCGGTCAGGCACAGGAGGGCGAATCATCCTTCACGTGGTTTATTGGCGGTACGCCACCAAACTTTCAAGCCACCCCACTTGCAATAGTTGTCCTGCTCGAAGAAAATAATCTGCGCCTGGCACAGCGGATCGGAGAGGAGCTGCTGGTGGACGCCATGCATCCCTGAATATAAGCAGATGCAACTGGCGGGACTGTTGTCACGGCTGGAAGAGCTATATTGCCTGCGAATAACTTACCTCGAATGTAATTTCAAGCTTTTAGCCGCGGGTTTCACTCATTTACAAGAAATAAGCCGACTCCCCGTTTAGAGAGTCGGCTTATTGTTTGGCTTCGTTCGGGACAGTTGATTAAAAATCTGTGGCTGATTCCTTAAGTTTGGAGGTAATCATTTTTTACACGGACAAAATTACAACCCTGTGTCAATAT
>Ga0137333_1000063_pt1 | contig 24728 bp, 18 predicted proteins | sample EasRivERMLT231_2_FD_102286 | JGI IMG/M metagenome (GOLD analysis project Ga0137333, IMG submission 102286) | Soil microbial communities from meander-bound floodplain in the East River, Colorado, USA - East River MetaG ERMLT231_2 | ecosystem: Environmental > Terrestrial > Soil > Floodplain ... | reverse complement strand
GAAGCCGCGTGGATCATCTGCGGTCACAGTGAGCAGGCTGAACGGTCCGGCATTGAGGCGTTGTGTTTCCACAAGGCGTTGGAAGGTTTCAGCGCGTAGCAGGGGCATATCCGCATATGTGACGATCACATAATCCGTTTTGCCTTTGAGCAAAGCTTCGGCTTGCATGGCCGCATGTCCCGTTCCAAGTTGCGGTTCCTGCAAAACGCAATCCGCAGAATCGCCTAAATATTTTTGCACTGCATCCGCCCCATGCCCGATCACCACCACCGGCTTTTCAGTCGCAGCGGACTTCAACGCTTCCAGAACATGCCATAACATCGGCTTGCCGCACAAGGGATGCAATACCTTTGGCAGGGATGATTTCATGCGGGTACCCTGACCCGCTGCCAATAAAACAGCAGTAACCTTCATAACAACTCCTATACCCCACACTGAGAGGGGTAAACAAAAACAGGCTCACCGCAGTAGCCAGCGAAACCTGTTTCAGAAAATAAGCCCCGTGTTAGCGGGAAATTTGGCAGGGGCGCCTGGATTCGAACCAAGATCCACAGCTCCAAAGGCTGGTGTGCTGCCCTTGCACCACGCCCCTGTACGGCGCACATTGTATCACAGCGAGTGGTGCTGGACAATGTCACTTCTTTTTCAGAGAACCAGTTTGCCGCAATGGGATGGTTTGGCTATTGCCCGGGTCGAAGCCAAGTTTACGGGCATCTTCGAACGTGATCACATCGCGGTTGATCGGGATATTCCCAGTCTTCTCGATCGCGTCATCCCAGAACGCATCCAGATCCTGTACCTTCGAGGTTTTACTGGCAGATGCGAACAACGCATCAATATCGACTTCAGGCTCCGGCTCGACTTCTTCGGGTTCAAATATCGACACCACTTCGCCCGCTTCACCTACAGGGACGGCTGATTCGGTTACAACCGGCTCGGGCGCCACTCCAAGCGACCTCAGCACATTCTCTACATCGCCGCGCACGAACAACATACCTTCCACCGTTTGCAAAATACGATCAGACTTGGCGAGCTCCTTGCCTGCCAGTAACAAGGCATGCGTTGTATCCACCGGGATCAAAAGCAGGTCATGATCACCGCCGCGAAAGACGTGATAGTTCTCCAGATTTTCCTGGCGGATAAATCGCGCAACTTTCAAACTGGCAGAATAGATCGCCATCAACGCTGCGAGCAGTGAAACTTCCATACTACTGTCATGTAAATCACCAGCGCGCGCCAACACCCGGGCGCGGTCACTGATCAAATACACTGCATCGGCTTTGATCTTCTGGCGAAAACCACCCAGCAACTCTGAAAGTGACTGACGGTGAGTTTCCGCTTCCTTGCTTGATTCAGGCGGGAAGATGGTTTGTACGAGTCCCAGTCCGCGTTCCACTGCATCCAAAAAATCTGCCAGTGGAATCGGTTTGTCAAAGATCGCGATCGCGCCGGCGTTCAACATCTCATCACGCGCTTTGCGTTCCGTTATACCCGAGATGAAGATCACTTTCATATCCGGGTTGCGGACCTTGATCTTGCGCATCAGCTCAACGCCTGAGATACCAGGCAGCAAATAATCAGCCACCAATAAATCAACCTTGCGGCGCGAGGCTTCCAGCAAAGCTTCTTCTCCTGAAGGCGCATCAACAATATCCATCTTATGACCAAGCGTTTGCAGGGTCGCATGGAGCAGGCGCACGATATCGCGTTGATCATCTACAAGGAGGACACAAGGGGCGGTTGCCATATTATTCCATTAATCTCATTCTGCCAGCCAACAAGCCACAAAATGATCAGGGTTTACTTCCTTGAATACAGGCTCTTCATGTGAGCACTTTTCGATCGCCACCGGGCAGCGCGGATGGAAGCGGCAACCCTTCGGCGGGTTCAGCGGACTCGGCACATCGCCCTTCAAGATCGTGCGCTGGCGCTTCAAACGTGGATTCGGAACCGGAATGGCAGACATCAACGCCTTGGTATAAGGATGCAACGGATTACGAAACAGCTCTTCACGAGTGGTCAATTCAACCATCTTGCCCAGGTACATGACAGCCACACGGTCTGATACATGCTCTACAACCGAAAGATTATGAGCAATGAAAAGATAGGTAAGCCCAAATTCGGATTGCAAGTCTTTCAAGATATTCAAAACCTGCGATTGAATAGAAACATCCAATGCGGAAACAGGTTCATCACAAATAATAAAGCTTGGGCGCAGTGCCAATGCGCGCGCAATCCCAATACGCTGACGTTGACCGCCTGAAAACTCATGCGGATAGCGGCGGGCATGATAATCTTCAAGCCCTACTTTTTTGAGCGTCTGCATCATGATCTCGACACGCTCTTTGGGCGTGCCGATCTTGTGGATATGCAAGCCTTCCATCACCGATTCGCCGATGGGCACACGCGGGTCTAATGAAGCGTACGGATCCTGGAAGATAATCTGCATATCACGACGCACCACCTTAAGCTCACGCGGCGGCAGAGTAAAAACATCCTTGCCCTCAAAATTTACAGAACCTGAGGTTGGCTCAACCAGACGAAGCATGGTACGCCCAATGGTTGTTTTACCGCAACCTGATTCACCCACCATGCCAAGCGTCTCCCCTTTTCTAACCACAAAACTAACATCATCCACAGCCTTAACCTGATTAACCACACGCTGTAATAGCCCAGCACGCACCGGGAAATATTTGACCAAGTTTTTTACTTCTACAAGGGTCTCCCCTTTTTGGTTTGTATTCGTTGCCATATTGATTCCTAATACTCCAATGAAGGGGATCTAATTTAATTTAATCGGGGCTGTGTGTCCATCTGAACTTTGGTATAGCCAGCACCGTACAAAATGACCAGTCTTGACCTCTTCCAATTCAGGCTTTACTTCTGTACAGATAGTCAATGAATGTTTAAAACGAGCCTGACAACGCGGCGCAAAGCGACAACCAACAGGCAGATTTACCAGGTTGGGAACTGATCCCGGGATGACATCCAATTTGTCTTTAATCTCACCAAGGACAGGGATCGAGCCAATCAAGCCCTGGGTATATGGATGTAACGGTTCATCGAACAATACTTGCACATCCGTTTGCTCAACGATCTCGCCTGCATACATCACTGCAACGCGTTCAGCCATTTCTGCCACGACGCCGAGATCGTGTGTAATGAGAATGACAGAGGTGCCCATCTCACGGCGCATATCACGCATCAAATCGAGGATCTGCGCCTGAATGGTAACGTCTAATGCGGTGGTGGGTTCATCGGCGATCAACAATTCAGGGATACATGCTAATGCCATGGCGATCATGACGCGCTGTGCCATACCGCCAGACAATTCATGGGGATACGCCTCAACGCGCCGTTCAGGGTCCGGCACGCCAACCATTTTCAACAATTCGATCGCACGTTTCCAACCAGCATCCTTACCGAGGTCTTGATGTACATTCAATACTTCAGCCAGTTGGTCGCCAACTTTAAAAACCGGATTGAGTGCGGTCTGTGGTTGCTGAAAGATCATCGAGATGCGGTTGCCGCGCACCTTGGTCATTTCTTCTTCTGAAAAGTTAAGTAGGTTGGCGCCATCCAACAAGATTTCCCCCGCATCCACCCTACCGGGCTTGGAGATCAAGCGCATAATGGAAAGTGACGTGACACTTTTTCCACAACCCGATTCACCTACAATACCGAGAACTTCGCCAGGATAGACCTCGAAGTTCACGCCATCCACCGCGCGAACAACGCCATCTTCCGTGTAGAAATAGGTCTTCAACCCTTTTACTTCCAATAGAGGTTTTGTGTTGTTCACCGCTTGATTCTCCAGTATGTAAGAATGGTTGCATTATAGCAAAATATTCATTGATTTAGCGAGGGTAACAGCCAGTTCGCGAGGACTGAAAAACTTCCAAACAAGCTTAAAACTTATTGGAAAACGAAACAGTCTCAATGGTTGAATGAGGCGCAGCGTCTAAGGACAGGTTGCGCCATAATCAAAGGCTTCGATGTTATTCAGTGCGTAAGTCGAGGATGGGTCGAGCGTCAGTCCGCAGAAATTGGGGCGTGTCGCGGCAACTTTAAGTCGCAGGTAAAGCGGAATGGATGGAAGTTCGGAGGCAAAGATGGATTGGGCCTCCTGATGTGATGTATAGGTGGGATCTTCAGGTAGTGATTGCAAAGCCAGTTGACAGGCGGTGTCGAAGGTTGGGTTTGTGTACCCGCTGATGTTCGTGCCGATCCAGTTATTGTCTGCGGTGGGAATCTGAGCTGTCGTGAACCAACTGCATTGCGGCTCAAGGCTGTTGACACCAATGGCATATTCGGCAAGATCAAACTGACGACCAAACAGTGGACCTACTGGACCAGCCAGATATAGATCGGAGGCGTTTAAGTAGGTGGCGTTCACCCCAATGCCACACTCGGCAAGTGACTGCGTGAATATCTCGGCAACCTGTCTGCGCTGTGTGGCTGAGGAGGTAACGTAGTTGAGTACGAGCGGCGTGTTAATAGGCACGTTGGTAACGCCAAGCGCCTGACGCGGCGTGGCTGGATTTTTATCGTGATCAAGCCAGCCGATCTGTTCGAGGATCTCGTTGCCGGAAGCTGGGTTGAATTCATAGGTTTGGATATTGCCGTTGTGAAGCGGATGGTCAGCTGGGAGATAAGTATCAGGGACTTGTGAAAGGCCGAAGAGGACAGTGTCCACAACTTTTTGACGGTCAAGGCACAAGGCAAGTGCCTGACGCATGCGTTGGTCGCCAAAGAGGTCCGGACGATCTTGTTTATCTGAGAGGTTGAAGCCGTTATCGTAGGAAGCTGGTGCAATGCCGATGCCGAGCCATTCCATGGTATTGGTTTGAGCAGTGACGAGTTTCGCCTGACCATCGGTTTGCATTTGTTGAAGCAGTCCCACTTGTCCATCCAGGCGAACGGAGGGATCAAGCACGTCACATTTTCCATCGACGAGGGCGGTGATGGCAGCGTTGGGATCGGGATAAATAAGGAAGGTCAATTCATCGAATTTGGGCAAGTCGCTGGCGGCACGGAAGTAGTTCAGGTTTTTGATGAAGTGGAGACTCTCGCCAGTCTGCCATTCCTGAAGAATGTAGGGTCCCCAACCGAGTGGTATCTTGGAGGATATATCCACAGTCAACAAGTCAGCTGGAGTGAATTCGCTCCAGGCATGTTCAGGGAGCGGCATCCAGAAATTGGTGTAGTAATCGGGGTCGATGAAACCGGGCTTGCCCCACCATTGAATGGTCAGGTCATCTGCGGCTTCGTAAGTTTGGGTGCGATCAACCAGGAATTTAGAGATGGGTGTAGCGTTGGCAGAGGCGACTTGAAAGGAGTAGACTGAGTCACTTGCAGTGAGAGGCTCACCATCTGACCACATCAGTTTGTCAAGCATGGTGAAGGTGACGATGAGCTGATCCATTTGAAGTGTGCTAGTCCCATCATACACGATCACACAATCGTCGCCGCGGCAACTGCTTGGACGCACTTTTACACCAGCGGCAAGCAACACAACATTCCCGCTGGCATCCACCACCTGGTCGCCGGCATTAACGGAGATGGGCGAGACCTGCGCGTCACCATCATTGATGTTGGGAATCTTTTCGAGGATGATGGGTTCATAGCCATATTCGACAAGGTCAATGGGACCATCATAAATCGCGGATAATACACTGCGAGCCGCAGAGTTGGGACTGCCATACGGGTACAAGGTATTCGGCTCAGAGCCAAGACAAACTGTCAGGGAGCGCGGGGCAGGCGTGGGCGTGGCAAGAGGCGGGAGCGCTGTTGGGGTTTCAGCGATGACGGGAATCTCAGTCACCTGCGGTGCGCAAGCAGGAAGTATCAAAACTATGATCAACAGAAAAGTTAAGTAACGAGTGCGAAGCATGTTGGCTCTCCCAAAATAAAATAGGATTCAGGGGTGACCTGAATCCTATCGTATCTTATCAATTCAAGCAAGCGAGTTTGCTGCTTATTGTGTTCCGCGCATGCGGGGATCGAGCGCATCGCGTAAACCGTCGCCGAGGAAGGTGAAGGAAAGTACTACGAGAGCCACACAGATCGCGGGAGCAAGAAGCATATATGGCTGAGAATTGATGGCGCTCTGTCCATCCAACATAAGGACACCCCAGCTAGTGATGAAAAAATCCGCGCTGTCTGTAGCGGGGCGCAAACCAACCCCAAGATAGCCAAGGATGGCTTCGGTAATAATCAAGCCAGGAATCTGAAATGCTGCGCTCACGATCAATGGACCAAGACTGTTCGGCAGAATATGGCGGAACATGATCCGGGCATCCTTGACGCCGATACAACGCGCAGCTTCGACAAATTCCTTCTGTTTCAGGGAAAGGACCTGTCCACGCACAAGGCGCGCCACACCCACCCAGTTGACGATCGCAAGTGCCGCAAATAACAGGATCAAACCATTCATCAACTGCCCGATGAATGTATCGCGCAGGGCTACCATAACAATGATAAAGAACAGGAGGTCAGGGAAGGCATAGATCACGTCAGTAAGGCGCATCAGAAGATTATCGGTACGTCCACCTATATAACCTGAGACCATGCCAACAGTGGTTCCCAGCAACAAAATGATGGCAGTAGGCATAAAACCAACCACCATGGAAACGCGTGCACCATAGATCACACGGCTCAACACATCACGTCCCAGAGAGTCAGTACCGAGCAAAAATTGAGATTCGGCCTTGAGATTCGTTATGCCCTGATCAAAGGGCGGCGGCAGGAAGCGTTTGCCGGCATGCAATTCCAGCGGGTTCATGGGAGCGATGACGGAGGCAAAGGCTGCCAGAAAAATGAAGAAAGTAATGACGATCATGCCAAACACGGAAGCCTTGTTACGAATCAAACGTGACCAGGCTTCCTGTCCCAGGCTTTTGCTCGGGCGAAAGACATCGTTCAATTCCACGATATTGTGGGTTGTTGCAGGTTGGGCTGTAGTCATAATTGTTCCTTCTTCCTTATTCTTCCAACCGAATACGTGGATCAACGAACACGTAGACAACATCCACGCTCAAATTCGCAACCGCCACGAGTAATGCGTAAATCACAGTTGTGCCCATGATCATGGAATAATCACGCTGGCTGATGGCTTGTACATACGCACGCCCCATACCTGGGAAACTGAACATGGTTTCGATAATGAACGATCCCGTTACCAAACCCGCCAAAGCAGGACCTAGGATGGTGATCACTGGGATTAAGGCGTTCTTGAGCATATGACGCAACACCACTACGCGCTCTCCCAATCCTTTGGCACGCGCCGTGCGGATATAGTCCTGACGTAACACTTCAAGCATGGCAGAACGAGTAAGCCGGGCAGTAAAGGCCATGGTACCAAACCCCAATACTGACATGGGCATGAACCAGTATTTGACCTGCGTCCAGTCGTCCACCAAAATATTGATCCAATGTAATTTGGATGCAAAAATAATGATCAGGAAAATTGCTAACACAAAACTTGGCACGGAAATACCACTGGTGGCAACGAAAAGTGCAGTGTAATCCACAATGGTATTCTGTTTCAGCGCAGCAATAATCCCAAGCGGAATGCCGATAAATATTGCCATGGCAAGCGCCATGCCTCCCAAACGCACTGAATAACCAAACCGGCTTTGCCAGAAGGTTTTGCCTTCAGGAGCGGAAAAAAGAATATCCTGGACCGTGCGACCACGCTGGCGATAGGAAGGGCCGAGATTACCGCAAACCATCCCGCACACATATTCACCACTCTGGCTGTTAGTATCGCCTATGATATAGGCATAGAACTGACGCCACATCGGTTTATCCAGTCCATAGTAAGCTGCCAGCGACTTTTCGGTCGCGGCATCCACCTGCCGGCGTTCGCCATCGGTATCCCAGGGACCACCAGGCGCACTATGCATGATAATAAATGTAACCGCGGAAACAGTAACAAGGACAGGAATAAGCCAGAATAATCTTCGAATCAGATATGTGACCATGGCAACTCGCTTGAAAAAAAATAGTCGTGCTAACTCACTTTACTCAATATCATTCTGAACAAAGCGAAGAAACTCTAAAGTTATCTAGAGACCCTTCGCTGCCGCTCAGCGCGACATATCTAAAGTGTATTAAGGTACGTAAAGTAAGAAAGGTGCAAAACAAACTCTTACTTTCTTTTTGGGCTGGGAAACTTGCGCTCCCCAGCCCAAAGTCTTAGTTCAGTTCAACGAAGTCCAACTTACGGGATCATTGAGGTGTCAATGGTGATGGCCCACGGGGTCCAATCGCCAGGGAACAGTGCGTCTTGCGGGGTGTTCTGGTAACCCTTAATCCACGGCTTCACCAGATAGTGATTGAGTGAGTTGTAACCGAAGGCGGCAGGGATGTCAGCCAATATGAGCTGTTGCGCCTGCGCATAAAATTCAGCGCGCTTGGCGGGGTCAGTCTCAACGTCACCCTGGCCGGTCAATGTATCGACCTCGGGGTTGACATAACCCTGGCGTGAAGCGAAGGATGTGTCAGAGCGCCAGTACACGCTCAACCAGTTCTGAGGATCGGGGTAATCTGCACACCAACCCTGGCGTGAAATGAGCGGGTAGGTATTGGGATCTTTCTGGATCGCAGTGTAGGTGGTGGCTTCAACCGGATCAAGCGCCAGGTCTACACCAAGGATCGCCTTATAGTTGGCGGCAATCCATTCGTGACGAGCGCGGTTGCGGGCTGAATCAGAGAATGCCATCTTGAGTCCGAGCGCATTAAGCCCATCAGGACCACCAAAGGTGGAGGCGGCCAAAGCGGCCTTCGCAGCTTCAGGATCGAACTTGAGTGGCGAAGTGGGATCGTATCCAGGATATCCAGGGGGAATCCAGGTCCAGGTGGGGGAGGACAAGTTTCCATCCACATCGCGGGAGTAGCCTTCTGCATCGAATGCCAAAGAGAACGCTTCGCGGACCTTCGGGTCGAGGAAAGGATTGGGCTGGCCGTTCCAGGTCGGGTGCAAGCTAAACTTGTAACCGGTGGTGCAGGATCCAGCATAGGTCAAGTGTTGAGCGGTCAGATCGGGGTCGGCATCGATTACCGGGAGATCTTCCGCGACGGAAGGAATAACATCGAACTCATTGTTCTTGTAGGCCTCGAAGGCTACAGCGCTATCGGTGATGTAGCTGTATTCGAGGGTATAGGTGGGGATGCCGGCACCGGCAAAGTTGGGATTCGGGACAAAGACGGACTTCACAAATGGCTCAACGCTCTGCCAAATGAAGGGTCCGTTACCGATCTGGTACTTGGAGCTGGTCCACCAGATGGCACCACCTTCGGTGATGTTCTCTTCCTTGGCCGGGTAACCAACCCAGATACCCGCGATGGTCGCGAAGTACGGAGCAGGTTTCGAGAAGGTCAAGGTGAAGGTATCGCAGGCAGTATCTTCGTAATCAGCACAGTCAGAACCATCAGCATGGGAGGCTTTGATGCCCAAGGCGGCTTTGAAGGTGTCAGGATTGTAATCAGCCGCGGCTGTATCAGCATTGCGCCACTCAGGAGCACCGAGGATCTCATCGGTGATGGAAGCATATTGTCCGGCAGTGGCGGGGTCAATGTTGCGCTGGAAGGCGAACGCAAAGCGCATGGCATTGAGCACGGAACCATCGCTATAGAGCAAGCCGGGCTTCAGGGTGAAGGTCAACACTGTCGCATCGTCATTGAACGTCCAAGACTCAGCAGCACCGGGGACGGTCTCGAGTTTTTCGTTCAAGGTGGTCAAGCCCATATAGAATTTATTCAAGTGACCGATTTCATTGACGAAGGACGACTTCTGGGGGTCGATCACATCGGGATAGGTGCTGGCGTTGACGCGCAGGACAGCAGCCTTCTCTTCAGCGGCTGGTGCCTCAGTAGTCGCAGGTTGAGCGGGCGCTTCAGTAGCCGCACTGGGTTGCTCAGGTTGAGCAGGAGCTTCGGTTGGCGCAGCGCCACCGCAGGCCGCAAGGACCATGCTGGCGAGAACCAAGAGGCTCAGTAAAGCAAACATTTTACGCATTTTTCTTCTCCTCACAAAATTTTGTTTCAATTTGGATACGATATGAAATTTGGACATTACTATTTATACAGGTGGCGACCACCTCCTTTCAAATTTTTCCTACAAGAATCTTTCAGCAAAAAAACAGGCTACAAAATGGCCCGGTTTTATTTCACGGAATTCTGGACGGGACTCAGCGCAGACCGCTTCTGCGATCGGGCAACGCGTGCGGAAGCGACAACCCGAAGGCGGATTGGCTGGCGAGGGCACATCCCCCACCAGGATTGTACGTTTGCGGGTGGCTTCCACTACCGGGTCTGGCACGGGTACCGCCGAGAGCAATGCCTGGGAATAGGGATGCAGCGGATTGGCATACAACTCATTACGGGCAGCCAATTCAACCACTACGCCCAGATACATGACCGCTACACGATCGCTGATATGACGCACCATCGAGAGGTCATGCGCAATGAACAAATAAGTTAGATTGAATTTTTCCTGGAGTTCTTCCAACAGATTCACCACCTGCGCCTGAATGGAAACATCCAACGCGGAGATTGGCTCATCACAAACAATAAAGGAAGGCTGCAACGCCAAAGCACGGGCAATACCCACCCGCTGACGTTGACCCCCGGAAAATTCATGTGGATAACGGGTTGCAAAAGCAGGGTTTAAGCGCACCAGCTCAAGCAATTCTTTTACACGGTCATTGCCTTCAGCTTGAGTGGCAACACTATGTACCAGCAAAGGCTCAAGGATGATCTCACCGATCGTCATACGCGGATTTAAACTCGCATACGGATCCTGAAAGATCATTTGCATTTTGCGGCGCATTAAGCGCAGGTCTTCGCCTTTGAGTTTCACGAGGTCAACCCCGTCGAAATTCACCCCCCCTGAGGTGGCTCGATATAACTGCAGGATCGTGCGCCCAGCTGTAGATTTGCCACAGCCAGATTCACCCACCAGACCAAGCGTCTCACCGCGTTTCACTTCAAAGGAAATACCATCGACAGCGCGCACAGCGCCAACCTGTTTTTGGAAAACACCCCGCATGATAGGGAAATGTTTTACGAGATTATCAACGCGAAGCAGAATATTGTTGTCAGACATATCAGCGTGGTCTCTCTTTTTCAAAGGCTGCCCAACAGGCTACGCGGTGTTCGGGCGCAATCATTTCGAGGGCTGGGTTTTCATTCCAGCAGCGTTCCATCACCCACTTACAACGCGGGGCAAATGGACAATGTTTGGGTTTTTCAAATAACATGGGAGGTAAACCGTCAATGGAAGCTAATTTTTTATTTTCACCCCTATCGATGCGCGGCAAACTGCCGATCAAACCGATGGTATAGGGATGCGCCGGATTTGCAAACAACTCATTGACTTGCGCTTCTTCAATAATATAACCGCCGTACATCACCAGCACACGCTGGGCAAGCCCTGCCACCACCCCAAGGTCATGGGTGATCCACACGATCGCCATGCCCAACTCGTTACGTAGACGTTTGACCAGATCCATGATCTGTGCTTGAATGGTCACATCCAAAGCGGTGGTAGGTTCATCTGCGATCAATAATTGCGGTGAACAGGAAAGCGCCATGGCGATCATCACGCGCTGGCGCATACCACCGGAGAATTGATGAGGATAATCAGGCAAGCGATCTTTCGCATTCGGGATGCCCACCATCTCCAACAGTTCCGCGGCTCGGTCATCTGCCTGCTTTTTGGTCATTCCGAGATGCAACATCAACGGTTCTGTCAACTGGCGTCCCACCGTCAACACCGGATTCAATGAAGTCATCGGGTCCTGAAAGACCATACCGATCTGCGCGCCGCGAATGGCGCGTATTTCGTCGCGTGACATTTTCAAAAGATCCTGACCAAAAAAGTTCGCTTTCCCCGCTTTCACATTTCCAGGAGGCGTTGGAATCAAACCAAGGATCGAGAGCATCGTTACGCTCTTGCCGCATCCACTTTCACCAACCACTCCGAGGGTCTCGCCCTCTTTCAGACCAAATGAAACCCCGTTTACCGCATGTACAATTCCTTCAGAAGTTTTAAAGGTCGTCTCAAGTCCTTGAACGTCAAGTAGAAGTTCTGGCATCTACATACTTCCTTTACTGCAATGGAGTATTAGGAACATACTGTTCTATGTACCAAGCAGGAGAATTATACCTAATTCCATAAGCGCGTCAATCATAATACCCCCCCACAGGCTTTGAAACACCCCAGAATCGCAAAAACAGTTCCCTGGAACTGCTTGAAACAACCCTACAAAGGGATGTAGCAGTCCGTTTCCTCAAAATGGATGAAATCCGCTTCATGCCTCGGGATCACCTGATCCAACAGCCCGAGCTTTGATCAAGGCTGAGATATTTCAGAAAACAGGCTCTGGCTTGCGAAACAGAGGCGTGAACTTCATCCTGAATAAAAACAAGCCTCGGATAAATCCAAGGCTTGTTTCAAAATCCATTCTGGGAATAATAGAAGCTTAAGATATTCCTTCAGCAACCCAACACGCCACCCAGTGATCAGGAGCTAGTTCTTTGAATTCCGGTTCATCCACTGAACACTTTGAAATCGCAACAGGGCAGCGCGGATGAAAACGGCAACCCTTTGGAGGATTCAACGGGCTGGGCACATCGCCCTTTAAGATCGTGCGCTCGCGTTTGACGGTTGGATCTGGGATGGGTATGGCTGACATCAACGCCTTGGTATAGGGATGCAGCGGGTTGCGAAAGAGTGTTTCACGGCCGGTCAGTTCAACCATTTTGCCAAGATACATCACTGCCACGCGGTCAGAAATATGTTCGACCACGCTCATGTTATGAGCAATAAACAAATACGTAAGTCCGAATTCAGCCTGCAGGTCTTTTAGAATATTCAACACCTGTGATTGGATGGAAACATCCAGCGCTGAAACCGGTTCATCGCAAACAATGAACTTGGGTTGCAAGGCTAGCGCGCGGGCGATGCCGATGCGCTGACGTTGACCGCCTGAAAATTCATGAGGGTAACGGCGGGCGTGATAATCTTCGAGCCCGACTTTTTTCAGCATGTTGATAGCGATCTCCCAACGTTCCTTGGGATGCCCAACATTATGAATATGCAAGCCTTCCATCACCGATTCGCCGATGGGCATGCGCGGATTCAACGATGCATAAGGATCCTGAAAAATGATCTGCATGTTACGGCGCGCCGCTTTTAAGGACTGAGGACGCATTTGTATAACATCTTCGCCATTGACGAAAACCGAACCGGAGGTTGGCTCGATCAGACGCAGCATGGCGCGCCCCACCGTTGTTTTGCCACAACCTGATTCACCCACCATCCCCAGTGTTTCACCTTCTTTGATCGTGAAACTAACTTTGTCAACTGCCTGCACCCAGGCATTCACTCGTTGCAATATACCTGAACGCACCGGAAAATATTTAACCAGGTCTTTTACGACCACAAGATCATAGTTGTCTTTGGATGAATTAATTTGCATGGTGGGTTCACTTTATATTGATTTTATTTTTGAGCGGCGCAGTGTGTTGATCGGAATCTTCATACAACCAGCAACGAACTTGATGCCCATCGCCAGTTTGGATCAGGTTGGGTTCTTTTTCAGTGCAAATCGCCAGGTTATGGTTAACCCGGGCGGAACAGCGCGAGGCAAAACGACAACCTACAGGCAGATTCACCAGGTTTGGCACGTTGCCAGGGATCACATCCAGCTTATCGCGGATTTTTCCAAGCACGGGGGTGGAACCGATCAAGCCAACTGTGTAGGGATGGAGCGGTTCTTTAAAGAGTTTGAGCACACTAGTCTGCTCAACAATCACCCCTGCATACATCACGGCGACACGATCTGCCATTTCAGCGATCACACCCAGGTCATGCGTGATCAAGATCACTGCTGAACCAAGCTGGGTGCGCAGGTTGCGCATCAGGTCAAGGATCTGCGCCTGGATGGTAACGTCGAGCGCCGTGGTGGGTTCATCGGCGATCAGCAGGTCGGGCACACAAGCCAATGCCATGGCGATCATGACACGCTGCGCCATGCCGCCTGAAAGCTCATGCGGAAAGGCTTCGGCGCGGCGCGCGGCATCAGGGATGCCCACTTGTTGGAGCAGTTCCACAGCACGCGTGCGCCCGGCTTCTTTACCAAAGTCCTGGTGAATGTTAAGAACTTCGCTGATTTGGTCACCCACTTTAAATACCGGGTTCAATGAAGTTTGCGGCTGCTGAAAGATCATCGAAATACGATTACCGCGCATCTTCATCATCTCGGGTTCGGTGAGCTTCAGCAGGTCCTTGCCCTCATAAAAGATTTCCCCTTCAATGACCTTGCCAGGCTGACCGATCAAACGCATGATCGAAAGCGAAGTGACACTTTTGCCGCAGCCGGATTCCCCTACGATGCCCAGCACCTCGCCGGGGTTCACGGTAATATCAACACCATCGACGGCCCTTACCACGCCGTCTTCGGTATAAAAATAGGTCTTCAGGTTTCGTACATCAAGCAGTGGTTGGGTAGCTTTATCTGCTGTCACAGGGATTCTCCAGGTTCAGATATATCAAAGGGATTAAAGCTTTAAGCGCGGGTCAAGGGCATCGCGCAGCCCGTCACCGATATAGTTGAATGCCAGCGAACAAAAGAAGATCGGCAGCCCTGGCACAAGCGGGAGCCAGGGGCGATCCAACATGAACTGTTGTGAGGCCGCCAACATGTTGCCCCAGGTCGGGACCGGGTCTTGAATCCCAAACCCCAAAAAGGCGAGCGCAGCTTCTGCCACAATATAACCTGCCAAACCCAGCGAGGCATCTACGATGATCGGAGCCATGGCGTTCGGGAGCATATCCTTCAGGATGATGCGGAAGTTCGATGCACCCAGTGAACGGGAGGCTTCCACAAAGGTTTGTTCACGCAGGGAAAGCACGGTGCCGCGCATTAGTTGCGCTGCACTCAGCCAGCCAAAACCAGCCAATACCATCACGATCAACACTGCATTACGCGAATCGCGCGGACTCAACAGCAAAATACTGCTCATAAATTTCAATATCGGCTCGGGAATAGCAATCAGCTCATCATTACGCAAGAGCATGGATGAAATGATCAATAGCAACGGCAGTGTAGGGATAGTTAACATGAACTCTACAAAACGCATCAAGACGGCATCGACCCAGCCACCAAAGAAGCCGGAGATCGCCCCTACAATGATGCCGATAAATTCAGAGATCAAAACCGACAGGATGGCAACGGAAAGGGAAATACGCCCGGCATAGATCAGGCGGGAGAAATAATCCCTGCCGATGTTATCCGTACCCATGTAGTGAATACGTCCAGTGGCTTGATCGACTGTGCCCCACTCGACAAAGTAATCGTTAACCGACAGTTCTTGAATTTCAAAGGGCGCGATCACAGGCGCGAGGATCGTGATGATGAATATCCCGATCATGATGAACAAGGAGACCATCGCGAGGCGGTGGCGCTTGAAGCGGTTCATGACGATCTGGAACGGTGTACGCTCCTCGATCGTTACAGTATCGGCAGAGAGTTTGGCAACCTGGGCAGTAGACATAATTACAGCACCTCAACTAGGATAAACGAATGCGGGGATCGACAACTGTGTAAAGAATATCTCTTAACAGCGTGGCGATCACTGTCAGAACCGCCAGAATGAAAAAGATCGCCATGGCAACCGGGTAATCATTATCACCGAGCGCCAATATATACAGGCGCCCCATCCCAGGCCATGAAAAAATACTTTCGGTAATGATCGCGCCGCTAAACAAATTTGGGATCGTGAACACCACGATCGTAATAAAGGGGATCAAGGCATTGCGGAAGGCGTGCTTCAGAATGACCGCTCTTTCGCTCAAGCCTTTGGCGCGGGCAGTACGGACGTAGTCCTGCTTCATCACTTCCAGCATGCTGGCGCGCACGAAGCGGCTCCAACCCGCAATATTGACGATGGTCAATACCGCCACAGGCAAAATGAGGTGCAGGATTCTATCCTTTGCTGACCCTGCCGCCACATCTCCGATCAGAGGGATGGTATAACCACGCACCGACTCGGATAAACCAGCCGGGAGAAAAGGCAAACCCACTCCTTTGGGAATAATCGAAAACAGCAAGATCATGACGATACCAAAGAAAAAGGTCGGCATGGCTGAGCCCATAAATGCCAGCGAAGTAAATATATAATCAAACTTCGAATATTGCCGCACCGCTGAATATACTCCCAGCGGAATACCAATGACCAAGGAGAGCACAATTTGCAGACCCATCAATTGCAAGGTTTTGGACAGGCGGCTAAGCAACAGATCTGAAACCGGGCGATCGCGCAAAATACGCCAGGACAAGCCAAAATCACCTCTAAAGATACCTTGGCTTGTACGTCGCCCCGTCAGATCTTTCATATATACAAGTTCTTTACAGCCTGTAACGATGCTTTCGTAATTCCCCTGGTCATTCAAAATTTCGGTTTCAATCGGTTTCCGACAGCCGACTACTACATCAGATAGATATTCTTTGTTCCCGATGGTTACAGGTCCAGTGGGCCAGCCAGCCAGCCAGCGGGTAAAACGATACGGGAGATATAAATCCAATTCAAAATAAGCGCGGATGCGGGCAATATCCTCTTCCGTGATCCGAAACCGCCCGGTTTGCTGAACCTGTCTTAAACCTGCCAGCGGTCCCCCCGGCGCAAGGTTTAAAAGTGCGTAGGTGGCAACTGCCGAGATCAATACCACGATCACCATCTGAATAATGCGTCTAATAAAATAAGCAGTCATAATGCCTCACAAGTACAAAGTGCCGCATTAATCTCTAAACTAGTGTTGGATTCTTAGCCCATAAATTATGCAAAAAAGTTTAGTAATTAATGAGGCGGCGGTAGGATAGGTGTGCCTCTTGCGAGGCACACCTATTTATTTCAAGCACTTGCAAACTACGGAACTATTTTACGAACAGGGAAATATCAATGTGTTCCCAAGTAGCGCCAGCGTTTGTGATAGTTTTGATCTTGCCTTCAGCTTCAGCCGCAACGAGGGTTTCGGTCAAACCAGCCAGCGTGGTCGAATCGAGGATATCCACATCGCCAGTGATGAGCAAAGCTTCAGCGTTCTCAGCGGTAACGAACTGGATCACAACGTTCGGGGTAGCAGGAGCGCCGCCAACCCAGAATTCATTCGCTGCAAAGACCATCTTCTCGCCCTTGACCCATTCAACGATCTTATAGGGACCATAGGAGAGCGGGGTCTCAGCAACCAAAGGATTGGTTGCCCAGTCCTTGGCAGCAACATCACCCAGCTGATGAGCGGGGTAGATGGGCCACACGGGGACAAAGTATAGCGGGTCTTGAACACCTGGCAACCAAGTTTGGACGTAACCAACAGCATCGGTGAGGAATTCAACGTTGGCGGTCTTATCGCAGGTGATGAAGGAGGTCGCGCCGGATTCGGGATCGCAAGCGATATTCTTGCCAAGTTCGAGGTCAGCGCTGGAGACGGGGGTACCATCTTCCCAGGTAACGCCATCAGCGATCTCAAAGCGGGAGACCAATTGCTTCATCGTAACAGTGCCACCGGTGAATTCAACTTCTTCACCAGCCGCATTCTTGATCTTCACACCGGCAGCGAGTGCAACTGGGTCGCCGTTGGCATCCACGACCATGTCACCTTCTTTAACTTCCACGTCGTTATTGGTCGTGCCGCCATTTTCAAGTGTCGGCAGATCCTTCGTGATCGGTGAGTTCTTAAATTCGTAGTTCAGGTGGATTTCCTGTGCAGGGCGAATGACCTGGTAAGCAATATTCGCTACAAAGGCATCTTCAACAAGCGTGAAGAGGGAAGCCGGTTCCTGGGTGAAACCAATGATGATGGTGTCCTGGCCAGGGCGTGCCCATTCTTGAATATTGTAGTTGTAATATTCCTGTCCGGGGGTGGGGGCAAAACCGGTCATATCCGCAGCGTAAGCAAAGGTTTCAGTGCGGTTGAAGAGCGGAATGCTTGGGACATCCTTGGTGAATTCAGCCTGTGTGACTGTGTAAGCGGCAATGCGGTCACCTTGCACAAGCGTGTTGTTAGCTATCTTGATATTCTTGCTGGCTTCTTCGTTACACCAACCCATGGCGTTCTGACCAACCCAGCCATTGTTCGGGAAGGGAATCTGATCGCAAGCATAGAGAGTCTGGCCACCGGGGTCAGCTTGACCAACCCAGGCGAACGCGCCCAACTCATAGTCACGGCGGGCAACACCCGTGGTATCGCCGAACCACCAGGAAGCGGGGGCATGTAAGCGGACGATACGAACACCGCAGTCAGCCATCTGTTGTTCCCAAATGGCAGCCCAGGTCTGGCGGAAAGCAGCTGAGGTGGTGGTGAACTTCAAGGAGAGTTCATCGCCATCGGCGTTGGAACGGAAGTCCGCACCTTCGGCGAGGGTCCAGCCAGCTTCATCGAGCAAAGCCTTGCCTTGATCAGGATCAAAGGGGTAGATGGTGACGTTTTCATCACCGGCATAAGCCCAGTGGCTGGTGGGGATGAAGGTATTCATCACCAAGCCGGCGCGGGCTTCGTCACTGATCAACGGATAAACCGACTTGAGCAAGTCAGCTTTGTTGGTGCAGTAGGAAAGCGCCTGGCGGACCTTGAGGTCACCAAGGATCGGGTGCGGCGTGGTGAACGCTTCGCGTTCCACTTCAACTTGTACTTCTTTGGTCACGACAACTTCCTTCGTGACAACGACTTCTACTGGCGCGGCCGGGGTTGCGGCGGGACCACAAGCACTTAAGATCATGCTCACGGTTACCAAAAGGCCGAGAACCAGCATTAAGCGATTCTTATTCATGGAATTTCTCCTCCTACAAAAGATTAATTGAGATTTTAAATCGACGTGCGTATATCGGGTAATGAACGTTTATCTCTCCCCTGTTGACCTCCTTTCGTTGAATAAATTTATTACGTGTCAACGACCAGCAACAACCTTCAAGTACTTAAAGCCAGATGTAACTCATCTACAATGATGTTGCTTTTCAATTCGGTTAGGAAATTATACCTAATTCCTAGGGAGCGTCAACACTAATACCCATATGGCGTCATTTATTTCGAGAAATTTCTGAAAAGACAGTTCTCAAGAACTGGATAAATCACCCCTCTAGCAGGATAAATCTCATAAAATCTGGCAAGCCAAACCGTTTTACAGGTTTTGTTGACAGCCCCTATTCCAAAAGGTAGAATACATTATCGTTCGCAAATTTCATCGGGAGGTTTCGTATGTTAAAAGAATTCAGAGATTTCGCCTTGCGCGGCAATGTCATGGACCTGGCTGTGGCTGTGATCATTGGCGGCGCGTTCGGGAAGATCATCGCTTCACTCGTCAACGATGTGCTGTTTCCATTAATTGGGCTGGTTCTCGGCGGGATCAATCTCGCAGAAAAGTCACTGAGAGTCGGGTCGGCAGAGATCATGTGGGGTGCCTTTGTGCAATCCATCATTGACTTCACCATCATTGCGTTCGTCATCTTCCTGATCATACGCATCATGAACCGCATACAAAAACCGGCACCTGTCTCAGACCCGACTACAAAAGAGTGCCCATACTGCACCAGCACCATCTCGATCAAAGCCAAGCGCTGCCCGCACTGCACATCCCAACTCTAATAAAGTAGGTTATCAGAAAGTAGAGCGTAGTCTGTGATAGACTACGCTCTACTTTCTATTTTTCTATGGACTTCCTCGATAAACTCAACCAACAACAACGCGCAGCGGTCACAGCGGAGAATGGGCCCATTTTAGTCGTGGCAGGCCCGGGGTCCGGAAAGACGCGGGTGCTGACTCAACGCATCGCCTACCTCATCGCAGTGGAAGGCGTCCGCCCGTGGCAGATTCTCGCCGTCACCTTTACCAATAAAGCGGCCAAGGAAATGCAGGAACGAGTCAAACGCCTGCTCCCTGACCAAGCCATCGAAGGCATCATGCTCGGCACATTCCATTCAATCTGCGCGCGCATTCTGCGACGTGAAGCTGAACATCTGCCGATCGAATCGAATTTTGTGATCTTTGATTCAGACGATCAGGAACGGATCGTAAAAAGCGTGATCCGTGAAATGAACATCAACGAGAAGTTGTATCGTCCAGCTAGTGTGCATGCGGCGATCTCGCGCGCCAAGAACGAACTCATCCGCGCGGACAACTACCCCACCACTACCTATAAAGATGAAATCGTAAAGCGCGTATATACCGAATATCAAAAACGTCTCATCGCCAGCAACGCCGTGGACTTTGATGACATCCTTGTGTATACCGCGCGTCTACTTGAAGAATTGCCTGCCGTGCGCGATAAGTATGCCCAAAGATTTCGACATGTGCTGGTGGATGAATTTCAAGATACGAACCTCGCGCAATACGCACTCGTACAACAACTTGCGTCACATCACAAAAATATTTTTTGCGTGGGTGATCCCGATCAATCAATTTATGCCTGGCGCGGCGCGGACTGGCGCAATGTTCAACGTTTTGAGCAGGATTTCCCTGACGCCCGGACTATCTTGCTCGAACAAAATTATCGTTCACGTCAAACCATCCTCGATGCAGCGATGGGCGTTATCAACAAAGCCCGCAATCGCAAACAAAAACAGCTCTTCACTGATCGCGGCACAGGCGAGAAAATTTTTTTCTACGAAGCGCCGGATGATTATGCCGAAGCTGCTTTCGTGGTAGATGGTATCGCACAACTCGTGGCATCACGTCAGTACGAACCCGGCGATTGCGCCGTGATGTATCGTACCAACGCCATGTCGCGTTTGTTGGAAGAAGCATTTTTGCAAGCGCGGCTTCCTTATCGTTTGGTTGGAGCGCAACGATTTTATGGACGCCGCGAAGTCAAAGATCTGATCGCTTTTCTGCGTCTCGTCCACAACCCTGCCGATGAAGCCAGCCTCGACCGCATTATCAATGTCCCTGCGCGTGGCATTGGCGATAAGACACTCACTACATTACATAGCATCGCCCGTCAAAATAATTTACAACCCGGCATCGTACTTCTTGATCTCGCCCGCGGCGCGGACTCTCCATACTGGTCAGCCTTCACAGGTCGCGCCGCGCTTTCACTTTCCGATGTCGGCGGCATGTTGGCGACTTGGCGCATCGCCGCGCAATCGCTTAACATCCCCGAACTCTTTGAGCGTATCGTCAGCGATATTGGCTACAAACAATACATTGACGATGAATCGGAAGAAGGTGAAGACCGCTGGGATAACGTGCTCGAACTCAAACGTCTCGCTGAAGAATATTCCACGCGCACGCTGGATGAATTTCTTGAGAACATCGCGCTCATCTCCGATCAGGATACCATCGCTGATGGCAACGTGCCCACGCTCCTCACTCTCCATGCCGCCAAGGGACTTGAGTTTGGCGTGGTCTTCCTCGTCGGTCTCGATGATGGCATCCTCCCGCACAGCCGTTCGTTCGATGAGCCCGAGCAAATGGAGGAAGAGCGCCGCCTCTTTTATGTGGGCATCACACGCGCCAAAGACAAACTCTATCTCGTCCGTTCCATTCAACGCGGCGGACGTGGCATGGCAGAAGAGACATATCCATCGCGCTTTTTAGATGACATCCCTGCCGATTTACTCGTCGGCAAAACCCGAACTGGACGTGAAGCCTCAGCCTCATTCAGGACTGTGCGCGGCACATCCTCCGAAACCAAATGGCAGACGTATAACGCCTCACGCCAACCGACGCCTGCTTCGGTTATCGAATCAAAATTCCGCGCCGGGACTCGGATCAAGCACCCCACTTGGGGTGAAGGCATTGTTCTCGATAGCAAAATCCAGGATAACGATGAGATTGTGGATGTGGTGTTTGAATCTGTTGGCATCAAACGATTATCGGCAAGTTTGGCGAATTTAAAGATCATTTAATCGTCTCTGCTCCCCCGCCGTCCTCGGCGAGGTGTAATCGCCAACCTTATCATTACCTGTAAAATCTTTCGCCGAAGATGGCGAAAGGAGCCAATAACAAATATGACCTTTCTGTCCTTCCACGACTCAACCCACTTATATTTCACCACCGCATCCGTCGTGGATTGGAAACACCTATTCATCACGCCCGAATACATAAACATCCCGCTGAATTCTTTAGCATGGCTACAGCAACAAAAACGAATATTGCTTTTTGCTTTTGTCATTATGCCATCCCATCTCCACGCCATCATAAAACCTATAAGCGATTCCATCGGAGGAATCATTCAACAATTCGGCTCTTTCACTGCACATGAAATTTTGAGAAGATTACAAACAGACAACCAAAAAGACTTGCTGGTTTTATTTCAACAAAAGAAACGTGATCAAAGACATGAACACAGTATCTGGCAGGATATTCAAGCAAAGAACATTTACTCGCTGGATTTTTTACAGCAGAAAATGGAATATATCCACCAGAATCCCATTGCCAAGGATTGGAAACTCGTAAAAGATAGGGCTGATTATTTGTATTCGAGCGCAGGGTATTATGATTACAGGAGAAAACCTATAATTGAGATTATGGATGTAAATGAATGGTTGACATTAAATCCTTCGCCGAGGGCGGCGAAGGGAGCATAGGAGATAACATGCAATACACCAACCTCGGCAAAACTGGAATGAAAGTCTCGCGTTTGTGTTTGGGCATGATGAGTTACGGAGCCAAATCATGGCGTGAGTGGGTATTAGGCGAAGAAGATGCCAAGCCCTTCGTCAGACGCGCACTGGATGCGGGCATTAACTTCTTCGATACAGCGGATGTTTATTCGTTGGGTGAAAGCGAAAAAATTACCGGGAACCTGCTCAAGTTCTTTGGTGTGCAGCGCGAGAACGTGATCGTTGCCACCAAGGTACATGGTCAAATGAGCGAGGACATCAACGCCAAAGGTCTCTCGCGCAAACATATTCTGGACTCGATCGACAAATCCCTCAAACGCCTGCAAATGGATTACGTGGACCTCTACCAGATCCATCGCTGGGATTATGAAACGCCCATCGAAGAGACAATGGAAGCGTTGAACGATGTTGTCCGCGCGGGCAAGGCACGCTACATTGGTGCGTCATCCATGTATGCGTGGCAATTTGCAAAAGCACAACATACGGCTGAAACGCATAATTGGAGTCGTTTTGTTTCTATGCAAGATCACTACAACCTTGTCTATCGTGAAGAGGAACGCGAAATGATTCCATTGTGCCTCGATCAGGGTGTCGGACTTATTCCCTGGAGCCCTATGGCACGTGGTTTCTTTGCCAGGAACCGTGTACGCGGCGGAGGCGGAGAGACAGCGCGTGCAAAGAACGATCCATTTGCCAATCAGTTGTATTTTCGTGAGGAAGATTTCACAGTTGCCGAGATTGCCAACGAGATCGCCGATGGACGCAGTGTCACTGGTTCACAGGTTGCTTTGGCGTGGATCTTGAGCAAACCGCACATCGCTTCACCCATCATCGGCGCCACCAAAATGGATCATCTCGAACAAGCCATCGCTACGCTTGATATCAAACTTGCAGAAGATGAAGTGAAGCGGTTGGAAGGGCCTTATAAACCGCATCCTGTTTTGGGGCATTCGTAAACATGGCTTCTGCGGGGCTAAGCCCCGCAGAGAGCGAGAGGGTTACAACCATCAAAACCGTAGACGGTGAACAGTAAAAGCCATAACTGTTCACCGTCTTTTCATTGGTAAAATACACAGACCAAACCACAAGTATTGGAGTTAACCTTGGCTGAAACCTTTAAAATTGTAATCCCCATGGCAGGCTGGGGCACACGCATGCGCCCGCACACCTTCAGCAAACCCAAGCCGCTCGTCAGCGTGGCAGGTAAAACAACGCTTGAACATTTGCTTGACATGTTCAAGACCATGCCGAACCCTGAGAATCTTGAATATGTTTTTATTCTCAGCCCATTTCTCGGCGAGCTGCAGATTCCCGCTTTCATCAAAGAGCAATATCCGGAAATCAAAGCCCATTACGTGGTGCAACGTGAAATGAAGGGGCAATCGCACGCCATGTGGCTGGCACGGAAATATTTGCACGGACCGATGCAGATGGTCTTTTCCGACACACTTATCGAAACAGATTTCTCGTTCCTCGCGCATGAGACGGCTGATGCCGTTGCCTGGGTGATGCCTGTTCCCGATCCGCGCCGTTTTGGTGTGGCGGAACTTGGCGAGGATGGGTATGTAAAACGCTTCATCGAAAAGCCCGAGACGATGGAGAATAACCTCGTTATCGCCGGTTGTTATTATTTCAGGGAGGGCAGGGAACTGATCGCCGCCATCGAGGAACAATTTAAGCGCAACATGACTCTCAAGAACGAATTCTTCCTTGCCGATGCCATGACGATCATGATCGAACGTGGGACCAAGATCCGCGTGCACGAGATTAGCACCTGGCTGGATACCGGTACGATCGAAGCGACCCTGGACACGAATAAAATCTTGTTAGATCAACTCGGTTCAAACATTCAAACCTTCACAAGCAATAATGTGATAATCGTTGAACCGGTTACGATTGGCACAGGCGCTAAGATATCAAACTCCACGATTGGACCACATGCCTCCATCGGTGCGAACTGCAAGATCGAGAACAGCACAATTTCAGAGAGCATTCTCGAAGCGGGTTGTGAGATTCAAGATTCAGTGTTGAATCGCTCGTTGATCGGGAATCAGGCCAAGGTCAAAGGGCGAGGCGATGGGCACGTCAGTCAATTAAATGTT
>Ga0137333_1000062_pt1 | contig 25048 bp, 37 predicted proteins | sample EasRivERMLT231_2_FD_102286 | JGI IMG/M metagenome (GOLD analysis project Ga0137333, IMG submission 102286) | Soil microbial communities from meander-bound floodplain in the East River, Colorado, USA - East River MetaG ERMLT231_2 | ecosystem: Environmental > Terrestrial > Soil > Floodplain ... | reverse complement strand
CTACTGCTTGATCCGGAATAAGCAGAACTATGTAAATCGTTCCTTTCGCACTCTTGAATCGAGCGATACTGAAGTCGATTACTGCGGGCGTTCGCATGATGAGAACTGGCTCACTCTGCCAGCCGCTATCATTTAGTATCTTGACGTTTCGAGATATGATCCTGCATCCCGGATTTTGTGAGCATTGTTGATACCATTTTTGAATATCCGGATCGGTAAGCGCCGGTTGTTCCGACGCTCGCCCCACAGTTAACAAGGCCAAGATAATTAGCATGGCCGTGATAATTGCGATACCCGCCGCTTTGACGTGTTCGCGAATCAAGAAAGAATTGTCTTTCCGGTATCTCATTGTTCTGTCAGGTTGCGCGGAGGTTTGCCGACTCGTTCCGTTGCTACCGTATTAGACGGGCTCGACTCGACTACCGAAGTCGTCACGCGAGCGTCAACGGCGGTCACGACGTAGTAAGTAAACTTAAAGCCCGGCGTGAATGCGGCGCTTGTAGTCGTACCTCGCAAGTTCTTTGCGACTTGTTTCAATTCGATGAAGGTTTTCGTTAGATCATCAACCCACTTCACGGAGAAATGTGTAATGGTCGCTTCATCGGCAACGTCGAATTCCCAGGCAAACGTCGTTGTATCCCCAATGAATTTCTTGACAATCTGTGTCGGCGCAGTCTGGCAATGCGCAACCGACGCTAAGCTGCCAATGAGGGCGACAGCGAGGAAGAGGGTAAATCCGATGTTTGTGACTCTTGATTTGAAGTTGTACGTATCTGTTCGCATATTTCTTTTTGCTCCCCTTTCTTGAGTGAAGTTCGTATCCAGTTGCCGCGAGTGGCAACGGTGTAATGCGTACCGCTGGGTTGTGCGATCTTCGTCCCAGGTGGATACATGAATTTAGCTTTCTCTTTAGTCTTTGCCTTTCGAAGCGCCTTCTTACCCGTCTTTGACTTGCGAAGTCTCCGGAGAAGCCGGCGAGTTGAAATGACTTTGCCCGCCGGTTTTGCGTCCGGTTCGCGTTGCATCTTTTCCCGGAGGAAGTCCCGCGCGGAATTCCAAATCTTCTTAATGAAGTTCACTTTAGAAACCTCCATGTCCGGGTTACTTGCGAATAGCGCCGGCGTCGTATGGTGAAGACCCGTATCCCGGCAGGGTATCAACAGACGCGTGCCGGCGGTCTTTCTCGATTGGGGTGCTCGCTTGTCCGCACGCACCTAGCGGTTCACGCAAATTTAAGGGCGAGACTCTATGCCCGAACCGCCGGTGATAATAAGCTTCCATCATGGCGTTATAGGCGATGGCGGCAAGGTGATAGATTGGGTCTTTGAAATGGTCGTGATGCTCTCCCGTCTGGTACTGCCGCAAGTGCTCATAGATATGATTGATTGGGCTCTTCTCGTTAATGAGCTGGGGCTCCCGGTAATTACTTAGTTCGTCCGGATTCCCCTTGCCGTACTTGTTGCCGGCATAGTGCGCGATTTCTGCCAGCATCTTTATGAAGTCCCAATTCAAGCCGTCGTATCGAAACGTGACGGGGACGCGATTAGCCTCGCCAGATTTCGCGTTAAATTCTTTACGCTGCTCGGCAATATTCATTTGCAAAATTCCTCCGAATAGATTTTGTGGAACATGTCGCGGAGGTCTTCAGGCTTCATTTCGATTAGGTCTCTTAGGGTGCTTGCTTCGATTTCTAACGATATCCTAGGAAATTCAGTCATTATTCGATAATTCGTTCTGTCTTGAAGAAAATACCGCTCGACGTAGAACGCCTTTGTATCGATTTGTTTAACCTGATCCGCGATCGCCGGCCCATCTGACAGTTCGAAACGAATCCGATGCGCCACAACATGCGGACGCTCCAAGGCTCGATAGCAAGGTTGGTATTGCTTGATCGGTGACGCCATGTCGCCTATGTAGGCTTCGTGGAAATCGTGAAACAAACACGCCTTTTGTAGACTCTTCCATCCAGGGAAACGGTGCGCGGCGATCTGATAGCACCAAATCAAATGAGCAAGAACGGGGTAAGCTTTAACTGTGTTTCCATTAAACCGGGGGATATGAGACAGTGCGTGCACGCCGTCTTCAAGAATGATTTCCTCCGGTCGCGGCGCGTAGACGTGAACCTTTTGACCGGATACTCCGCGAATATAGTTCTCTGCCGCGTGATCGTGACAGCCCGGCTTATACTTCGTCTCTTTGTCGACTGAGTTCGGCGAGTCGCTTGCTTGCATATTCCCCCCATTCAATATAAATTGTTGCTCCCTTTCCCGGTTCGTGAAGCATCCAAAAGGAACCGTCTTTAATGATTGGAACTTCATCCGGGATCGTCATTTCCGCAATCGCGTAGTAACGCAGAAAGCCCTTGTGCTTCTCTCCGAGGAACCGATAACGGGCTCCGCATAATTTGAGGAAACTTAATTCATCCTCCGGACCGGAGCCGTATTTCGAGAATGAGATAACAACCTTGTCTAGTCGTTTGCCGTCCATAAGTCCTTTGCAATTTCCTCTGTCAGTTGTTCTATTTCTTGTTCTTCTTTGTCAGGATAAGCCGCGTGCAACAGTTCGTGAAGGATCGTATCTATCGAATCGAAGTAACCGTTCTCTCCGTAAATCTCGATAGTGTTTTTCTTGTGTGCCGGCGTCTCATAGAACGTTGTCGCGTAGCATCGCAGCGCGCGCCTACTCCCCGGAACGGCGTCGTATTTCTTCCGCTTACCTTGAATAATGGAGTACCGTCGCGGCCCCAGGACTTCAAGGATTCGCTTGAAGGCTTCAGTTGTTTTCCAAAGGGGAGTCGGCATTGTCTATCTCGACAGCAAAATGAACGACGCAACGAACCCAATAACTAATCCCGTCAGAAATCCAACGAACCAAAGAACGAATAGATCGAAGTTCATTAGTAGTCCTCCTTAACAGAAACGTATTGCGGGAAGAATTCGGATTTAACCCGCTGAATGGTTCCGTCCGTTGCAACGCCTAGCTCGATCATCCAAAAGCCCACGTCCGCTGCCAGCTTCTTTCCGCGCATGAATGGCGTTTGCGCTTGTAAGCAACCGGCCTCAAATGAATGGACGTTGCGGTAGAACGTGTAAAGCTGTTTGTGACGATGCCCGGCGAAGAGGATGTTCGGCTTGTCTCCCCCGCTCATTGCCTCAACGTACTTCTGTAAGGCGTAGCTCTTCGCATAGGCGGAGCCGTCGCGCCCATGCCATAGCTCAAGCTGACAATTCGGAGTGAGTTGAATCTTTGCCAGCTCCGGACCCAAGTAACGCAGGTCTTCGCGAAGGTTATAAATAGACTTACCTACGTCATGCCCGGCAGAGACGAGGAACGCTAGATCATGATTGCCTGTAATGAAGTCGGTTCGGATATTCGTCTTGAATGGATAATTCTCTTTGACGTATCGGGCCTGGGCGTCCGCGCCGTGACAGAATACCTCGTACTCATGCCCGCGTCGCATCCCGGAGCCGTCGGTAATATCCCCCGCATGATAAACCTGGGAGATACCTTCAGCCTCGAAACGATCATAGGCATAACGAAGGAAGGTTAGTTGTTGATACTTGGAGCAAAGATGCGTGTCGGAGACGACGCCAAAACGGATTATCTGTTCGCCTTCCCACGGTGCAACAAAAGGCTCCGCCGTTGGAGTTGCGACGGTCTTCAGGTGAACGATCTTATTTAGATTGTCTTCTAACGTCGCCTCGATTTGAAAGCCGGCTTGTTTAATAGCCGCGAGCGCGTCAAGAATGTTCCTTTCATCTGTTCTGAATTTCTTGACAAGTTCAAAAACAGATACCGGCTTCTTGATCGACTCAAGCAAAGCGGCGTCTGTTAGCTTAGGCAGCTCTTTTTCTAGCGGCTTTGCGTCCTTGTACGACAGATACCGCCTTATCGCGTCTTCGGACAGACTGAGTTGCTTTGCTAACGCTCGCCTTCCGATTCCGGGTTTGTCTTTTCGAAGCTGTTCTAGCTTTGCGTGCCACAGTTGCGGTTTCATGTCTCGTAATCTCTCCTGAGACCACGCGCCGCCCGTACTCTGTGATTAAGAGTGCATCCGCCGTCGCATGGGTGATTTGTATAGGAAACATGGTCTCCGCTGCTTTCTTGCTTACCTTCTTGTCTCCCTTCGTGAGACAGCCTAGCGCCCGCTGCCATTCCTGGGGCGTGATGAACTGGACGCGATCCAACAGGCCGGCGGCTGCGAGCGCAGTCTTGATGGAGCCGACTTGTTGACCGAAAGAGAACATGGACACAACGCCGTTGCCCGGCATGGCGTGAACCTTTTCCATAAATACATAGGGGGAGTATTGCGCTGCGTGTTGAAAGAATCCAACTAACTCCCCCTCTGTTGAGGGCATCTTTAGAGAATTAATTGTGTCGGCATCGACATTGCGAATGCCAATTCCCCCGCCGGCTCCCGGATCAATTCCAATAATTATCCGCATAGACTGCATTCCTCTTACCTCCGACCGTTCTTGAATAGTGCGTACTCGTTAGCCCTTTCTTGCGCCAGCGGGCCGCAAAATACGGCGATCAAAACGTCACCTAATTTGATGTTAATACCTTCGACGCGCCATTCGTTAAGGTAATTTTTGTCTTGAATAGATTCGTAATGAATCGCAACTACTTGCGTATCATTTGGCATTTTTACCTCCAGCATTGATCTTTGTAATTGCAGTACAAGCATTCAGAGTCGCGCTTATTCAGCTTCGACTTAGGCCGCGTCAACAGTTGCCCAGACTTCAGCGCGAGCGTAACCGCCGCCAACTCCATTGCTTTTCGTTGCACGTACTCTTTGTCAAACTTGATTTCAAACGGAGGTAATATCTCAGACGTGTGCCGGTGCTTGACTGCAAGGAACCACGTCAGCATCCGGTGTTTCAGCATGTACGCTTGGCATTGACCGTAATAGGTCTCCGGAATCTTGCCCTTCAAGAACTTGTTCTTCCATGCGTACTCTTTAACGCTCTTACATTCCAGGCCGGCGGTTCCATCTATGATGCCGTCGGTGTGAATGATGGTTGTAAACGTGATTGGGCCTTGCGGAGTTTGTGCCGTGAAATTGAACGTCGATTCATTCCCGACCGTCCCGGTTATCTCACGTCCGCCGGCGCGCAGCGCCGCAACAATTGATTCTTCATGTAAGTGACCGTCACGAAGGAAGCTGCGCTTCTGTGGCGTCATGGTCTCTTTCTTACCTACAAGACAATCGAACAAAATCATCTTGTAGCACTTTCCCCAATCGGAGCCATGAAAGTGATCGCGTGAGCCTTCGCCTCTACCTTGCCGGGTAACGTCAAGCGTAGCTTGCCGGCATATTGAGCACGGGTGTACTTCCATACTTTCGATGCCGGCGTCGATATCCGATTGAAGCTTTAGCGACTCTTCGGAAATGGTAACGTTCACAGTCCGCCCCCGACTCGCTTGAACCTCTTGACTCTCTTCTTTCCGAACTTAAACGCTTTATCCAAAAACACTCTGCACTCAGCACATCCCGTAACCTCAAACCTCCTAAAGAACGCCATGAACGAAGTGCGTTCGTCTGAGGCTCCCCGGTGATACGACTTGCGTTGATTCTTTGGAACGTCTTTCTTTGACATAGTTATCCCTCGCAAAAGTTGGATTCAATCCCGCCGGTCAGACTCGAAACTGACTCCTGATTTCTCTTTCCCCGTTAGCTATCTTCGTGTTGAGATAGTTTGGTGCTTAACACGTTACCCGCGCACATACTTACCTTGGCGTCCCAAGGCTTTCGTCGCGCCTCTCGCGTATTCTGCCCAGGATCGGCACGGGGCTAGCAACCGTCTGTGTCCTTCCACAGCGCGGCGGGTACTCTCTTACTGACTCCAAACAGCGGGATTGATCCTTGCCATTTGAAGCCAGTCAGCCTTACATTGCGTTATGAGGGTGACACACTGTTGGAAGGTCTTCACGCCCGCCGCCATTACTTCGTCCAGGTTGAACAGTTGAACATCGTCAGGGATGTTAAGTGGACAACTTTGCGGGATCATCAACGGAGCGGAGTAACGCCGATTCAGGCTCTCGCCGGTGGCAGTAATGATGAAGTCGTTACCTTTCTCAGCGTCGAAAATCAACGGAGAAAACGCAGCCTGTTGCATGATCGTTTCATAGAACTTAGAAGACTGAGACCACTTGTAAACCTTTCCACCTGCCCGGTTGACAACGTTGAAAAGGAATTGTGTCTTCGGCCAAGGTTTCTCAAGCTTCTTGTAGTCGCCTTCCGGAAGAACGGCCTTCAATGTCTGTGCCAACTTTTCCATTGGATCGCCGTGCTTCTTCCAAAGGTCTAAGTCGGTCTTCGTGATGAGTTTCTTGTTGGCGAGGATGCGCGCGATTGACGGATTGTCAAAGATATACCTAAGGGACAGCGGCGCACATCGCTTACCGCCCTCTTCGTATCCGTGGAAATTGACAATCTTACGGCACGGTACGCCTTCCTCTGACCATGGCGGAGCAATGCGAAGTCGGTGTTGCCCTTCCTTCAGCTTCAGCCAATCGTTACCGACGCTCTTCGATTCCTGTTGATCTTGAAACTGTTGATGCATTGCCTCCGTGTTAACTGAGTGAAATTTACCCATGAAATAGTGTCTCCAAGTTTTCCTTTAGATTGTTGTTTCCCCGCGCGGCATTACTTGGATTATGTTTTCTCTGACTTCTTGGCGTTTGCTTCTGTGATCGGCGAGACCGCCTCATGGATCGCGATTGCATTCTTGATTGTCGGCAACGCGATATCAGATCCAGAGGCGGCTTGCTTCAAGGCGAGCAACGATCCGTAATGTACCGTTGATAGCTCGCTGTCACTCAGAAGTAACAAATTCTTTCCGTCTTTGCTCTTTGCTTCGGCCATGTGCTTTTACCCTCTCAGTAATTATAGAATTGTAGACGCGCAAACATTGGCTCAAGTTGCCCCTATTTCCAACGATCCAAAATTTTCATTGAGACGCCCAGCGGAACGTTGAAATGGATTCCAAAACGATCCTTCCAATCAGATATAACCTTAGACTCCATACAGGTTTTGACGGTTTCATTAATTTCTTCGTCGGAGTAATAGATTGGATTAAACTCTAGTCCTATCATGTCGTGAACCTGCAAGATTAGCCGCGCCTGAGGTTGCCCTAATTTGTCACACTTGCCGCCCTCAAATGTCACATCTAGGTGGTTCATTGCCGTCAAACAAATGTCAGACGCAGTACTTTGAATGGGAGAATTGACCGCTTGACGCAGGATACGCATTCCAATTGCAGAGTCGTGCGACGCCCCTAAAACGTGCCGAATCCTGCCTGTAGGCATCCGCACCTTGCCGGTACAAAGCGCCTCATTCTCTGTTTTCTTGATCCATGTCACAACTTTGTTGTACTTGGAAAACCAGCGTTTCATCAGCAACTTAATTTCCAAATCCGTCATGCGAACGCCCACGGCAAGCAACAATCGGTTAAGCTTTGCCGGCCCAATACCGTAGAGAACGCCGAAATTAATTCGCTTGATTGCTACCCGTTGAGACTTCCAATGCTCGTACTCTGCGAGCGGATACCCCTCGCCCTCCGCCGTGAACATTTCATCAAGCTTTCCGTATTCCTCATTCTTCAGGTCGGCGAGTACAGTTGTGTGAATATCCTTGCCCTCGTCAAAGGCGCGCATCATCGTCGGCTCTTGCGACACGAAGGCTGCAACTCTTAATTCAAGCTGAGAATAATCCGGGCCTGCGAATCGCCAGCCTGGGGTTGCTGCGAACATGCCGCGCATAGAACTGCCAATGGGGATGTTTTGAAGGTTAGGGTTGCTACTAGATAGCCGGCCCGTGACGGTTCCGTGTTCCTCATTGTCTTCGGCGATGCCTTTACCCAGATTGTATGTTGTGTGAATCCGATTATCATGTTTCAAATTCTCCGGAAGCGTAACGAAGTAAGTTGACCAAAGCTTGTCCTTCTTGCGGCGCAACGTGAGCGCGTCCAAGGCTTCCTGTTGTGCCGGCGATAACTCCGGCCCGTACTTCAGCGTAAGCAACGCATCTTTCGACGTGGACGGCGCGTCCGTCTTCTTGCTCACCGTGAGAATCGGAATATTCAGCTTGTTATAGAGAAGGTCTGCAACCTGAGCAGTCGAATTAACGTTAAATTCCGCGCCGTTGATCCGAAACAATTCCTCTTCGGCTTTCTTCAATTCCTTGTAGCACTCGACGCCCTCTTTGATTGCCCAATCCCGGTCAACGTACATTCCCCGGTGTTCCATCTTTGCGAGTACGCCAAGGGATTCCATGAGTAGGCCGCATATTGGCGCCATTCCTTGCGCTTTAATCTCCGGTTCAAATATTGACTTGATGCGCAGCGGCGCGTCGGTGTCCTTCGTGTTGTATTCAATTACTTTGTGAAGCGGCGCATTCCGCAAGTCACTTCGGTCAACATCATCCCCGTAATGACCCAAGTCCGTGTACTGTGCCGCAAGTGACTTCAATGAATTGTCTGGGGAATTCTCATCAAGCAAGGCGTGTGCTACCTTCGTGTCCCAAAGCTTCGCCTTTAGCTTGGCGTCACACTTCGACATTGCCCATTTCACGTCAAACTTAATTTCGTGACCGACTAGCGTTAGCTCCGGATTCTCTACTACGGTGCGAAACCAGTCTTTCGCGACGGTATTGATAAGCCCTCCAGGATGCCCTATGTTGAATCCAAATCCCCGGCCTGGCCTTGTAGATACCGCGCCCGTTAGAAGCGCCTTGCTCGCGGCATACGGAACGAAGCCTTCAGTCTCAAAATCAAGACCTAATTCCTTATGCAACGCAATGTGCGGAAATTCATCCACGGAATACAGTCGCGTGACCTTCTCAACGTGACGCTGCCCCAGAATCCAGCGCAAATCCGAAACAATGATCGGTAGAAACTTGGGCTCAACGGGGATTATCTTTGGGGAATAGGTGAAGCAATACTTGACCGGATTAGAGCCTCGCGTGGTGTCCTCGAATACCCGATTGCGGAGTTTCGTCAAGACAACTTGCCCCTTGCCGAACACGGTTCGCCACGTCGCGAGCGCCGCCGCGCTGCCCATACTAATTACGATATCCGCCGGCGTGTCCGTGCCGAAGCTTGAAATCTTGTCGAATAGCTTTTGCTCGAATTCAACAGGCCCGGCCATTGCCGCCTTGATTTCCTTTACGGTTGGCTTGTGATAAATCGGAGCGTCGAATACTTCAATCGTTTCGACTTCCGAAAGGTTCACTTCCCGGAGCAAGCGCGGAATCCACTTATCGTATGTCTTGCTTGGGGATTCGAGAACGAAGAGAAGGTTCATTTGTGATTATGCTTTGCTGTTTCTTGCTGACAGAACGACGCGATTTCAGTTAAACAATTCGTGTCGAAGATAGCTTCTCCATTTGGAAAGAAACAATACTTCCGCCAACGTCCGAACCACTTCACGGCTCCCAAATATGCAGCGTTACAACGTACTCCATAAATGTTTGTTTTACCGGAGTCGCTTTGTTGAATAAATGGAAACTGTAATAGACTCATTCCCCGTCCGCCCTTTCATCAGACTCAACAAAGTAATCCGCCTCTTTGAACAGGCAATGCCCCAGGTCACCTTCAAGCGCGAAATTACCCATAACCCCGCGCGTGTTCTTAATCAGTGAGGCGGTAATGTAGGCGTCGCCGGCTTTCTTGAGGATCGTTGCCGACTGACAAACGTACTCGATATCCCCAGACTCTTTGAATACCCCCATTTCCCCGTCGGCCTTGTAGCCAGATCTAGGAAGCGAAGAGACCGCGATCACGATCTTGTTATAGTCGCGTGCGATATTGGAGAGTCGTTGAATGTTGTCACTGACTCCGAACTTAACTTCAGACTTGGCGGACGGCATTCTCTGAATGTAATCGACGACGACTACATCGAAGTTGTTAACCGCTCTTTCGACTTCATTCACATTCCAGCCCATGACAACGCGAACCTGTTCTGATAGCTGCGTCACTCTCTCCCGCGCGGCCTGTGTTAAGAGAAGCGGATTCATTTCCAGTTCTGCCCAAGTGTGTTGCGCGTCAAATTGTGACGACATACGAGCCCACATTTGCAGCTTGGAGATTTCATAACTGCACTTCAGAATGCGCGCCCCTTGCTCCGCCATTGCGCGACAGATGGCAACGGTTAGCATGGTCTTCCCCGCCCCAGGTTTGCCGCCCAAGATATGAACGCCGGCCTTGAAGCCCCCGCCTAAGAAAGCGTCGAAGGTAGGAATGCCCGTACGGTAGACTTTGAGCGGAGCCCGGTTAGTGAGGAAACTTTCAATGACGTAGTTCTTATCAACGGCGTCATACTGTGCCAGCTTCTCAGCAAGCCAATTGCGGAAGTGGTGAGCGTTGTACCGGAATGCTTCGTGCGGATCTTTCCCGAAGAATTGAGGCAATTCGAGAATGATTGGATTCGCTCCCATTTCCTTCAAGTGCTCCGCTGCTTTGCGCGAGCCCTTATAGCCGGCGTAATCGTTATCGAAGATTACGAAGACCGTCTTTCCCTTGAATTCGTAAGCCTGTTTCTCTTTGAAACTCGACGTGAGCGCCGCTGAAACGTTCCGATATCCCATTTCATAAAGCGCCATTAGATCGAAGAGACCTTCAACTAGAATCACGTCCTTTGCATCGTGAACCTCTGGCAACTTGTAAATCGGTTGCCCCTTGCCGGAGCTGTTAACGTATCGATCTCCTACCATGCCGTCGATGAACTTCCGCTTGACGGATCGCTTCGCACCGTTGGGAATCGTGATATACCCGAAGTCCTTTGCAGTCGGATTCAGTTCGAACGTGACGCCAAGCGCCCTGTAAGTCTGTGGACTAATCCCCCGCTCCGCTACAAAGTGTTTGAATAAACCGGCTGCGTCTTCATAGAAAACAGACGCTGGCTTCAGTTCATCCAACGCCGGCGCATCGTCAAAGTCTATTGAATCTAATTCGTCTTTCTCTTCCGCCACGTCTCCCCCGATAATCTCTTGATAGAGTTTCGACAACGAGCGCCCGCCGCAACCGGCCTTGCAAGTGAATCCGAGTTTCCAGTTGATCGCAGCCGACGCCCGGTTATCGTCATGTAGCGGACATAAGACCGGAGTCCATCCGCTTTCGTCGCCCGACAGGTCGAAGTGATTTGCTAATTCTTTTTTCTCGCTCGATTTCATCCTTGGCGTACCGCCTCACAAGTGAATGCAGTCGATTCGACAAGACACGCGCCGACTCTGCAAAAGGCACAAAGAAACCCTCTAGCGGAATCCATTCGCCCGTACTCTTTCGCAATACCCACAAAGCAAAGTTAAGCTTCAATTCATTTTCAGCAAATCGATGCAAGTGGATTGCTAGTTTCCGGCTTGCATTTATAGGAATGTCCATAACGCAGTCAACAAACGTCTCCGCGTATAGTCGATTCTTCGCTACCTTGCCATCCGGAAACTTATTTCTGATTTGTTGTACTTGATTAGGAAAATCTTTTCTTGATTTCTTAGAAGCCCGCTCGGATCGCGCTCGCGATATAACGCGCCAGTGTCGTGATTGCTCGCGCAACATCTTGCTCGTCCGGCGTTGTTCCCGTCGCGACAGGCGCTCCCAATTCCGGGCGAAACGTTTCCTCCGGCGTGCGGTTCCCCTCTGCATTTTCCGGCTTCATCTTGTCAACGAATTGTTCGGCGGTTAGCGGCTTGTCTGCGTTCTTGCTTCCCGCCGGGCGTCCGCGTCCTTGCTTCTTTGGTGCCTCACCCCCATTCTCCGGTTTCTTCTCTTCAGTTAGAATACTTGAGAGGGTTTGTTTGGCCTGAGCGGTCGTTGCTGCGTTGCCCGGTGCGTCGTCTGAATCGCCTGCGTTGTCTGTGCCACTCAAGAAGGCGTCGAAATCATCATCCCCCGTTGTCTCTTGAACTACCCCTTGCGGTGTTGCAAGCGGATTGGGTTTTGGAGTTGGTGCGGTTGTCTTTGCGGTCGTTTCTTTAGGTGCGGCCCCTGTTGGTTGCGTTGCCGGCACGCCCGCCGGCCCAAACAGTTCTGCCCATTGATCAGCCATAATTAAGGTCTCCCTTGTTTAATCTCGATTTGAGGATTCGTTCGTATGCGGCATCATGTTTGTTGATGGCAAAACGAGCTAAACAGGTTTCTAAGGCTTCGCGGTCTCTGAATCCGATTCTTATTTCGATCTTGCGGCTTGAGGTAATTCTTAGGTGTGTGACGTTTTCTAGGCGGCGCTCAACTACATTGTTATGGAAGGCGTGAAAGGTTCGTGAATGGTTTCCAATTTTCCAAACGGCTATCGGCTTATGAGGCTCAATAAGTCTTGTAAGTTGTCTATACAGTTCCAAAAGGTTTGAAACTTGCCGGCAATCCAGCCTTGCCGCATTGAATCGCTGGATAACCCCCAGGTCGATAACGCATCATCCCCCTTTCGCGCCATTCTGCCAACACGCGGCGCAACTTCATTTCGCATAGATACATTTGAATCCGGATATCTAAAGACAGGCGTCGGTAATGCCGCGTAAGCGCGACGAAGCCGCGTTCCGGATGAAATTGCCCAGTGACAACGAGAAAGTAAACGATTAGAAATTCGATCCATTGGCACTTAACAACTAATTCAATGAATTGTTCGTTTGTCATTTGGATTTAGATAGAACAACGGGCAGAGGGAAACGGCGAGCCTTGACTAGTCCGTATCTTAGGACTTTCGTGTTAGTCATATCGTGCTCATTAATGAATCGCATTTCAGCGGTCAACCTTATTCCCCCAGCTCATTGCGACGTGTATTCATTCGGCTCACGCCTGCCCGTGATACTCAGAGAGTGAAAACTCTCAAGAGGTTGTCTTGCGGTTTTTGGTCTTCGATCCAAACGGACGGCCCGGTTTACGCGAAGCCGCACCGATAGGCGGTATCCGGGGTTTAGCCGCCCTAGATTTTGGAATAGAAAAACCCCCTCCATCGCGTAACCCCAGATCAATTATCGGCTGATCGGTTAGAATTACCATACCGCCGAGTTTATACACTCGCATGTTTTCTCTCCTCCACTATTTATTTAATTTATCTCTGCCCCCGCGCGGTAAGCGTCGTCCCAATACCACGCGACAATCTGTTCCTGATCTCCAGTGAGAGCTTCAACTCGTGCCCGATCTGCGGCTGTTGCACAATTATTGTGATACTCCTGAGACCACTCACATTGCTTGTCGTCAAAATCGGGGGATTGGTCAAAGGCTTTCTGCGCGGCAGATGTTGTATCGAATAATCCACCATTCCAAGGGTCAGTTTTTGTTTGCATGATCTCCTCCAAGCGATTTGTTGCCCCTCAGTATCGCCGAGGGGCTTGGCGTCCCCGCTCCACGCTTGGAGGGAGAAGGGCGGGGAATTAGAACGGAAGTTCGAAATTCCCTTGTGGGTCAATCTCAAATGAGATTGGCGGTAACGTGTCGTGTTTCCAGATGTGCGTGTAAAACTCGTTCCCACGATCCCAGATACCAACCACGCCGCCAGTTTTATGGCAGTCAGAATGATAGAAGCCTCTCGATTCCAGAGCCTCTTGAGCCTGTTTGATTTGTTCGTATGTATATTTCATTTGTACGCCTCCAAGCGATTAGGTGTTTGACTTCATTGTTAAGAATTGACTTGATGATTCCCCAGGGGAATTATGCACATATCGGCCCGTGGTTTCAATGGAAGAATGGCCAAGCGTTTCTTGAATCAATTTAAGATCCGCGCCGTTCTTCAAGGCGTGCGTCGCATGTGCATGTCGGAACCAATGCGGGGAAACAGGCCGATCAATTCCCGCCTTCCGCGTCGCATCCCGAACTAGCCGCCAAGCCGATCCACGGTCAAGATGGTTTCCGGTGCGCGTCGCAAAGATAAAATCGGATCGGGTTTTAGTTTTCGTTAATTCAATTAACTCAAGTCCGATATCCGGAGCTAACAACACCGTCCGGGTTTTTCCCCCTTTGCCGAACACGGTAACTTGCGCGGATGCAACATCCCCTCTCGCCTGTACTGCGCTCCATTGCAATTCAACGGCCTCAGATATCCGAAAACCGCCGAAATAGATCAGGCGAATCAAGAGACGCACGCGCGGCCTGATTTCTGCCTTGACGATTGCTTCTACTTCCTCCGGAGAAAGTATCCGTTCGTGCAACGTGTCGCGAATCGGCGCAAGCTGCAAAACCGCAATTGGGTTTTGGCTTAGATATCCGTAGGCACAACCAAAGGCGTATAGGCTACGGATCGCAGACACGGCACGGTTCCGCGTTGAGACATGGGCGGGCAGCGTGTCTGCGAACGCTTGCGCGTCGAGAATACCGATATCCGCTAGCCGTCTGTCACCCAGGAAGCGAATGAACCGCCTAGACTCGAATGCATAAGCTTGAGCCGTTGCGGTTCTCTTGCTGTTGATCCATGATTGAATCACTTCCTCGTCACTGTTGAACATGATTAGTATTCTCCGGGCAAAGCCCGATCAATCTGCGCCTGTCTTTCCATTGATTCAATTTCCTTCAATGCTTTATTCAAGAATTCAATCACTAAAGCCCAAGCATCCTGCGGAGAATGACAATTCTCTTTGGAAACTTCGATTACAAATTGAATATATTCTTTTGCTTGTTCGCTCATGTTAGCCCGCCTTTTCCTTTTCGCATTCCTGGGGAAACATCAGAGGCGGATTCCACACTTTGCGGATCGCCTCGCGCCATTTGTGTGCGCTGTCTGACAGATAAAGCCGGCTGATGATATCTGCCCAGACTTGCGCGGTTCCCTTGGGCGGTTTCGCTGGAATCTTCTTATCCTGCAACTCGGAGCGCAACGCGAATAACCTATGCTCCGCTTCATTAATAGCCGCGTCGCGGGCTTGCTCGAATTTCATAAAGCGCGTTTGCCTCGCCTCACACGTCTTACACTCAACGTAGTCGGATGCACAGTTTTTGCAGTCAAAGAAATACACTCGCGACTCATATTTAGGAATTGCAGCATAATGCGTTCCGTTGATAGTTTTCTCTTCGCTAAACCATCCGACTTGCCAGCGTACGTTGACTGCTCCGGAACCGTAGCAACTAGAATCAATAAATGTGTCCATTGGATTTCCGTTCATTGGGATTAACAGCTCAAACAGAAGCCCGCCTATTGAGACGAGGCGGGCTCAAGGTTCAACCGTTAATGACTAGGACACTAGGACGCCTTGGGCAACTGGCATCGACGGCACAGAAACCAACGTACGCACGATTGTACGGATAGGTAGGCCGTTGGTTGCGTCAAGGATTACTTCCAAGGCGTTTTGCTTCAAGTCTGATCCACTTCCGAAAAGCGCATTGTCCGCGCGGGCTTGCTCTTCAGTCATTCCGGATCGGCTATCAGTCATGCGAACGCCGCGCTTGTGATCCGTGTGTTCTGTGATGGCGTTTAACAGGTTGTAGGCTGTACCGCGCACTTCCGGGAATGCGTTATTGTCGTTGTTGAAATAGAGAGTCGCAATCTCTGCGATCTTGTTCTTGCGTCGTGTCGCTACGTCCGAATTGACAACGGGATAAAGGCGATCCATTACAGCCGTTAAAGCTTCCTCTGTCATTTGACGCGAAGCCAATAGGTCAAGCTTCGCTCGTAACGTTGCTACGTCTGATTTGATGCCCGACATAAGCTTGCGGGCTTGCTCCAATCGGATTTCAGCGGACTTCGTGTGCTTCACTTTGAGAATCCCGGAGTTTTCCGAACGGCTCAAGGCCATGTTCAGCGTATTCTGGCAGACAACGCGAGTATCAGTGAGCATAGCCATTGCTGCGCCCGTGCCGTCATGGGAGGAAGTGAACAACATGTAAGTTTCGTGTTTGTCGTCTGTGCCGCCGATCGAGAAATCGAAGGGAACGCGGGCAAGACAGAACACACGCGAGCCATTCCCCAATGCGCCCGCACTTTCGTAGTGCGAGCCCGCTTCCGCTTCCAATAGCGTGTCAACGAAGTCGAAAGCGAATTGATTCTGTATGGGCTCGTACTGATTCCCGACGGCACCAAAGAATTGCTGATTCGAATCGTTGAATATTCCCCAAGCTGGAATTTCAATGAAGGAATCGACTTGGATTGCTCCCGGTGTCCAGTTCTGCGCAGCAAACAACGGACGCTTTGAAACTGTCCAGTCTAACTTTGCAAGCTTCATAGCTTCCTGCCAAGACTGCGCATCACGGACTTCCTGCCCCAGCTTGTGCCATGCAGCGCCGTGCTTGCCAGTCGCGCAAAAGAATGCTGTCTTTCCTTCGATTGTTGCTAAGTTATGAGCCATTGTTTTTAGTCTCCTGTTGTTTGATTTGAAATTTAACCCTCGAAAGTCTGTTCTAATACTTCCCTGCGTAAATCCCTCATTGATCCTTTCCACGGCAAAGAAATAGCTGCGGCGGGCTTGCTTGAACCTTGGAAAAAATCGGAAGCGCAAATGTCCAGCAATTCCATTTCTGCGTTAATGTAGGCGTACGATTCGCAGTTGTGTTGGTCTGTTGTGCAATCGTTGTCCTGACAGATTTCCTTTGATCGTTTCTTCAAGTATTGTGTGAGTGTCACTTTTATTTTCCATCCTTTGTTTAAGGATTACTGACAATCGGAGCAATAACTATTCCTGCGTTCTACTGTCGCGTTGCATCCTTTGCACTCGTGCCGCTCATTTGGACAGCCGGTTTCATGACAAGGAAACCCATTAATGACTAAGGCTGCGCATTGACTGCAACCTATGCTGACAGCCTTCGAAAACGGTTTCTGCGTTGAAAGGTCAAAACCTGCATCAAACATTTCATCAAGTTTACTCATTGCCTCGCCTCCGTTAGTTTGAAATGTAATATCCCTTTTCCCTTAATTGGCGGATCGCCTCCGCCTCCGATGGAACGCTTTCAGTTCCAATTTCGTCTTCCCATAGTTGCCAGAAAGAATCCGTTCCGGCTGGAATTGCGTCAAAGCATGGCGCGTCAACAGGCGATCCGGATAAAGCAACAAACAACGCGATTAATAGAAGACGTTTCATACTATTTCCTCGATTACCGTTTTCTTTGTCGCCAGTATCATTGGCTGATCGCAGCAAGTGAAAACATATTCCAAGGGCAGAGTGAAATAGTCTCCAGCATAAGCGGAGCACTCCGACTGACAAACAGAACAGAAGAGAAAACTATGAGGATTATCTAATCCTTGAATTTCCCGCGTCCGTAATTGTTTAACTGTAATCATGGGCTCCTCCTTTAGAAGTGAATTAAGGAAAACAGGAAATTAACAACCGCTCCGACTACGCCAGCGAAACACGCGACAGGAACAAACCACGCGAGTCGATAGCAGACGGTCATATCTGTGTCTATCTGGGAAGACTGACGAGCCGTTACGCGGTCATTTGCGTGCGCACGGTCATAATAGTTTCCCCCGTTTGTCTGATAGTGTTTTAACATCGTCTCTTGCCTCCAAAAGTGAATTTGCAATTAATGAAGCAATAGCGGAGCCAATTAATAAACATGTGATGCTATATGCTCGCAGTCCGTTGTAGTCACACCAGATATAATTTATTGAGTCAAGTAAAGCCTGTGCAGAGTATTGCATGTATCGGCCACAATGTGACAATGAAGGGCAACGCGGAGTGACATTAAATGGAATTGTGATACCGCGTCAAGAGGCGGGAATTAGCGCAGCGGGAAAGTCACTTGGGGAATTACTGCGGGATAGGCTACTAATCTAGTAGAGTACTAGTCTGCTTTTGGAATGACGCACACAACTATGTAGTATTCTACCCAGTTCACACCCAGGAAGGCACCGATTACCGACTAAATAGGTATTATGTTGGTAATTGCGGGCATATCTGGATTGTCTTATCCATCATAGACTTACCTCGCGCGCGTGTCTTATCCTGGGCTAGGCTTATCCTCCATCGCGCGCGGCCCATACCTAGGCCCCGTGACCAGCCCGGTCCTGAATTATCACTAGCTACCAGACACCCCACATAAAAAATTCTAGGAATGAATTAATGACGCGGGCCTACTACTTCGCAATAAATTCTAACTAGCTGATCCGCTTGCACCTTCGCAAGAAGCGCAACGTATTCTTGAATAAACGGACAAAGTATGACGCACGCGCAACCTGCATATACAGTAATGTGGGAAATGGGAGTCATTCATTAACAATAGGCTTATAAGTCTTATAAGACGGATAGTCTTTGAGACTACCAGAATTAAAAGAATAAAGAGAAATTGAGAATAAGTTAATAGTGGTTACTTATCAAGAGGGGTGCTCGCATCGAATCAATTAAATTGCGACAGCTCCGCTTGGCGCTTCGCTGTCTCCGCAATGAGGTTGGACATATTACCCCGTTAAAAGGCCACATGGCCTTTGTTAATGAATTAAGCCAACCTGAAAAGAATTATGAGAATCATATCCCCCAGTATGCGAGTGAACACGCGCGACAGGTTAGAAGACCGGGAAATACAGAACAAGAATCAGAAAGAAATCTGGTTGACGGAACGTGAATTAGTGAATGAGTTTTCCCCGACGAAGTCAATTCGGCGAAAACGCGGACGATTGCGCACTAACGGCGAGATATCAGACGAAAACATTTTCGTATACTAGACAACTCCGGAGCGCGTGTTAGTATCTGAGTCCAGCAGTACAGAGACAACCCCGACTTGTAGTCCATTGCCCGAACAGTCGAGGTTCCCCTTGTTTAGCGATGCCGAGAGAAAGCAGCGAATGCTAGAGGCGTCTAGGCGCTGGCGTCAGTTGCCGGCTAATAGAGAGAAACAAAGCGCGTCTACGGCGGATTGGCGAAAAAGGAATCCGGAGAAAGTGTTGGCGAAGTTGCGGCGCTGGCGGGTTAAGCATCCGGAATTAAAATTGGAGCAGAATCGAAGGCACTACTATCGCGACGTGGCGCATAGCCGGTTTCTTTGGCTACGGAAGTGTTGTCCAAGGCGCGGTTTGATATTTGCTTTGGATCGCGATGTGTTTGTTGCTTGGTGGAACGCGACTCCTGACGTTTGCACTTATTGCCGACTGACGCTTGCGGAAGTGCAGGCTAAGTTTGCTAATCGTCCGAAGCGATATCGGCAACAGATGTCGGTTGATCGCGTGGACCCCTCGCGGGGATACGAACAAGACAACATTGTGAAAGCTTGTTATGCCTGCAATATCGAAAAGGGTGACAAATATGAAAAGTGTCGGAGACGGAAAAGTGCAAGCACCTGAATTAGATATCGTGAAGGCGGTTAGAGTTCTTGACTTTCTTCTACAAGGCGGTGTTGACGCAACGGCTCATGAAATTGCGGAGCGGGCCGGTATGCCCTTGAAAGAAGTGTTGTTAATTATGGGTCATGGTGAATTCGTGCGCCGGTTTACTAAGCTTCGGCGTGAGGCGGCTAAAACGGAATTCAATGCAATCGTTCACAACCGCATGCGCGATATCGTTGCGACTGATCCAAGCCCAAGCAACGCAATTCAGGCGGCTAAGGTGTGGGCCGGCATCCTGGGAGAAGAGCTATCGAAGAAAGGCGCGTCCGTTGCGGTCTCGATCAACTTTGAATCCATCGTGCGCAAGGCGGAAGAGTCCGGACATGCGCTTGACGAGAACACAACTCTCTATCCGGGGTTTGAATAAATGATTCGAATTAAGAGTTATGAACCTGATTACATGGATGTCCGCGTATGTGAGTTACGAACGGAAGTAGATACGACATATTTTTTCACGCGGGCAATTCTAACGAGGCGGGATTGTGAGTATTTCAATGGCGACGTGAGAAAGCTTTGGCGGATGAAGCTGAAGATTGCGCGACAGAGATTGCGTGATGAAATTCGGGGGAATCAATGACCGATCCAAACGAACTAACTCGGTGGGACAGGGTGATTCTTGAAGCCGGCGTTACGTGCGTGATCTTGGAGACGCGAGACGACTTGACTTCGGCGGCGGCGGATATTGCGGCGCTTGATTCGTTTCAGATTATCGAGGCGGCGCGCTTAATGGCCGAAGCACAGACGACGTTGCGGACGTTTGAACGATGGGCCGCTCTTCGCGAGGGGAAACTATGATTAACTGTCTAATTCGACTTTGGAGAGCACTGAAGGAAGACCCATATCCAGACCAAACCGGAAAGAAAGCGCGTGATGAGCAAGGGGGATTCTTTTCGTGAGTCGCAAGTGTACGCACTGTGGAACAGAGAATCCGAAAGTGGTTTGTTTCGTTCTTGCGCTCATGTTCAAGGATTACGTTTGTATCGATTGCAGCCAAAAGGCCGCATGGTTCTTTGCCGCCGCTTGGAATGCAACGAAAAAGGGGAACACATATGCGGGTAACAATCCCAGCGCAAGTTAGTTTCGAGCATTTGATTGATACGTTCTGTCGGTCGGCTCCGCAAGTCGATGCTTGCGAGTACACGCGATTCGACATTGACCGCATAAGCCGGGCGCTGGGATACATGAACGCTAAGCTTAGCGAGTACGAAAACAAACAGGCGCTTCATCAACTCGCGCCTTAGCAATGAGCAAAATTCAAACACAAGCAATTCTGATTTTCAAGCGGTTTCTTGACGTGTTCGCGCGCGAGTGTCTAAAGATCCAGACAAAAGCGGGAACACTTGTTCCGTTCGTCTTCAATCGCGTCCAGCGCAAACTATGGCTCTTGCTTCAGGAAGACTTGAAGGCCGGCAAGCCTATCCGATGGTCAATTCTCAAGGCGCGACAAATGGGAGTATCAACTTTCATCGCCGCGCTGTTCTATTGGATCGCTTCCTTTCACGCCCACAAGGGATGCCTTGTCGTTGCGCATGATGCCGACTCCGCGCAAGGTCTATTCGAAAAGCAAAAGATGTTTTACAAGGCGTCGCCGCAAGAAGTTCGTCCGATGCGCAAGCTTGACAACCGGATGATTCTTCACTTCGCGAATCCTGATAGTGACGGGACGCTGGGACTTGAATCGAAGATCGGAGTCGATACCGCGGCGAATAAAAACCTGGGAGCGTCGTTCACGATTCAAGCCGTGCATCTTTCCGAACGCGCCCGGTACGAAGACGTTAATCCGCAATGGGCCGCTTCAGTAATTGCGTTGAATCAAGCTATCCCGGAATTGCCCGGAACGTTCGTAATCAAAGAAACCACGGGGCAAGGCGAGGGGCCGTTTAAGGACGAGTGGGACGATGAAGACTCCAACGAACGGAAGATATTTCTTTCCTTCGTTGCAGAGGATGAGTACCGCCTCGAACTTGAGCCGGATGAATATTTCCGACTTTCGGACGTTGCAGATACGCTTTATGGCGACGAAGAGGAACAAGCCGAATATATCCGGGCTCAAGTCGTTTATTGGTTTCCGGAGTGGGAAGCGAGGACGCCGGAGAATATCAAGCGGATTGAACACGAAGTTATGTGCCGGCTCGCGTGGCGTCGTTGGTACATCGTCAACAAGTGTAAGCGCGATAAGAACGCCTTTGCTCAAGAGTATCCGCTTACGCCAGAACAGGCGTTCGTTGCGACGGGCTCAAGTGTATTTGACGCCAAGGAATTATCTGACCGGCGGAAGCAGCTTCGCGAACGCGACAAGGCGAACGAGACGGAAGGAATAACTTACCCCGTGCGCTATCGGTTTGCGATGAAAGCGAGCGATGACCGCAAGGCTGATCCGAATTGGTGGCAACGCGCATTCTATGAGGCCGGCTATGGGCCGCTGTCGATCTATGAAGATTCAATTCCCGGTCGGCGTTATGTGATCGGCGCGGACGTGTGCGAAGGAATTCAAGACGGCGACGATTCCGGAGCCTGCGTTCTGAAGTGTCCGGATTTAATTCAGGTTGCTTCCTTCCGGGGCAACATCGACACAGACACCTATGCGGATATTCTGTTCGCGTTGGGGCGGATCTACAACGGCGCTTTGTTGGGCGTTGAAGTGAACAGCGTCGGCAAGGCGACTGTGATGCGTCTACAGCGTCTCCGGTATCGGCCTCTTTACATGCGGGAATCACTCGTACACGCGGACGTGTCGAAGCGGGTTGCGGCCTACGGATGGCGCACGACTGAGACAACGAAGCCGATGCTAATTGGCGATTTGAAAGGCGCGTTGCGCGACGATGAAATAACCCTCTTGGACATTACCACGATTGAGCAGTTGATGACCTACAAAAAACTCCCCGATGGAACACTCGGTGCCGCTCCGGGTAAGAAAGACGATCTTGTTATAGGCGTTGGAATCGCCGTTCAAATGGCGCGTCAAGTCAATATTCCGAAGTCCTCACAACCTAAAATATATCCTCGCGGATCAATGGGGCACGCTTTGCGTGAGCTGGAAAGGCACGCTGGGCGCGGATTGCGAAAATAAGTCACGAGCCCTCTTGAAATACGACACGGTTTCCATGCTAAGGTCGCTCTTGTGATTTAAGAGGGCGGAGAGCATGGCTTATCCAAATCGGAAACGTGAGACGCAAACGGGCGGGGAAACTTACGCCCTTTGGCAGACGCGCGTTACCTCCGCGTTGCGTTACCGCAAGGATCATCCGAACGGCGATCAAGCTTGGAAAGACGGCTATGAAATGTTCAAGGGAAACCACTGGGGAATCTACAATGCGTCTCAGGATCGCATTAACTCCGCAACTCCGAACGATCTAATTACTGTCAACATTACCGGCTCGAACGTCCGCTCACTACTTCCCTTCCTCGTCAATCGAAACCCGCGAATCATTGCAAAGCCCCGGCGCGCCGAATTCATCGTCTCCGCTGCGTTGCAACAGGAAATCCTCAATTACGAATGGCGCGAGCGGAGGATGCAGCGACAGATTAAGCGCGTTGTTCTCGATACAGTTATCTGTGGGCACGGCATTTGCAAGACTGGATTCAACCTCGAAATTGATGAATCGAAGAATAAGAAGCGCGACGGCGTTCTTGAGTTTCGCGATTACGTGAAAAAGGAAGCGCCGTATATCAAGCGGGTTTCCCCGTTCAAATTCATCAGCGATCCGGAAGCGCCCGAACACGATTTGAACACGTCGCGATGGTGCGCGGAGATTTTCTTTAAGCGTCCGGAAGATGTGCTTGCGAACGCTCGTTACGCGCAGGACGTTTTGACGAAGGTAAGGCGCGGCGACTATCAGCCTGGGTGTATTCCCACGTATGAGGCGCGCAATCTTGATGCATCGCTCGCGTCGCTGCAAGACAGCTATGGCGAGGATCGTGAATTGTGGGTGTTGTACGAGTTGTGGGATAAGAAATTCGAAAAGTATTACGTCTTCCTTGATGGCGTTGAACCTCCGATCTTGGAGAAAGCAACGCCTTACGATTATCTCGACGGACTCCCTTACACACGCTGCGACTTCATCAACGTTCCCGACGAACCTTACCCGCTGGGTTTGCCGGCGTGGATTAAGGATCAACAGTTTGAGTTGAATCGCGTTCGCACTCGCTGGTTTCAACACGGGCGGCGATTCAATCGGAAGTACGAAGTTCTTGCTGGCGTTCTTGGAACAGGCTCGCGGGAAATTCTTGAAAGCGGTGAAGACGGTTCCATCGTCGAAGTCGAAGAAATGGGACGCATCAAGCCGATTGACGACGCTCGCGTATCCAACGACCAAAACATTATCGAATCGCTAATCAAACAGGATATCCGCGAACTGTCCGGGCTCGACGAATTGGCACGAGGCGGAAATCTTCAGTCACGCGCCACCGCAACCGAAGTCGAAGCGCGCACGGGCTTGTTGAATTTGAAGACGGACGAGCATTCGGACGCTGTTGATTCCTTCGTATTCGAGACAGTAACGCAGGTCTCGCAGCATGTGAAGGCGAATTATGTCACGGAGAAGGTCGTACAGCTTACCGGGCCTCGTGGTCAATTCTGGGTGTCGTACTCTAAGGAAGATATCCAAGGGGAAGTCGATCTTCAAATTGAAACCGTGTCGGCTCCGAAGACCGATCCGGAGCGCGAGAAAGCCCAGGCTCTTCAGGTGTTCCAATTAATCATGCAAAACCTTCAGACGATCATGCAAATCGGTCAAGTGCAAATGGATATTGGCGCGTTGATTAAGTGGATTCTTGAGAAGATCGCGCCGGTTGATGCGGCTCAATTCTTTCCTGCCCTGGCGCAACAAGGGCCGGCGTTACCTCAGCCTGGGGCGAATGGAACAGTGCCGGCGGCTGGGCTTGATCCGGCGTTGTTGCAAGCCAACCGTGGACAAGCGGCGGCTGCGCGGGCTGGACAACAAGGCGCGCAGGCGTCCGGGGGTACGAGCGTATGACTCTTGAATTCTTTTTTGTCGCTTTTATTGTTCTGTTCTTTGCTCTTGGATATCTGTTTGCACGGGGGAAATAGTCGTGCCGATTTACGCTTATCGATGTCCCAAGCACGGAATATTCGAAGTAATTATGCAGAGTTTCCGGGATTTTCAAGAAAAACTGCGATGCCCCCTTGAATCACGACGCGGAGCGTGTGCTAGGGTGTCTGAGTATGTTGTTTCTTTGTGTGTGATGAAACCGGATTCACACTGGCATTTTAATAAATATGTTCCGACGTTGGATCGGACGTTTCGAACTGAGAAGGAATATCGGCAATTCTTGAAGGCGACGGATCGACGCGAGGCGGAGCCCGGAGACAGTTTGCAAGTAACGCGAGCAGTCGCAAAGAAGGAAGAGAAATTAGACAAGGTTCGTCATGACAAGATTTGGAATTACGTTAAAGACTTGGACGTTTAAGGGAGTTCAACATGCAAGGGTACACTTTGGCGCGATTCAATGACAACGAGCAATTTCAGCCGCTCACGTTTGTAACGCAAACGATTGGCGCGGCCTCGGCTGCGCTGGCGGCGGTACACGCGGACGCACGCGGCGCGATTATCACAGGTGACGGTAGCGCGAACGCTGTCCGCTATCGGTTGGACGCAGGAACGCCCACAACCACAACCGGCAATCGGTTTGATGGCGTGGATTCCGTGGTGATTTGGTCACGCGCTGCGTTGCTGGCAATGAACCTCATTCGCGAGGATGCCGCCGACGTTGTAATCAGCGTTCAATTCTTCAAATAGAGGTTTAAGAATGGCAGAGACACTTGAAGCACTCGTTGAAACTGCGGTTAAGG